>Ga0105106_10000348_pt1 | contig 32611 bp, 32 predicted proteins | sample PPLLaktember2015_5_FD_79109 | JGI IMG/M metagenome (GOLD analysis project Ga0105106, IMG submission 79109) | Freshwater sediment microbial communities from Prairie Pothole Lake near Jamestown, North Dakota, USA - PPLs Lake P8 Core (1) Depth... | ecosystem: Environmental > Aquatic > Freshwater >...
AAGATCGAGCGGCGCACCCTCGCCACGCTCGAGGCCTACGCGCAAGTCACGAGGCAGGACCAGCACAGCGTGCTCGTGGACTACGACGTCTTCATGAAGGTCGCGAAGCTCGATGCGAAGGACGTGGCGACCGTCCAGCGGCTCGACCAGGCGGAGGATATCGACGTCCGGTTGAAGCCGGCCTCGGCGGCCGTCGATCGCGGCGTCGAGGTGCCGAACGTCACCGACGGGTTCACGGGCCGGGCGCCAGATTTGGGGGCGCTGGAGGTCGGCCAGCCGACGCCGGTCTACGGCCCGCGCCCGCGCTGAGGGCTCTGGGGGAGCGCCCGTCCATCAGGGCTCGAGTGGCTGAACCTGGATGTTCGCGAGAACGTCGGCTTCCGCCTTCAGCTCCTCGGACCCGGCGGGAAACTGGTTGAGGCTCAGGAAATACGCCATCACGTCGCCGTACTGCTGCGCGTCGAGACTGCCGGGATTGTCCTCGGGCATGGTCTGCAGCGCCTTGAAGAGCTCGGACAAGGGCTTGCCGCTCCACGCCGAGACGAACTCCTCGCCGGTGAAGCGGTCCGGAGCGTGGCAGGTCGTGCAGATCGACTGGAAGAGCGCCTGACCCCGGCTGGCCTGGCCGGACGAATAGACGCCGTCGTTCACCGTCCGCGTGGGCGCCTGTGCGCCGATCGTCGCGACGGCCACGGCCCCCAGCAACCCGCTCGCCGCCACGCCCGTGTTCATCATCAGCCGTCCGAAGGTCATGATCCGCTCCCTCTTCCCTGGCGCCCGGCCTGCGCGCCGGCCGGCCCAAGCTTATCAGCTGCCTGGCGACAATCAGAGCCAGCCTGCGGGGGCGATGTGCCTGCTGAAGAGGGAGGGGCTGGTAACTAGCGGCAGCTACTGAATGCTCTCCACGGTGACGACGGGCAGCATCGTTTCGGACGGCTGTCCCTGCCGACACGTCGCCCCGCCAAGCAGGCGGTCGTACTCCCGATGCATCAGCGGCGACGACAACAGGAAGTCGGCCGTCGCCCGGTTACACGCGATGGGGACGTTGTGGACGACCGCGACCCGCAGGAGCGCCTTGACGTCCACGTCGTGCGGCTGCGGCTCCAGCGGGTCCCAGAAGAAGATGACGAAGTCGATTCGGCCTTCGACGATTCCGGCGCCGACCTGCTGATCGCCGCCCAACGGTCCGCTGGCAAAGCGTGCGACCGGCAAACCGAGCTCGGCGGTCAGCAGCGCGCCGGTCGTACCGGTCGCATGCAGATCGTGGCCGACGAGCGTGCCCTGGTTGAAGCGGGCCCAGTCCAGCATCTCGCTCTTGCAGTTGTCGTGCGCGATGAGCGCCACCCGCTTGCGCATCGACATGCGTGCCGTCTGGCGAACCGAGTGCTGCATGACCCCTCCTGTCGCGCTCCACCACAATTACCATCGGCCGCCCGTATGGACCACGATGGAACCGTGGCCAATGGCCTCGACCGCACCGTTGTCGCACACGACGTCACCGGTGGCGGTCGCCCAGATCTGGATGCGGAGGGCATCGGTCCCGGCATGCGATGACCTCTGAGAAGCAAGACCGTAGTGTCCTCTGAGGTGCGTAACATCCGCTACCACCGCTCGGTACGCCCACCTCGGTGGCAGGCGTACCGGTCCTCGACGCGGAGTCGTCCTCGATCAGTCCTGACCGCCGCTGCGGGGTGCTGGAGAAGCGCCTGATCGTCGATTTGCTCGACGTCGAAGACCCGGACGACATCGGCGGGCCGCTCGTCGGGATCCCCGACGACGCGTTCAACTTCCCGCTGCAGTCGGTCGAGTCGGTGACGCCGGTGGACGACTTCACGCTGCTGGTCGGCCTCGACAACAACTATCCGGGCGGCAACGGCCGCGTTCCGGGCACGCCGGACGGCACCGAGATCATCACGCTGCGGTCGAGGGTGCCTCTCCGCACGCTTCGCGTGGAGCCCTGCAAGGACGCCAGCAACGGCGCGCACAACGGTCAGGAGGGTAGAGGGCCGAAGGGCTGCCGTTGACCGGCGGACCGGTACGAGGGGACGAGTTCGGATGAGGGTTCAGGCGGCATGGGTGTGATCGCCCATGCCGCTACGGAAGGGGGACGGGGGTGGTCATCGCGACCACCGCGGCACCGACTGAGTCTTCCGCCGAGCGGGACACCACATCTCGCCGCAGCGGAGACAGCGCCAGTAGCTGCTCGCGTCCGGGCTCTTCGCCATCGACGCGATCGACGTGGACGTGCAGGCGGGGCAGCATTCTGGTGACACCGTCGATGGTGCGGGATCGTGCCCGGCGTATCCGCTGGTGAACTCGGGACGAGACATGCGGGCCTCCATGATGGCTTTGGAGAGGGCCGGAGGCCGGAATGGCCGCAGGGCTCAGGAAAGCGGGTAGAGGCCTCTATTATATCGGGTCGCAGCGTGGATTGACGCTACTGAGTGTATTGAGTAAATTTACTCAATATAATGAGTAATCCGGACACCTGGAGGTTCGAACGTTCCCAGGCCGGCACCCTCGCGGCCAGGCTGGCCGAGCCGCGCCGGTTCCTGCAGATCGTGGCCGGCGCCCGCCAGGTGGGCAAGACCACGCTGGTCCAGCAGGTGCTCGGGCGGCTGAACGTCAGGAGCATCTTCGTCTCCGCCGACGAGCCGACCCTTGCGGATGTCGCCTGGCTCGCCGCCCAGTGGGAACGCGCCAGAATCGCCGCGGCGGATGCCGGGAAGGCCGGTACCGTCCTCGTCCTCGACGAGGTCCAGAAGATCCCGGCGTGGTCGGAGACGGTCAAGCGGCTCTGGGACGAGGACTCGCGCAGGCGCCGGCCGCTCAAAGTGGTGCTGCTCGGCTCCGCACCGCTCCCCATGCAGCAGGGACTGACCGAAAGTCTCGCGGGACGCTTCGAGATCGTTCACCTGCCGCACTGGTCGTATTCCGAGATGCGATCGGCCTTCGGCTTTTCGCTGGAGCAGTATCTGTACTTCGGCGGTTATCCCGGAGCCGCCTCGCTGGTCGGGGACCCGGAGCGATGGAGGCGCTACCTGCTGGACGCGCTCATCGAGACCACGATCTCGCGCGACGTCCTGTTGATGACCAGGGTCGACAAGCCGGCCCTGCTGCGCCGGCTGTTCGAGCTGGGTTGCCGCCACTCCGGCCAGGTGCTGTCGTACACGAAGATGCTCGGCCGGCTGCAGGACGCTGGCAACACCACGACCCTGGCGCACTACCTGGACCTGCTCGGCGGGGCCGGGATGCTGACGGCCCTTCAGAAGTACGCCGGCAAGGCCGTGCGGCAGCGAGGCTCGAGCCCGAAGCTGCAGGTGTTCAACACGGCCCTCATGACGGCGCAGTCCGGCCTCTCTCCCGAGGAGGCGCGGGCCGACACCGAGTATCGCGGGCGCCTGGTCGAATCCGCCGTCGGCGCACATCTCGCCAACGCCGCCGCCACGCGCGTCTGCGAGCTGTACTACTGGCGCGAGCGCAACCGCGAAGTGGACTTCGTCATTCGCCGCGGTCGGACGCTCGTGGCCCTCGAGGTGAAGAGCGGCCGCGCGAAGGATGTGCTCCCCGGTCTCGGGGCCTTCGCGGAGGCCTTCAAGCCGACGCGCACGCTGCTCGTCGGCGGGGATGGCATCGCGCTGGACGAGTTCCTGGCCAGGCCGGTTGAGGACTGGTTGAAGGTCTGAGGGCATGAGGCGGCGTCGCGCCATCATGTCCGGGCATCAGCGCGGGGGGGCCGCACAGGCTGTTCCAGCGCTGCACGGTCCCAGCCGGCGAGCGTGGCCGCCCGATCGTAGGTGCTGTCGATGAACGCGGTAATTGCCGCCTCGGGTGACGCGTTCCTGCGCACCACCTCGTACGGCAGGATGAACTCCCGGAGCTCCGGGTGGTAGAAGGCGCCCTCCGGCAGCACGCGTGCCGCGTTCAATCCGTCCGGTTCCGGAACGGCGTAGGCGTAGAACGCCGGCTCGAGCAGGGGCGGGCTGCCAGGCCAGAACCCATGGCTGATCACCTCGTGCGAGTACGCATCGCGCATGAAGGCGGGCCCCTCGCGCGGCGGCGCCAGGCGACCCGAGAAACGCGTGACCGCGAGGTCGAAGGCGCCCCAGAAAAAGTGCACCGGGCTGCACTTGCCGATGAAGCCGCAGCGACAGGCGGTGAACACGTGATGCACCTGGGCGAGGATGCGCCAGCAACGCTGGGCAAACTCCGGGTCGTAGCTGTGATGCTCGGTGTCCAGCTCGAAGCGGATCGGAGAAGGGATTTCGACGGGCATCGACCAGATCCGCACCGTCAGGCCCATCTCGTCCAGGACGGCCATGACGTCGCGGTAGAAGTCGGCCACCGATTGTGGGGCGAACGGCACTGTCCGCCGCACGTCGTCCGACGTCTCGATGACGAGCTGATGATCGAGGAAGTCGAAGGCGATGGTGAACGAGCGGCCGTGGTGCGCGAGGATGCCGGTGCGAAGCCCACGAGGCGTCAGGTGGAACGCGGACGCCCAGGAGTGATTCAGTGGCGCGGCACGGGCGAGCGCGACCTTGCCGACGACCTGCATCCACATGTGCAGCGTGGCGTAGGTGTCCTTCCACGCCTCGTAGGGCAGCGCCGGCCAGGCGTCCTCCCTCGTCTTGTCAGTATTCGGCGAAGGCATCGTCCGGGTAGCAATAGCGCCAGCGTTCCCCTGGTTCGGCGGAGGCGATGACGGGATGGCCGCTGCTCCGGGCGTGGGCGCTCGCGTGGCGGTTGGGGGACGAGTCGCAGCATCGCGTGACGCCGCACGTCTGGCAGGTTCGGAGGTGCACCCAGCGCGCGCCCATCTTCACGCACTCGTCGCACTCGTGCGCCGCCGGGTGCTTGACGGTCTTGACAGCCGCGAGGTGGGCGCACGGCCTGCGTTCAGCTGTCATCGTCGATACCTCGACAGGACATCGAAAGCATCCTGCCGGCGAACATAGCGCAACCTGACGAAACCTGCCAGTCTTGTCCAACCTCGCTCACTGGCGCTTCGGCCATCTCTGTCGGCCGTGGAAGACGGCGATGACTTCAAGACGGTCGCCGCGCAGCCTGTAGGGAATCCCGTACGGTGTGCCCGGCACGACCAGTTCTCGCGTGCCCGCGACTCTGCCTGGACGGCCCAGATTCGGCAGCTCAGCGAGACGTTCGACGACGTCGAGCAGTACTGCGCCGATTCGATTGGCGGCCTTGGGGTCCTCGCGCGCGATATAGGAGCGAAGGTGAGCCAGGTGGTCGATCCCGGTGCCGGATGTAGCGCTGCCCAGTCGGCGACTGCTGCGACGTTCAGGACGGGAACTCCCAGTGGAAGTCCCTCGGCGAGATCGCGTGGTCCTTGTCGAGCGTGGACGGCGGGTAGTCGCGCTCGGACTTCTCGAGCGTCACGAAGAACAGGTCGCTGTTCGTGCGATCGTCTCGAGACACACCTGTCTGGATCGTAGATTGCGCGGCCGCCCACGGTCAGCAGACCGAAGGCGCTGAGCACCTCGCGCAGCGTGTGGCGTGCGTGGACGGAAAGTGGGATTCGGGGCTCCCATCCGAACGGGTCATCCATTAGTGGTCAGCAACCCGGCCTTCCTCGACGATCGCCGAATGCGCACGGCGATGCACAACGCCGCCGCGCGCGGGGATGTGGAGATGAACAACTCCCTGGTCGCCAAGGGTGCCGACCCGAAAGTCATCAACCGCGAGGGCAAGACGACGGCGGATATGGCGAATGGCCCGGTGCAGCGCATCCAGCCGTGGCCAGAGGCGTTGGCGCTGCTGGAGAAGCTGGGCGCGGTGAATAATCACAAGTGCGTGTCGTGTTAGTCGCACCCGCCGTCAGGTCCCGTTCACCGGGCGTATTGGCAAGCAGGTCGCTGCCGCCAGAGGGCAGCAGCCTAGCGGGGCGACCGGGTCGCTCTTGATCGAACAGGCGGACCGGCTACGCCAACTCGATGAGGGACTCTCCGCGCGACAAGGCCTCGACTACGCACGGCCACATGACAGCCACACGGCGCAACAGTTCGGCGAGCGCAACTGCGCCATCATGGCAAAGTCTTCATCCTTGGTCACAATCACGGCGGCCGTCTCCCGCGCGTGTCGCCAAATCGCCGAATCGTCAGCGCGGATAAAGGAAGGTCGAAGACGTGGACTGCGTCGTACCCCTGCGCCGCGAGCCACGCGGCCAGGGCGTCCGTCTGCCGGTCCGCTCCAGGACGAAGCCCAGCGTCGCCCACGCCTCGGCCAGGTCCGGGCTCAGGCGACAGGCGTGCTGCGCATGCGACGCGGCCAGCCGAAGGGCGTCGGCGTCCGGCTCCGGGTCGGTGCGGGTAGCCTCGAACGCATCACACAGGCGTTGGCCATGCCGATGTGATACGTCGCCTCACCAGCCCGGGCGCTGGCCGACGACGAGATCTACGGCGGCAAGCTGGTGGCCGCGATGGACAGACAGCATCCACGCGACCTCTTCGACGTCAGGCAACTGTTCGAGCACGGCGGCACCACACCCGGCATTCGCCGCGGGTTCGTCGCGTACCTGGCCAGTCACAATCGCACGCTGCACGAGGTGCTGTTCCCGCCGCGGAAGGACATCGCGCTCGCCTACGAAAGTGGGTTCATCGGCATGACCACCGAGCCGGTGACGCTCGACTCGTTGCTCGCCGTGCGGGACCGGTTGTTCGCCGAATTGCCGGCTGCGCTCGACGCGGACGAACCCCAGTTCTTGCGAACGCTGGTTCGCGCACGACCGAACTGGTCCCTCCTGGGCATTCCCCACCTGGAGGAGCTCCCCGCGATTCGATGGCGCCTGCAGAATCTCGAGCAGTTGTCGCGCCGCCAGCCAGCTCGATTCCGCGCACTCGCCGAGGCGCTGGACGAGCGTCTGGGACGGTAATGACGAGGCCGAGGTCGATACCTGAGTCATTCGCGATCGATCGACTCGGGCCGGCGTCGGACGTCAACCAGCCGCCACCTTCGCCTCCCTGAACATCCCTGCCGGCATCGGTCTCCGCAGCCTCCACACGAAGCTGATCGGCCGCTCCCCCCTGTGCGACACGTGATCCGCCGGCCCCAGGAACGTATACGGCATCGTCCGGCCGTCCTGCTTCCGCTTCTGCCGCACGAACAGTAGGATCTGCCCGCCCCACTCCCGGTGGCGGATGTAGCGCTGTCCAGTCGGAGACTGCTGCGACGTCCCGGACTGCGACTCCCAGTGGAAATCCGTCGGCGAGATTGCATAGTCCTTATAGAGAGTGGACGGCGAGTAGTCGCGCTCGGATTTCTCCAGCGTTACGAAGAACAGGTCGCTGTTCGTGCGCTCGTCGCGGAAGACCCCGGTCTGCTCGTAGGCGGAGCCGCCCACCATGAGGATTCCGAAGGCGGTGAGAACGTCCCGCAGGGTGTGGCGCCCATGCACTGAGAGCGGGATGCGGTGCGCCCACCCCAACTCCTTGTCCAGCGGATAGGTGAGGTGGTCGGAGAGGTCGTCCAGCAGCGGCACCAACTCGCCAATCTCCTCCACGATGGCTGGGTGCTCGTGGAGCAGCCGGAGCGAGTCATCCAGCGTCTTCGGCGCTTGGCGGGACGGCATAAGACTGAAGTGCAGTCCCGACAGGAGCCGGCGCGTGGGCTCGTCGAGACCGGCCAGCGCAGGCGACTTGAGCGCTGTCATGTAGGCCTCGATTCGGAGCGGGTCCTCAACGTGAAGCAGCCGCTTAATGCCGTTGCCCAGCTTCATCTCGCGTGGTCCAGTCGCCGGCATCGACACGCCCGCCGCCCGCTTCAGGCTGGACCAGCAGCCAGACTTGTAGACATCCCCCACCTCCAGCCCGGTCTCGTCCAGGAACTCCCGTAGCGACGGCACGCGTCCGCGGTACCGCTCTGACGCCAGCAGGGCCCGCAGTTCGCCCACCATTGCCGGTCGATGCCACGGGATCGCCGACCGGATGCTCTTGAGGACGATGTCCGTGACCACCCTGTCCAGTTGCATCGAGCAGCCGGCCGGCAGGAATGGGAAGCCCTGCTCGATCTGCCTCTCCACCTCCGTGCGCGTGGCGCCGGTCACCGCGCGGTAGCGGAGGTCGAACCGGAACTGCCGGTGCGCCTGGCCGATGAAGTCCAGCACGGTGACGCAGTCCTTGCCCTCGAAGCGGCGCAGGCCGCGGCCCAGCTGCTGCAGGAAGACGAGCGCGCTTTCCGTGGGCCGGAGGAACAGCAGCGTGTCCACCTCGGGCAGGTCCACGCCTTCGTTGAACAGGTCCACCGCAAACAGCGCCCGGATGCGCCCGGCACGCAGGTCCAGCAGCGCCTGCTTGCGGTCGTCGCTATCCGTATTGGCCGACACCGCAAGAGAGGGCAGGCCGGCGGCCGTGAACTTCCGCGCCATGAACTCCGCGTGCGCGATGCTGACGCAGAAGCCAAGCGCGCGCATGGTGCGGGCGTCGCGGAGCTTGTCGCGTACCTGCTGGAGGACCATCGCCACGCGCGCGTCGTTGCCCGTGTAGAGCTTCTCGAGCTGGTTGACGTCATAGCCCGCACGCGTCCACTTGATGACCGACAGGTCCGAGTTGTCGTGGACCCCGAAGTACTGGAACGGGCAGACCAGGTTCCGCTCCAGCGCGCCCCACAGCCGCATCTCCGCCGCGATGTGACCATCGAAGTAGTGAAGGATGTCCTCGCTGTCAGTGCGTTCGGGCGTGGCGGTGAGCCCGAGCAACACCTTCGGCTTCAGGTGCCCGAGCAGCTTCTTGTAGGTGGGCGCGCCGGCTCGATGGAACTCGTCGACGATCACCACGTCGAAGGCGTCCGGCTTGAGCCGGTCGAAGTCCATCTGCGAAAGGGACTGCACGGAGCCGAACACGTGCTGCCAGGTCTCCGGCACGTCGCCGTCCACGTAGAGCTCGCCGAAGTCGCCTGAGCGCAGCACCTGGCGGAAGGTGCCGAGGCTCTGGGCGAGGATCTGCTGTCGATGGGCCACAAACAGGAGCCGCGGGTTTGGGCCGAACTGGCGGCTATCACGCACGTTCTTGTAGTCGAATGCCGCCACTATCGTCTTGCCCGTGCCGGTGGCCGCCACCACCAGGTTCTTCCAACGGTTGTGCCGCGTCCGCTCCGCCGCGAGCTTCTCCAGGATCTCGTCCTGGTGCGGAAACGGCTTGATGTCGAAGAAGGCGAGTATCGGGCCGAGCCCGTCTGCCTTTGCTGCGACAGCGCTGTCGAAGCGATCCGCATCGCGCGCAGTGTCGTAGTCCTCGTACTCCCTACTTGCCCAGTAGCCCTCAAACGTCGCGTCGAACTTCTCCAGCACGTGCGGTGTCCCCACCTCCGACAGCCGCACGTTCCACTCCACGCCGTCGAGCAGCGCAGACTTCGACAGGTTCGACGAGCCGATGTACGCGGTGGAATAGCCGGTGTCGCGCCGGAACAGCCACGCCTTCGCGTGCAGGCGCGTGGACTGCGTGTCGTAGCTCACCTTCACCTGCGCGCCGAGGCTCAGCAGCCAGTCTAGCGCCTTGCGCTCGGTGGACCCGGTGTAGACGGTGGTGATGACGCGCAAGGGCTTCCCCGCGCGGCAGTGCGCCGTGAGCGGGTCCATCAGTACGCGCAGGCCGTGCCAGCGGACGAAGGCGCAGAGCAGGTCGATGCGGTCGGCCGAGGGGATCTCGTGGGCGAGCGCGTGGGCAAGCGCGGGCTCGCCGCGCGCGTTGACGAGCAGGTCCGCGGCGGAGAGCGGGACCAGCGGACGCGGCAGGTCACGATCCTGCGCCGGGTCGCCCGTGAGCGGCCGCACGGCGTGAAGCTCCGTGGGTGGAAGCACCACGGCGTCCGCGTGCGCGATGCAGTCCTTCGTTTCCGCGTCTCGCGCCAGCAACTCGATGATGCGGTTGGCGATCTCCGGCTGGCGCGCCTTACGCTCCTTGTCCGGCATCCCTCGTAGCGCGCGGGCGACCACGGTCCCGACGTGCTGCGCGAGCGTGGCGTGCGCCTCCGCGGGATCGATAGGCGCCGAGTGGGCGACGGAGGTCCCCTCGTGCTCGAGGGAGTTCAGCTCGGCCTTTAGTGCGTTAGTGATCAGCCGCTCGTACAGACCGGGCGCGAGCGGCGGGCGGGAAGACATAGACGGCGCCAGGATACTCGAGGTAGCTTCTGCGAGCTCATTCCGAAGAGACGCCGTCACGGCGGCGACGGTGGAGGCAACCGGATACGTCGAGGCGACGCCGCTCGACCTGGCGATGAGCGATGCCGCGCTGCGGCTGGTCGAGTGCCTGCGCTCGCCCGTCGATGCCGAGATCCTCGGACCCGGCATCGTCCGCGAGATCGTCTACCGCGCGCTGTGCGGCCCGCAGGGACACCTGCTGCTCGAGATGGTCGGAAGACACGGGCACCCGTGGTGCCAATGTCGATCGAACGTCGCGAGCCGCTCGCAGACGACGTCGTGATCGAGATCCTGTTTTGCGGTGTGTGCCACTCGGATTTGCACCAGGTGCGCAACGAGTGGCAGAACTCGACCTACCCGATCGTCCCCGGCCACGAGATCGTCGGCCGGGTCATCACAGTGGGTCCCGCCGTCACGAAATTCCGCGAGGGCGACCTCGCCGCCGTCGGCTGCATGGTCGACTCGTGCCAGCACTGCGCGCCGTGCACCGCCGGCCTCGAGCAGTACTGCGAAAGAGGCAACATCCAGACCTACAACGTGCCAGACCCCATTCTCGGGGGCCCGACGTTCGGCGGCTACTCGGAGACCATCACCGTCAAGGAGTCGTTCACGCTGAAGGTGCCGGCGAGCCTCGACCTGGCGGCGACCGCGCCGCTGCTGTGCGCCGGCATCACCACCTACTCGCCCCTGCGCCACTGGAAGGTGGGCCCGGGCAAGAAGGTCGGCATCGTCGGACTTGGCGGTCTCGGCCACATGGGGGTGAAGTTCGCGCGAGCCTTCGGGGCTCATGTCGTCCTCTTCACCACGTCCGCGAGCAAGGTGGACGATGGCCTGCGGCTTGGCGCGCACGAAGTCGTCGTGTCGAGGGATGCCGATGCGATGGCCCGGCACGTCTCGTCACTCGATTTCATCCTCGACGCCGTTTCGGCCTCGCACGATGTCAACGCCTACATGCAGCTCCTGCGACTCGACGGCACGCTCACGCTGGTTGGCGCGCCCGAGCAGCCGCTGCCCGTGTCCGCGTTCACTGTCAACCTGGCGCGCCGCAGCTTCGCCGGGTCCGGGATCGGCGGCATCAAGGAAACCCAGGAGATGCTCGACTTCTGTGCCGAGCACAACATCGTCAGCGACATCGAGCTGATCCGGATCGATCAGGTCACCGAGGCCTACGAGCGCATGCTGAAGAGCGACGTCCGCTACCGGTTCGTGATCGACATGCAGTCCCTGAAGGGCTGATCCAACGGAGACATCGATGCGATACCAGCAGTTTGGTTCGACCGGTCTCTTCGTGTCCGAGTTGTGCCTGGGCACGATGACGTTTGGCGGCGGCGACAGCGGCATCTGGGGTCAGATCGGTCGGCTGCAGCAGGCCGATGTGGACGGCCTGATGAGGCGTGCCCTCGATGCCGGCATCAACTTGATCGACACGGCTGACGTCTACAGCGAGGGGCAGTCGGAGCGGCTCACCGGTCAGGCGCTGCGCAATCTCGGCGTCTCGCGAGACGATGTGGTCGTCGCGACCAAGGTGTTCGGCGAGATGGGCAAGGGCGCGAACGCGCGAGGGCTCTCGCGCTATCACATCCTGGAGTCCGTCAAGGCCAGTCTGCAGCGACTCCAGCTCGATCATGTGGATCTCTACCAGGTGCACGCCTTCGACGTCGCCACGCCGATGGAGGAGACGCTTCGTGCGCTCGACCCGCTGGTCCAGCAGGGGCTGGTGCGCTACATCGGCGTCTCGAACTGGGCGGCGTGGCAGATTGCCAAGGCGCTCGGCATCTCGGAGCGGCTCGGTCTGGCCCGGTTCGACTCGCTGCAGGCCTACTACACGATCGCCGGCCGTGATCTCGAGCGAGAGATAAGGCCGATGCTCGAGAGCGAGGGCCTTGGCCTGCTGGTGTGGAGCCCGCTGGCCGGCAGCTTCCTGAGCGGCAAATACACGCGTCAGGGCAGCGGCGAAACCGGCAGCCGGCGGACGACGTTCGACTTCCCACCGGTGGAGCTGGACCGGGCGTACGACGTCATTGACGTGATGCGCGGCATCGCCGACGCGAAAGGCGTCAGCGTCGCCCAGGTCGCGATCGCCTGGCTTCTCCATCAGCCGGTGGTGACCAGCGTCATCATCGGCGCCAAGCGGCTGGATCAGCTGGACGACAACATCGCCGCGACCAACGTCACGCTGTCAGCCGAGGATCTGGCGGCGCTCGATCAGGCCAGCGCGCTGGGGGCCGAGTATCCCGGATGGATGCTGGCCCGGCAGGGGGTGACGCGGCGGCAGCAGTTGGCGGGCCAGCCGAAATAGGGCGGCGCGTAGGAGGGGCGTCGCAGTCGCGGTTCTGAGCCCGCCGCGGTGGGCTTCGTCAATCGACCGGATAGTCCAGGTCGATCGAGTCGTTCGCCTTCCCCATGCTGCGGCACATCGCCAGCACCTGTCCCTGGTGATTGAAGATGTGCGTCACCACCCGCATCACCACGTCCGCCGGCCGGAGCAGACGTGTCTGACCGGCGTCGCTGATCATTCGGCGCGGCGTATTCAACTCCGTCTCGGTAGCGGGTTCGAGATACGACCGGGTCACACCTGCCGTCTGCTCGCGGAACGCTTCGATCGCGGCGAGATCCGGCAAGGGCGGCATCGTCGCCTCCTCGCTGTAGCCCCGCATCACCACGGTTTGCCAGTACACCTCCGCGCCGATCGTGTGTTCGAGTTGTCGCAGGACCGTGGAGAAGCCGAATCCTGATAGCGGCCGGTGCAACTCGTCGGCCGAAAGCGTGCCGCAGAACGCAATCAGGCGGCGCAGGCTCTCGTGCGCACGCCCATGGATGTCCAGCAGAGATTCACTGTTGTGCATGAGGACGAGGGACTAACAGTTGTTCATCCGCCAATGCACCGGACGAGCCGCCCGGGCTTCGTGCGGGTCTAGGAATCTCATTCGCCCGCGGCGAGTGGAAGCGTGCGCTCGCGAACCGCCTCAGCGGCAAAGAGAAGCGCCTCCCGGACGTCCTCTGGTTCCAGATCCGGATAGAGGGACACGATGTCCTGGGCCGTCTGCCCCTCGGCAACCAGTGATTCGGATGAACCTCATACGCCCAATCTTAGCGCTCGTCCGCGGCGTGGTCACGCCCGGCCATGGCCATCAGGACTATGACGATGCCATGACCATGTCTTTGGATCGAGCGCGTTGGATAAGGCTCACAATGACTCCATGACGCTCCAGGCCCTCCTTGGCATCGACTACCCGCTCATCCAGGCGCCAATGGCGGGCGTGCAGGGCAGCGCGCTTGCCGTCGCGGTCTCCAACGCCGGCGGCTCGCCGCCATTCGTGCGCAAACCACCCGTCCCCTCAACGTCACCTTCTTCTGTCACACCGAGCCCGAGCCGGACTCCGAACGCGAGCTGATATGGCGGGACTCGTTGTCGCCACACTTCAGGGAGTACGGCCTCGACGCCAGCGCCATTCAGATGGGTCCCGGGCTCGCGTGCGCGCGATGGGGGCGAACGGGCTGTGGAGCGACGATCACGCTCAGCCCTGCTGGAACGAGCGGCACGCCACACACCAGTCTTCCAGCCCGGCCGCAAAAACATCGTGAATTCGCAGCGGCGCAGGCGCAGAATCGCGGCTCCCCCCACCACCTGCGGTGAGTGATCGATGCTCGCTGCGATTGGAGGGACATCATGGCCTCCCTTGTCGGCAGGATCCGGAGTGGCGGTGTCGGGCTGGGCGGACTGACCGTCCGTGGTTACGAGGAGATCAGGGTCGGCATCGAGCTGGAGGACGAGATTCCTCCTTGCCAGATGGGTCAGCCGTCCACGCGCCAGGTCGGCACCGCGACCACCGATCCGAACGGTGACTTCCAGATTGCCTACACACCGCGCGAGCGCCCCGACTTCGCCTGCGCCTTCAGCGCCACCGTCCGGGTCGTCGTGCTCGACGGGGCTGCGGTTGTGTGGCAGAGCCCGAAGCGGCCACGCACCGGCACCGTGCGTTTCGATCACGATGTCCTGCCGCCGCCACCACCGCCCGATCCCGACGCCGACTCACGGCTGATCGGCACCATCACGCGCTGCGGTCGCCCAACGACCGGTTTCCGCGTCGTCGGGATATCGGAGACGCAGATTGGATTCCCGCTGCCGCCGCGGCCGTGCGTGCTCTCGTCGCCGATTCGCCGTCAACTCGGCACGGCGGTCGTCGACGCGCAGGGACGTTTCGAGATTCGCTATCGTGCCGCGGAAGAGCCGGAAGACGCCTGCCGCTTCATCTCGCGAGTCCGCGTGGAGGTGTACGAGGTCAACACGCTGGTGTGGCGCAGTCCCGCGGTCGCGCAGAGCGCGACGGTGCGGTTCGACCACGAGCTCAATCCCGACTGTCAACCAGGCAGCACGCTGATTCGAGTGACCAGCGACACCGGCGCGCGCCTGCCCGGCGCCGAGGTGTTCGTCGACGGGCAGCTGCGTGGCACCACTGACAACCTGGGAGAACTCTTCGTGGCGAACGTCGTACAAGGGAGCGCCGTCGTCGCCCGTCACCGCATCCACGAACAGAAGACCGACCGCGGCCAGCATTCGACCGACAGCAATCAGAACTGGAGCTATCGCGTCTACGCGCTCAGCATGCGGCTGACGCACGACGCCAGCGGCAACAACCCGGCGTTCACGCCGTTCGTCGTCGCGGACCCCTCCGCCATCCAGACGCTGATCGCCACGCGCCGCAACACGATGATTGGCTTCAACGTGCTGGTCTCCGTGGAGTGGGACGCCACGATCGGCGAGTTGACCTTCCTTCTCGATCGGATGCGCGAGTTCTCGGAGCTGATGTTCAACGGCACCGACGGCCAGTTCCTCGTCGAGCGGGTCTCGGTGATCGATAACGGCCGCTCCTGGAACCAGGCCGACTACCGCGTCCTGGCCAGCTGGAACCAGCCATCGAACGCGGACGTCGGCGCGATCGCCGGAGACGACGGGCGCATCCGGATGAATCCGTTCGACATGATGTTCCCGGGCATCATCCTCCACGAGTGGGGCCACTACGCGTTCTGGGTGCGCGACGAGTACAAGCCGGCCGACTGCTGGCCGGAGGGGCAGCCGGTCGGCTGTACGCTCGCGGCGCAGGTGCCCAATACCGTGTTCTCCGACGGCGGCACAAAGGACACCTGCTTCATGCGAGGTGCGCAGTTCAACAGCCGCAAGAAGCTCTGCTCGTCCCACCCCGCGAACCCCCACGCCGACTGCACCGCGCAGGGTGAAGAGGACTGCTGGTCGGTGGTCGCGACGCGGTACGGAGGGCCGGACTGGCGTGTGCTGACGCCAAAGAACCGGGGCGTGATCGTCGACCGCCTGCCAGACTCGGGTGTGCCGCTCGGCACGAGCACGTCACCGGGCCCGGGCGCGGATGTCGCGGACAGCTGCATCCCGCTCGCGGCATGGAAGGCGCGCGGGCATCGCAGCAGCGTCGAGCGGCCCAACCCCTGCGTGAAGCTGATCGTGAGGGTGACCAACACCAACGGAGTCCCGGTGGACGAGGCCGAGGTGACCCTTCATACGACCGACGGCCGCGCCATCTTCCAGGGAAGAACCGGCGCCAAGTCGTTGCCGGACGGGATCGTCACCGGAACCGGTGAAATCACGCTGCGCGGCGCGACGATTGGCGACTCGGTGAGCGCGCGGGTCCGGCTCGGCCCCATCTCGATCAACGGGTCGAGCGCGATCACCAGCTGCAGTGGCCCGCTGGTCGTGAAGCTGTCGAACATCCAGATCTTCGCAGGCGGCCCCGTCAGCCGCCTGGACGATGCCCCCGGCGCCGGACTGGTCGTTGACGCCGGAACGGCGCGTCCGGACGAGGCCGAACTGATGCTCGTTCGGCCGGAGGGTGCCGAGGAGCCGTTCGTCGTTCATCTGACGCCTGCCGCTGGGACCGCCGGCGGCTCGGTTGCCGCGGGCCCGCCTACCGCGGGCCCGGTCGCCGCGACGATCTTTGGCGACGCCGCGGACGTGCAGCTGCTCTCCTTCGACTCCGCAGGCACTCCTTCGGTCGTCCACTCGCGCGTCGCGCGGCGATCGCTTGCGGTGCCGGGCGCGCACGTCGTGAAGTCGCTCGGCGGGGAGGTGGAGCTGGCGCTGCCCGAAGCCGCCGTCGATTTCCCGGCCACGCTGCTGTTCGAGGATGCGCACGATGTTGAGCTGCCGGCTCTTGCGGCGGGCGATGCCATTCTGGTCGCCCCGCAGCGGGTGAGCCTGTCGGGTTCCGCGAAACTTCGCGGCCCGGTCATGCTCCACCTCGAGGCGGGATCGACCTACGCCGCACGGGAGCTTCGCGTGGAGCTACTCCGATCCGACGGCGGCGGCGCGTGGTCCGTGGTGCGCGCCCGCGTCAACCCGCTCCCATTGGTGGCGAGCGCGACCATCGACCGTCTTGGCGTGTTCTGCCTGGTTGGCCGCGCGGCCGCGGCGAAGAAGCCGGAGTAGGCGAAGTAGAAGGAGTGGCCCCGACCGGCTCAGCGTTGTCCTGAGCGTGTCGGAGACAAGCGGTGCGGGGTATCTCGTGCCAGGGTGATGACCGCCTTGCTGTGGATCGCCGGTGTCGCCCTGGCACGACGCGCGAGGATACCGCAGTCGCCGAACCGCGTCCGCTACTCCGTCCTTAGCGCCACCACCGGATCCACCCGCGTCGCCTTCCACGCCGGCCCGGCCACCGCCACCAGCGCCGTCAGCCCCAGCACCGCGATGACCAGGACGAACGTCAGCGGATCCAGCGGCTGCACGCCGAACAGCATGCTTTCCAGCACCCGCCCGAGTACCACCGACAAGGCTATGCCCACGGCGAGGCCAATCCCCAGCACCCGCGCGGCGCTGCCGACGACGGAGCGCACCACGTCACCGGTGGTGGCACCCAGCGCGCGGCGCACGCCGAGATCGCGGATCCGCTGCTGCACCGAGTAGGCGAGGATGCCGAAGAGCCCGACCATCGCCAGCACCAGCGCGAGGCCCGCAAACGCCGTGACCAGCACCGCGCGGAACCGGTGCCGAGCCGTCGCCTCCCACGCCACGTCCTCGAGCGTCAACATGCCTCGCACGCCGACCAGCTGCTCCTTGTCTACCCGCCCGATGGCCGCCCGCACCGACGGCGCCAGCACGCTCGCGCTTCCGGATGCGGGCCGCACCACCATCAGCATGTCGTCCAGCGCCGCCTGCGCCAGCGGCACGTAGACCTGCTGGAAGTCCTCGGCCTCGTCTGGCCGGCCCTTGACCTGGCGCGCCACGCCGACGATCTCGCGCTCCTGCGGCGGCGCGTTCTCGTCTACCTGCACCGACACGCGCATGCCCATCGGCGACCGCCCGCGCAGGTGCGCGCGCGCGAAGGCCTCGTTGACAATGCAGACCGCAACGCCATCCGGCACGTCGCGCCGGTCGAAGGCACGACCCGAGACGACGGGGAGGTCGAGCGTCTCGAAATAGGCGGGACTGACGATCTGGTAGTCGGCCGTCGGCTGCTCGCTCGCGTCCACCGGCGGGTCGCCCACGATGGAGACGGCCGCCCGGCCCGCATACGACGGCCCCAACGGCAGGGTGCTGGCCCAGGCCACGCTCCGCACCCCCGGCACGGCCCGCACCTCCTGCTCCACCGCCTCGTAGAACTGCATCAGCCGCTCGCGCGTCGGATACCTCGACCCCAACGGATCGACGAGCATCGTCAGGACGCTCTCTGCGCGATAGCCGCGATCGATGGCCTGCACCGCCAGGAGCGTCCGAAGCAGCAGGCCCGCGCCGACGAGCAGCAGGACCGCGGTGGCCACCTCGCCGGCCACGAGCAGGTTGCGCAGCCGGCCGCCTCCGCCGATGGTGGTCCGGCTGTCCACGGCGAGCGCCTGCGAAGACGGGACGGCGGTGGCCTGCCAGGCGGGGACGAGCCCGAACAGCAGCCCGACGATCAGCGCCGCCCCGGCGCAGAAGAAGACCACGCGCAGGTCGAGTGTGAGCGCGACGGCCGGAGGCAGCAGGCCTTCGGGGATCAGCGCGGGCGCCACCTCGAGGATGGCCGCTCCGAGGGCGAGACCCAGCACGCCGCCGATGAACGACAGCACCAGACTCTCGGTCAGGAGCTGCCGGATGAGGCGCGGCCGATCGGCGCCGATGGCGGACCGGATCGCCAGCTCGCGTGACCGCGCGGTGGCGCGCGCCAGGAGCAGGTTGGCCACGTTCGCGCAGCAGATGAGGAGCACGAACAAGACGACCCCGATGAACAGCATCGAGGTCTGGCGCAGGTCCGCGCCGATGACGGCGGCGGCCATCGGCTCGAGCGCGACGCCGCGGCCGTTGTTGGTCTGCGGGAACTCCCGCGCCAGCGCATCGGCGACAGTGGTCAGGTCCGCATCGGCCATCTCCATCGTCGTGCCGGGCTTCAGGCGCCCGATGGCGTTGAACATGTGTGCGGCGCGTGCCCGAGGCGGGGCGCCCTGGATGGGAATCATGGCCCAGAGGTTCGTCCGGCCGAGCAGGTGCACCGTGTCGGGCGCAACACCGAGGACCGTGTAGGGAGCGCCATCCAGCCGGATCTCGCTGCCGACGACGCCGGGGTCCGCGTTGAACCGCGTCCGCCAGAACGACTCGCTCAGCACCGCGGCGTTGGCGCGCGCGCGATCGTCCGCGAGCTGAAGGAAGCGGCCCGCGACGGGCGTCACGCCAAGGGCATCGAAGAACCCGGCCGTCACCCACTGCCGCGAGACGGTCTCGGCCGTTCCGTCGGCGCCGGCCATCACCATGCCGCCCACGCCCGGTGTGAAGCCCGCCATGGTTTCGAAGCTGCGACCGCGCTCGGCCCAGTCGAGGAGGTTGAGCGGAGACACGCGCTCGCGCGACGAGGCGGCCGTGCGCTCGGTGATGACGACGAGGCGTTCGGGGGTGGGGAGCGGGAGGGGACGGAGCAGCGTGGCATCCACCAGCGCGAAGATGGCGCTGTTGGCGCCGATGCCGAGCGCCAGCGTCAGGATGGCGCCGGCCGCGAAGCCCGGTTGACGACGGAGCGCGGCGAGGGCGTAGCGCAGGTCCTGCGCGAGGTCGTGCAGGAGCGATCGCCGCGGGCCGCCGGGCTGCACGGGCGGCGACACGTGCGCCTGGCGTAGCGGACGCATGTAGGCGGCCAGCGCCTCGGGTCCGAGCAGTTCGTCCATCGCCAGACGACGAGCGTTCTCGTCGGTGGCACCGCCGCGGCGAAGCTCCTCGTACTCGAGCTCGAGGTGCTGCGAGAGCTCGTCCACGATCTCCGCCTCACGCGTGGGATGGAGATTGAGCGGCGCCAGGCGCGCCCGAATGTGAGCGGTCCAATCAGGCATGATCGACTCCGGTGACGAGGCCCATGGCCTTGACGAAGGCCTTCCAGGTTTCCCGCTGCCGTGCGAGGACCCGCTGGCCCTCGGCGGTGATGCTATAGAAGCGCCGCCGGCGCTCGCCGGCCTTCTCCACCCACCGGCCCTGCAGCCAGCCGCGCTCCTCGAGGCGGTAGAGAAGGGGATAGAGGGAGGCGACGTGGAACTTGAGCTGGCCCTCCGAGCGCGCCTCGATGAGCTTGCTGATCTCGTAGCCGTGCCGGGCGCGCTCCTCGATGATGGACAGGATGATGAGCTCCGCCGACCCCTTCTTCAGCTCGCGGTCGAGCATGCGGTCGTCGATATCTGGCATAGCCATACATGCCATAGACGGAGGTAGCGGTCACAAGGTTTGCTGAGGACCACAAAGGGAGAGAAGTATGATCATACTTTTCGGCATACAATGAGTGCATGCCAACCGCCGAACGCGTCACCGTCACGCTGAGGGCCGACCTGCTCGATCAGATCGACCGGCTCGAGCGGAACCGGAGCCGGTTCATCGCCGAGGCGGTCGAGCACGAACTGGACCGACGCCGTCGCGAGGCGCTGCTCCAGTCCATTGCCACGCCCCATCCGGAGACCTTGGACCTGGCAGGGGCATCGCTGGCCGATTGGGCCTCCGATCTGCAGGAGGAAGAGGACCTCGTCGACCTTTCCAGCGGCACCGCCGTTCGCTGGGTCGAAGGCCGCGGGTGGGTGACGGAGTCGGTGTGACGCTCGACCGCGGCACCGTCGTTCTGGTCGAACTGGACCCGACCGTGGGCCACGAGCAGCGCGGCGTGCGCCCGTGTGTCGCCGTGAGCGATCCGGCCGTGAACGCCGACCAGGGCTTCCCGCTGATCGCGGTCGTTCCGATCACAGGAACCGCGGGCACTGGCGCGTTGTATCCGACGCTCGCAGCCGGGTCCAGCGGGCTGTCGAAACAGTCGTACGCGCTGATCGATCATCTCCGGTCGGTGGACAAGTGCCGCATCCGCCGCGTCTTTGGCCAGTTATCGCCGAACGAGCTCGCCGCCATCGACGAAGGCCTCGAGCTCTTCCTCGGCCTGGCACACGATCGGTAAAGCCACGGGACGTCCTTCTGGTGGAGAATCTCCCCGATGGCCGCTGACAGCCCCCTGGGGAGAGCCGCCGATGCCCGCAGCGACGACGAGCTGCTGGCCGACGCGCGCACGGGCGATGCCGCGGCGCTCGAGGCGCTGCTCGTCCGCTATCAGCCGCACCTCTACCGCTTCGGCCTCCGGATGTGCCGCAACGAGGACGACGCCAGCGACGTCGCGCAGGAAAGCCTCATGGCCATGGCGCGATCGGTCCGGGACTTCCGGGGCGACGCCGCGGTCACCACCTGGCTCTACACCATCGTCCGCCGCTTCTGCGCCAGCAAGCGACGCCGCGGCAAGTTCGCGCCCACCCACGAGGAGTCGCTCGACGTGCCCGGCAGCGTCGTCGGCGAGCAACTCGCGGATCCGTCTCCCAGTCCGGAGAAGGCCGCGGCCGATGGCGAGATCGATGCCGCGCTCACGGCGGCCATCGACGCCCTGGATCCCGGGCAGCGGGAGGTGCTCGTCCTCCGCGACGTCGAAGGACTGCCGGCCCCGGAGGTCGCCTCGGTCCTGGGGATCAGCGTGGATGCGGTGAAAAGCCGGCTGCACCGCGCGCGCGTCGCCGTGCGGCAGCAGGTGGCACCCCTGCTCGGCAGCGCCGCCGCGGGTCCGCCGCCCACGCCGGAGTGTCCCGACATCGCGACGTTGTTCTCCCGCCACCTGGAAGGTGAGATCGACCGCACCGTCTGCGAGCAGATGGAGAACCACCTGGAGCACTGCGGCTACTGTCGAGGCGCCTGCGAATCGCTGAGGCGGACGCTCGCGTTCTGCCGGCAGAGCCCCGCGCCCCAGGTGCCCCCACCCGTCGTGGCGTCGGTCCGTGCCGCCATCCAGGCGTTCGTGGCTCAGCGATAGGGCGGCTCGACCGCGCGCGAACCCTTTCGACGCGCGCAGACTCTCATCATAGACAGACCATCCGCGGTCCCGCGGGCCCGCGGTTCCCGCACCCACGTTCGACTGGGAGGACGTCATGCTCGTCCGGCAGGTTTTCGACCCGAAGCTGGCTCAGTTCGCCTACCTGGTTGGCTGCCCCAGGACCGGCGAGGCCATCGTCATCGACCCCGAGCGCGACGTGGACCGCTACTTCGAGCTCGCCGCCCGCCACAAATTGCGCCTCGTCGCCGCCGCCGACACGCACATCCACGCGGATTACCTCTCAGGCCTGCGGGAGATGGCGGCGCGGGGGGTGCTCGTCTATGCGTCGAAGGAAGGCGGCAAGGACTGGCAGTACGAATGGCTGCTGCACAGCCACTACCCCCACCGGCTGCTGGGGCACGGCGACCAGTTCTCCGTCGGCAACATCGAGTTCAAGGCCGTCCACACGCCCGGCCACACGCCGGAACACCTCAGCTATCTCATCCGCGACACGGGCGCGGGCGCGAAGGACTTCGTGGCGATCGCCAGCGGCGACTTCGTGTTCGTCGGCGACGTCGGCCGGCCGGACCTGCTCGAGCGCGCCGCCGGGGTGGCCGGCGTGATGGAGCCCTCGGCCCGCCAACAGTTCGCGTCGATCCAGCGCGAGTTCCGCAGCCTGCCGGATTTCCTGCAGGTATGGCCGGGGCATGGCGCCGGCAGCGCGTGCGGCAAGGCCCTGGGCGACGTGCCGATGTCCACCGTCGGCTACGAACTTCGGACCAACCGGTCCATCCAAGCCGCCATGGACGAGCAGACGTTCGTGGACTTCATCCTCTCGGGACAACCCGAGCCACCGCTGTACTTCGCCCGGATGAAGCGGGACAACCGGCGCGGTCCGGCACTGCTGCCGGCGCTGCCGGCGCCCCCGGCCCTGACGCCGGCGGACGTGGCCGCACTCCAGGACCGCCGTGACGTCGCCGTCCTGGACACGAGGAAGCGCGACGCGTACTTCGCCGGCCATCTCTCGGGATCGATTCTGGCGGAGCTGGACTACCAGTTCTGCACCATCGCCGGCTCGTACGTGGAGGAAGGCACGCCCATTCATCTGATCGTGGACGAGGACCGCCTCGATGAGGCCGTTCGGGCGCTGATCCGCGTCGGGCTCGACAACATCGTCGGTTATGTCACTCCCGGGACGCTTGCCGAGTTCGCCCGCGCCGGCGGTACGCTCCGCAAGACCGAGACGATCGACATGGCCGACCTGGAAGCGAGACGCGCGGCTGGAGGCGTCCAGGTGGTGGATGTGCGGGGCGCCGCGGAGTACGACCTGGGCCACGTGCCCGACGCGCTTCTCATCCCGCACACTCGCGTGGGGACGCAGTTGAGCGCGCTGAAGTCCGACGCGCCGCTGCTGGTCTACTGCAACAGCGGCGGGCGGGCCGCCGCCGCCGTGTCGCTGCTCGAGCGCCACGGGTTCGAGGCCATTGACGTGGACGATGAGTTTGCCAGGTATCGGCGCGCCGACCGTTCAGTCGGCGCGCGTGCATGAGGGTGCCATGACCACTCCATTTGCGAGCACGCCCCAGGCGTCACAGCCGGGTGATGACAACGTCTCGGTTGCTGCCTCGCTGCAGGCGCTCGACGAGCGCACGCGCGCGATCGCCGAAGTGGCCGAGGCGCTGCGGCCGCTCGCCGCGCTCGCCCAGCAGGCGCCCGCGTTGACGGCTGTACTGATGGACTCGTTCGACGAGGTCATGCAAAGCGCCATCGAGAACGGGATCGACGTCGAGCGTGGGCTGCTGAACGGCGCCGGGGCGGCCTTGCGCTTTGGCGCGACGATGGACACGGAGAAGGTCCGCGACCTGGACGCGCTGCTCAAGTCGGGCGTCCTGGCGCCCGGCCCGCTGCGCCTCATCGGCGATCTCGCCCAGTCGCTCGGGGACGCGGCGGCGTCGCCACCCGCGCCACTTGGGCTCATGGGCCTGGTGAAAGCGCTCGGCCGACCCGACGTGCAGCGGGCGGTCGGGTTCCTGGTCGCGGTGGCAGAAGGGTTCGGCAGACGGTTGCGCGAGGCGCCGCCAGCGCGATCGTGACGGCAGTCACAAGGAGCGTCCCGTGGACACGCACTACGACATCCTGATTCTCGGCGGAGGTACCGGCGGCCTCACCGTCGCCGCGCAACTGGCCGACCGCATCGGCGGCAAGCACATCGCGATCGTCGAGCCCTCGACGCGTCACTACTACCAGCCTCTCTGGACGCTGGTCGGCGGGGGCATCTTCACGCGGGAAGAGTCGGGGCGCGACGAAGCGGACCTGATGCCAGACGACGTCACCTGGATCCAGGACGCCGCAACGTCCGTGGATCCGGAGGCGCGCCGCGTGGCCACGGCGGCCAGCGGCACGCTCACCTACGACTACCTGGTCGTCGCCACGGGCGTCGTCCTCCAGTGGTCGAAGATACCGGGACTGGCGGAATCGGTCGGCAAGCCCGGCACCGGTGTCGTGAGCAACTACTCGTACGACACGGTGGCGTCCACCTGGGAGGCGATTCGCTCGTTCCGCGGCGGCACGGCGCTGTTCACCGAGCCGATCACGCCGGTGAAGTGTGGCGGCGCGCCGCAGAAGATCATGTACCTGGCCGAGGAGGCGTTCCAGGCCAGCGGTGTCCGCGACAACAGCCGCCTCGTGTTCATGAACGCCAAGCCGGTGCTGTTCACGGCGCCGCATTACATTCCCACCCTCGACAGGATCATCAAGAGCCGCGGGATGGAGTATCAGCTCGGCGAGGAACTGGTGGCAATCAGGCCCGAGGCGCATGAGGCGGTGTTCAGGAACGTCAAGGCGGGCACCGAACAGGTGATGCGCTACGACATGGTTCACGTCACGCCGCCGATGGCGCCGCCGGACTTCCTGCGGACCGGACCCCTGGCGAACGCCGATGGCTGGGTGGAGGTGGACAAGTTCTCGCTGCAGCACGTGCGCCATCCGCAGGTGTTCGCGCTCGGCGATTGCAGCAGCCTGCCCACCTCGAAGACGGGCGCGGCCATCCGCAAGCAGGCGCCGGTGGTGGTCGAGAACCTTCTCGCGCTGCGCGCGGGGCAGCCCATGACCGGCAGCTACGACGGCTACACGTCGTGCCCCGTGGTCACCGGGCGCGGCAAGCTGGTCATGGCGGAGTTCAACTACGCGAAGGAGCCGATCGAGACCTTCCCCGCCGATCAGCGAAGGGAGCGGTTCAGCATGTACGCGCTGAAGGCATACATGCTGCCGCGGCTGTACTGGCACGGCATGCTGAAGGGCCGCGTGTAGCGAGAGTTGGCCCGCACGGGCGCCAGGTCCATCGCGCCCGGGCGGCCACCGTTCACCTGGGCGGACCGCCCCAGAGGGGCTTCCCCGACGCGTCGCGCAGCGTCCACGTGTTGGCGCCCTTCTTCACCGTTCGCGCCAGCAACACCGGTTCGCCGTCGATCGTGACCCGCGCCCCGACGACTTCGACGCTATCGCCCTCGGCCACCGCGACCTTCTGTTCGGTGAGGAACGCGGTGGGCCCCAGGTGAACGACGATGGACTCGCCGCTGGTTTTGAGGGTCACGTGGAGCCCGCCCAGACCACGGCGCCCCGCTTGCGCGGGACGGGTGACCGTTTCGACCGCCGCGACGGTGCCCGTGAGCGTCGTCTCCGTCGCGGGGGTGTACATGCGCTGCCCCCTGGCTTGGGGTCCCTGAGCAGCGATGGAGGCGAAGCCGAGGGCCACGAAGACGACCGCAGAGACTGCCTGACGTGCGGATGGAGTCATTCGCCTGACCTCCTTCTGTCCACCATAACGCGCGGACCACAGGGTGGAGAAGCGCTTTCAGTCCTCCTTTTCGAGATTCTTCTTCAACGCCTGCGTGCCCTGCTGAATCAAAGGCGACATCTGCTCGATGACCTCCGGTGGGTGGGCATCCGTGATCCAGATGAACTCCGAGCGGCCGGGGCCCGCGTCGACCACCTGCATCGACGCGTGGTGAAAGGTCACCCCCGGCGCATCCAGCGCGGTGTAGGCCACGCGCCTGCGAGCGTTGTCGACATCGAGAATGCGCTCCCGCAGGACCATGCCGTTCGCGAACCGGACGGTGCGGACGTCGCCGTCGATGGACGAGTCGGCCAGCACCGGCGCGAACAAGGCTTTCGCCCCTCCCATGTCGCGCAGGGCGGCCCACGCGCGGTCGGCGTCAATCGCGACCGTCACTTGTTCAGTCTTCGATGCCATCGAGCACCTCCTCGTTGCCAATCATCGAACAGGTCGCGCGGAGGGACGCATGAGCTCGTTCGAGCTCGACAACGCCTTCAGCGCCGTCTCGAACGCGGTCCATGGCACGGGCCTCCCGTGCACCGGGGCCAGCGTCGTCACGGCCAGTCCCATCCGCTCCACCTGGGTGGCCAGCGTCCGCATGGCGGGCAGCTGCGCCGGACGCGGCGGCTCGTGCGTGTCGAAGAGGTCGGCCTGGAACGCGATGCGCTCGGCCGGCAGATACGCCATCAGCATTCCCTCCACGTGCCGCAGCGGCTGCACGTAGTAGACGCGGAGGATGCGCGCGTTGTCGGTGATGACGTAGTGCTCCTGCACGGCCTCGTAGTTGTAGCCCTCGGATACCTCGGCCGGCGGCCATTTCGCCACGATATCCGGTTTCACCGTGCGCGGCTCGTAGTTGAGCACGCTTCTCCACGGTTACCGGCGGCGCCTCCGCGCTCGCGCTGGCCGCCGGCGGCACGGGCACCGGTTCGCCGCACGCGTTGGGTTGCACGGTGGGGAACTTCCCGCCGTAGCCGTTGTGCCCGGTGCTCTGGCGATAGAACTGCCAGTTGTCGTCCCAGCCGTGATGCGAGTGCCACGCGATTGGCCACTTCACGCCGCCGAAGGTCATCTGCTCGGTGGACTCGTGCTCGATGTTGAAGTCGCCCAGCGCCGGCTCGTTCACCGTGGTTTTGATACGGGTGATCTGGTTCTTCGAGTTGATGGTGGCGTCCACGCGGTACTTGCCGAGCATGGTGATGGCCACCACGTGCACCTTCTCCGGCGAGACGACGTTGCCGTCGCGGCCCTTTTCGAGCTGCTCCCACCGCCACAGCGCGACGGGATTGGCGCCGGGTAGCCGCGCGGCCTTGAGGAAGCCCGGCGGATTGAGCCAGAGATCCAGTTGATAGAGCTCCGCCAGTTCGGGCGGCACGGCCACCGGCGGACCGTCGCCGTCGATGTGCCACGCGTGCCGGCCGTTGACGATGTGCGTCTGTCGCAGGGCCTTCTGGATGGGCGTGCCGTCCTGCCATCCCAGACCGTACTTCCACGACGCGGGGTTCAGGCCCGGCTTGCGGTCGAAGGTCTCGACGCTGGTGCCGGCCTCCCAGTTGATGGTACGGGTGTAGTTGGCCAGCGCATCGATGCGCGGCCAGTCGATGTTGACGGCGTTCTCGAACGTCTGTCCGACCGCGGCGCCGTAGCCGGTGCCCGAGAACGTGATGCAGGTGAGGTTGGCTTCGCCAATCTCGAGTGCGGCGGCCGCCAGCAGGGGTGCAGGGTCCACGTAGCCCGGCGGGAACGGCTGTGCGGGCATCTGGACGCCGACGAGGATCACGCAGCGCGCGGCAGCCGACAGCTTCGCTTCATGTGAGGCTCCGGATTGTGACGGGAGTGTAGTCCGGCTACCTGGCCGCACGCATCCTGGTGGTGGCGTCGGTCAGGGCTGCGAGGGCCTGGGCGCCCAGGATCGTGGCCAGGCGGTCCTGCGCCCGTCGCCAGCCCGCACGAGCGCCGTCCAGCTGCCGGCGACCCTCGCGAGTGATCCGGTAGATCCGCTGGCGCCGGTCGGTCCCGGCCCGCCGCACCACCCAGCCCCGCCGCTCCAGCACGCCCACCACCCGCGTCATCGTCGTGCTATCCATCCCGAACCCGCGCGCGAGCCGGCCGTGCGTGGCCTCGCCGAGCCTGTTGAGCGCGCTCAGCACGCCGAATTGCGTGACCTCGAGCTCCGAGTCGCGAAGCTCCGCATCGTAGAGCCGGGTGACCAGGCGCGAGAGGCGCCTGATGTTCGCGCACGCGCACGGCAGAGGCAGCAGGTCGCCCGAGTCCGGAAGCGCGTTCGATGCGCAGCGAGATGGAGTGTTATGAGTCCTTGACATGGGCAGATGGATGCATATACATGTATCAGGCGCGCCGGACGGCGGTCAACAAGGTGCAGTAAGGGCGCCATCAGTGACAGGAGAATCCGGTGATGAGAAGCATCGTGCTCGTACTGCTCGGAGTCGCCTCCCTCGGCCTCGCCACGAGCGGCGCCGGCTTCGCCCAGGACCACGCGGGCCACGGCGCGCCGGCCGACAGGCTTGGAAACGTCACCTTCCCGAACACGTGCGCCGAGGCCGTGAAGCCGCAGGTGAACCGCGGCGTCGCGCTGCTGCACTCGTTCTGGTTCGACGAGGCGATCCGCACCTTCAACGACGTCGCCGCGAAGGACCCGACGTGTGGCATCTCACAGTGGGGCGTCGCGCTCGCGATGTGGGGCAACGTGCTCGCCACCGGCCCACAACTGCCAGGAATCACGAACGCGCTCGCCGCGATCGAGAAGGGACGCCAGATGAGCACCGGCTCCCAGCGCGAGCGCGATTACCTCGAGGCGGTCACCGCGTTCTACAACGGCGCGCCCGAGAAGGACGCGCGCACACGCAAGGTGGCGTATGAAAAGGCGATGGAGCGGCTCGCGACGAAGTATCCGGACGACAGCGAGGCCACCATCTTCTACGCGATGGCGCTGTCCGGTACGCAGTCGCCCGCCGACAAGAGCTACGCGAACCTCCTGAAGGCCGCGACCCTGCTCGACCCGCTCTTCGCGAAGATGCCGGATCATCCCGGCCTGGCGCACTACATCATCCACGCCTACGATGTGCCGCCGCTGGCCCCGCGCGCGCTGGAGGCCGCACGCGCCTACGCGAGGATTGCGCCCGACGCGCCGCACGCGCTCCACATGCCCTCGCATACGTTCACGCGGCTCGGCTACTGGGACGAGTCGATCGAGACGAACATCGCCTCCGCTGCGGCCGCGCGCAAGGCGAAGTCGCTGGGCGACGAGCTGCACGCCTACGACTACCTGGCCTACGCCTACCTGCAGAGCGGACGGGACGCCGACGCGAAGCGCGTGATCGGCACGGCACAGGAAGTGGCCGCCAGGGCCGCGCCCACCGGGATGGGGCAGGGCAACCTGCCCGCGCCTCCTGGCGGCGGGGCCGGTGCCTACGCACTGACGGCGATGCCCGCGCGCTACGCCCTCGAACGCGGCCAGTGGGCCGAGGCTGCCGCGCTGACGGACGTGCCCGGTGCACCGCCCACCATCCAGGCGATGACGTACTTCGCGCGTGGCCTGGGCCTGGCCCGGGGCGGCGGTGACGTGGCGAGGGCTCGCGCCGAAGTGGACAGACTCGCCGCCGCGCACAAGGCCGCGACCGCGGCCAACCAGACCTACGACGCCGAGCAGATCGACATCCTGAAGCGGTCCGTGTCGGCCTGGATTGCATTCGCGGAAGGGAACAAGGACGCGGCACTGGTCCAGATGCAGGAGGCCGCAGCGATGCAGGACAAGACCGAGAAGTCCGCCGTCTCGCCCGGCCCCATCGCACCGGCGCGCGAGCTCTACGCCGAGATGCTGCTCGAGGCGAAGAAGCTGCCCGAGGCGCTGGCCGCCTTTGAGGCGTCCGCGAAGCAGGAGCCGCGCCGGTTCCGCGGCGTCTACGGGGCGGCCAGGACCGCGAAGATGCTGAACGACCCGCGCGCGGCGAAGTACTACGCCGAGCTGCTGGAGATTGCCGCGAAGGCGGACACGCCAGGCCGGCCCGAACTCGCGGAGGCCCGCTCGAGCGGCGCGGCCAGATAGGAAGATCGGAGCGCTGAACAAAACGGACCGGGACGCGGCGATTCCCCGCCATCCCGGTCCTGCGCCTCTCGCGGTCGATACTCGCGAGAGATCGTGTCGCTCGGCAGCTCTGCTAGAACCGCCACGGGAGCCGGCCCGTGCCCCCTCGCCGATCCCCTCGTGACTCGCGGAAGCCCGCGTCGTAGCCGGCCTCGAAGCCGTCGCGGTAGACCAGCTTGTACTGATCCTTCGAGCCGTAGCGACGGTCGTAGCCGCGGTCGGCGGAACGGTAGCGGCTGTGACGCACCGGATCGTACGAGTCACGATCGCGCGCGTCCTCGTGGCCCTTCTCGAGACCATCGCGGTAGCCGTTCTGGTACGGCGCGGAGTTCACGCCGTACCCGCCCCCGCCCGGATACTGGTTGTCGTACGGGCCCCGCCGCGAGTTGTCCGGGTAGCGGTCGCGGTCCGGATAGCGATCGGGGTAGCGATCCGGATAACCCGCGCCGCTCCGCGTGCCGTAGATGATCCGCGCGTTGCGGTCACGCGAGGCGATGCGTTCCGCCTCACGGCAGCTCATCGGCCCCGGCTGCCGCCCCGGCGGACGACCGTCGTACCACACGCGACATTCGCCCGCGGGCGGCATGTGTCCCGGTGGGATGCCCTGGGCGCGGTTATCTCCGCCCCATCCGCCGCGCCCCTGCGCGCCCAGCGGAACGGTCAACACTCCCATCATGACGACTGCGGTGGCGATCTTGCGCATGTCCTGCTCCCCCTGCGCAAAGACAGAGCAAGAACTGGACCAGCGTGGATCGTCCCCGCGAACGGGCAGCCATCCCTCCGGCGGCCCTGCCACTCAGAAGCGCTGGTCGTCCGCCGATGGCCCGTAGAGCGCCGGGACCTTTGCGCCCATCAGCCGCAGGTACACCGTCATCTGTCCGCGATGATGCGCCCAGTGCGCGATGGTGTCCTGGATGAACTCGTGGCGCGTCGCGTCGGCCACGACCTTCCCGGCCGCCAGCAGCTGCCAGTGGGTCTTCAGGTGCTCCTCTGTGGTGCCCCGCAGCGCTGCACGCCCCTCGTCCGCGGCCTTGTCGAGCGCCGTGATGAACTCGGCGCTGGTCTTGCTCTGGGGCGGCCGAAACTGCTGGCCCTCCTTTGGCGCAATGTCGAGCTCGTCCATGTTCACCATCATCGCCATCCACGACGGCATCGTCGCCACCATGTCGCACAAGTAGCCAAAGGCCATCGACTTGTCGTGAGGCTTCCAATCGCGCTTGCCTTCCGGCACCTGCTCGAGGGCGCGGCGGCTGCGCTCCACCTCGCGATCGAGCGCAGACAGGAACAGCTCGTTCATCTTCATTGTTCACCTCCCACGATCCAGCGGTGGGGGCACCACTTTGAACCTCGAACCGGTAACCGTCCAGCGTGTCCGCGCGCTATGCGAGCGCCGCCTTGTACAGCGCGAGGAGCTTCGCCCACGCGCGCTCCGCATCCGGCTTGTTGTAGATGGGCTTCCCCTGCTCGGCCGGCATGTCGGGCACGCACCAGCCGTGCAGGCTCTGGTAGACCTCCACCTCCGCGGGCACCTTCGCGTCGGCGAAGGCCTTCTTCAGCACGTCCTTCGCCTCCGGCTGCCGCGCATCGTCGTTGGAGGCGACCGCGACGAGGAGGCGCGCCTTCATCTTCGGGATCATCGTGTGCGGGCTGTCGGGCGCCTGGGTCACCAGGCCGCCGCCATGGAACGACGCGCCGGCGCCCACGCGATCGGGCACGGCCGCCGCGGTGCGGAACGTCAGCGGGCCGCCCATGCAGTAGCCCTGCACGCCCACCTTCTTCGTCCGGTCCACCGGCTTCTGCGTGTCGAGCCATGCGACGTAGGCGGTGGCATCGCGCTCGGCCGCGCCGGATGCGTTGATCCCGCCCATCAGCTTGCGCAGCTCCGCCATGTTCTCGGCATTCTGGAAGCTGAAGCCCTCCATCTTGATCCCCGGCGCCTTCGTGACGCGGTAGTAGGGGTTCGGCACCAGCACCGCGTAGCCGTCCGCGGCCAGGCGCTTGCCCATGTCGCGCATGGCGGGACGCAGGCCGAAGGCGTCAGGCCAGATGATCACCGCCGGGTGGCTGCCGCTGGCAGGGTGGATGAACACCGCGTCGCAGGTGCCGTCCGGTGTCTTGACATCGACGTTGGTTTCCACCACCGACCCTTGTGCGCCAGCCGCGGAGCCGGCCGCCGCGGCCAGGCCCGCCGCCACCGACATCGCCACGAAGTCGCGCCGCGTGAGCTCTTCTCTCTGATTGTCATCCGGCATGGTCGTTCCCCCCGTTAGCAGGCCATAGTATTCCAATGCCGAAGCTCTACGACGCCCTGGCCGAGTGGTGGCCCCTGCTGTCCCCGCCCTCCGAGTACACCGAGGAAGCGGCCGTCTGGCACCGGTGCCTGGTCGAGGCCGGTGACGCGCCCGCGCGCACGCTGCTCGAGCTGGGTTCGGGCGGCGGCAACAACGCGTCGCACCTGAAACAGCACTTCGACATGACGCTGGTGGATCTCTCGGCCGGCATGCAGGCGCACAGCCGGCGCATCAACCCCGAGTGCGCGCATCACCTGGGCGACATGCGCACGGTCCGCCTCGGGCGGACTTTCGACCGTGTCTTCATCCACGACGCCGTCTGCTACATGACCTCGCACGACGACCTGCGGCGTGCGCTCGAGACGGCCTTCGTTCACGTGCGCCCCGGTGGCGGCGTGGTGGTGGCGCCCGACTTCGTGCGCGAGACGTTCCTGCCGGGAACGGGTCATGGCGGGCACGACGGGGAGGGGCGCGGGCTGCGCTACCTGGAATGGACGTGGGATCCAGACCCGTCAGACAGCACCTGCATCGCGGACTACGCTTACATGCTGCGCGACGTGGACGGGAGCGTCAGCGTGGAGCATGACCGGCACATCGAGGGCCTCTTCGGCCGCGACGAGTGGCGGCAGGTGTTCGGCGAGCTGGGCTTCGACGCGCGCTCCGTCACGGTGGACCTTGGCGAGCACACGCTGGTCGAGATCTTCATCGCGCGTCGCCCAACCGCGCCGCCTTCAGCGTGAGATAGTCGCGCTCGGGCACGCTCGCCGTCTTGCCCGCCGCCACCAGGTAGTGACGCACCGCGCTCGTGCGGTCGCCCAGCTTCTCGAGGAGGTGCCCGCGCACGGCGTCCAGGCGGTAGTGCCCGGCGATCCGCTCGTCCGCGTCCAGCGCGTTCAACAGCTCGAGGCCGGCGGA
>Ga0105106_10000350_pt1 | contig 32549 bp, 28 predicted proteins | sample PPLLaktember2015_5_FD_79109 | JGI IMG/M metagenome (GOLD analysis project Ga0105106, IMG submission 79109) | Freshwater sediment microbial communities from Prairie Pothole Lake near Jamestown, North Dakota, USA - PPLs Lake P8 Core (1) Depth... | ecosystem: Environmental > Aquatic > Freshwater >...
ACTCCTGGCGCGTGGGCTGTCAGCCCGCAGAAACGCCCAGAGCCGTGCGCAGTTGATCCAGCGCCTGCGACTCCTTCTCGCTGACGCGGACGGCGTTGATACCCAGGAAGCCGCCCTCCTTCGATCCCTCGGCGGTCCGCTCAGCAAGGTAGACGAGCCACTTGCGGTAGGCGGCGCCATCTTCGGCGGACTTGGCCGTGACGATCTCAGCCGCCCGCACGACCTCCTCCGCCAGAGACTCGATCAGCACCGCTGGATCCTTCTCCGGCTGGAGCACCTCTAGCTTCGGCTTGACCGCCTCCTGGTTCTCAGGCGATACGGCATCCGAGGCCACCGCCTTGAGCAAGTCATTCTGCGAGCCTGTCACGGTGGAGCTCATCGCCTGAGAGAGCGCACCGATCTCGCCGAAGAAACCCAGGTTTGGGTCTGACACCACGATCAGCAGGCCGGCCAGATATGGGGCAGCCAGAATAGCGGCCCATTCTTCGGCAGTGTAGTCGGTCTTAGCTGACATGTTGAGGATCCTCCCCGGTGAGTTTGAAGTCCCCAGTATACCTTCGGCCCTGCGGCCGGCGCGCATGTGCCGCATTTCACGAGGCAGGGCCGGGGCCCAGGCGCCCGCCGGCGGTCAGATGTGATCTTGGCATGCGAATCCAGGTAGTTTCGTCCATCGCCCCGCGCGAGCCCTCCGGATACGCTTGGCAGAACAACCCTGCTCTGCTGCGAGGTATGACTCATGGCCATGCGGATTACGGATGAATGCATATCGTGCGGGGCGTGCGAGACGGAGTGCCCCACCACCTCGATCTCGATGGGGGACACCATCTATGTGATTGACGCCGCAACCTGCGTCGAGTGCAAGGGACACTACGATTCGCCGCAGTGCGTCTCCGTCTGCCCGGTCGACTGCATCGTCGCCGCCTGACGCCCAACCTCGAGCGGCCCCCCGCGCCCAGGGACGGGGCCGCGGGATCCGGCCAGGGCGTAGTCGTCCCTGCCGACCAAGACCGTCCTGTCTCCTATGCCAGCCCGTCCTCCGGGGCGTTTGCGCTCCTGGCCGGGGCAGCCGGGCCTCACCCGACCGCGTGGGATCGTCAGCCTGACCAGCAAATGCGGGAGGCGGTGATGTTCGAGACCTTAAGCGAAGCCGAATCTTTCCTGCGTGCGCAAGCCATCCAGATAGTCGATCTGAAGTTCAGCGACCTGTGGGGCCGATGGCGGCATGTGAGCATACCGGCCCACGAGTTCAATGCGGCGCTGATGAGCGAAGGCGTCGGCTTCGATGGCTCCTCGGTCGGTCTGAAGTCGGTCAAGGCCGGGGACATGGTGCTGCTGCCCGACCTGGCAACTGCTTTCCGCGACCCGTTCTGGGATATGCCGACGTTGAGCTTCATCTGCTCGGCCTATGAAGCCGACACCAAACGGCCGTTTACCCGCGATCCGCGCAACATTGCCCTGCGTGCCGAAGCGTATCTGCGCGAGACCGGTGTGGCAGATGAGTCGCGCTGGGGGCCGGAGCACGAGTTCTACGTCTTCGACGAGGTTTCCTTCGAGAACGAAGTCAACCGCGCCGCGTACCGCTTGGAGAGCCGCGAGGCCGCCTGGCGCTCGGGCCAGGGCGGGCATGGACATCTGATCCCGCCCCACGGCGGCTACCACGCGATCCCTCCCAAGGATCAGCTCTACAACCTGCGCTCCGAGATGACCCTGCACCTGGAGAGCATGGGCGTCCCGGTCAAGTACCACCATCACGAGGTCGGCGGTCCAGGTCAGTGCGAGATCGAGACGCCCACCATGGGTTTGGTGCGCGCCGGCGACGTGACGCAGATGGTGCGCTACGTGACCAAGATGACCGCCCACCGCCACGGGCAGACGGCGACCTTCATGCCCAAGCCGCTATTTGGCGAGGCCGGCAGCGGCATGCACTTCCACCAGCACTTGTTCCGCCAGGGAAAGAACGTGTTCTACGACGCACAGGGATACGGCAAGCTCAGCCGGGCGGCAGAGCATTACATCGGCGGGCTGCTCAGTCATGGCGCCGCCCTGCTTGCGCTCACCAGTCCGAGCACCAACTCCTACCGCCGCCTGGTGCCCGGGTTCGAGGCGCCCGTCAACGCCTTCTTCTCGCTGGGCAACCGCAGCGCGGCCATTCGCGTCCCCAAGTACGCCGACCGGCCCGACACGGCGCGCTTCGAGTTTCGCCCTCCGGACGCAACCTGCAACGTCTACCTGGCGCTGGCCGGCCAACTGCTGGCCGGCATCGACGGTATCCTGGGCCAGATCGATCCCCGCGCTGCCGGATTCGGTCCGATCGATGCCAACATCTTCAGCTGGACTGACGAGCAGCGCAAAGCGATCAAGCCACTGCCCTCCAGCCTGCTCGAAGCCTGCCGCGCCCTCGAGGCCGATCATCAGTTCCTGCTAGCGGGTGGGACGTTCGATGAGGGCCAGATCGCAGAGTGGATCGAGTACAAGCTGCAGGAGGAGTACTACCAGGTCCGCAACCGCCCTCACCCATACGAGATCGCCCTCTACTTCGACGTCTGAGCCAGGGCGCAAGCGCAAGGCAAGCCGGTTCCACCCGGCGAGCTTGCCCATTCGTGATGCACTTCGCCCAGGAGCTCGCGCTTCGACGCCTGCTGCCTAGCGTTGATTGCCGCCGAAGCGGCCCAAGCCGTCGCAGCATTTGGCAAGCCCGCGCGCTGCCTTTCGTTCGGGCCAGAGATGGCAAGCGGCAAGAAGACGGATGCTCTGCTTCCCCTCCACTTCGCTGCGGGCCGGGCGCGAGGCATCGTCGGCTGCTCTGGCCAGTGCTCCCAAGGCCGTCATTCCGCCGAGGGACCTGCTTCCGCCCGCAGGCGGGTGATGCCCCGGACGCTGGCGCGCCGGGGCTTGGGCCGGCACCCGACCTATGTCCGCTCGGAGCGTGCCGGCTGCCCGGCCAGCGAGCGCACTTCGGCGGCCGAGGACGCGCCCAGCGCCCTTTCAGCGAGCCGGTGCGCCTCCTCCCACACCAGCCCCCGTATCTGCGCCTTGCTGCGCGGGATGGCAGCCGGAGTCATGCTTAACTCGCTGACACCGAGGCCGACCAGGATCGGCAGCAACACCGGATCGGCGGCGGCTTCTCCACACACCCCAGCCCAGATACCGGCGGCCCGGCAGGCCTGCACGACCTGCGCGATCAGGCGCAGCACGGCGGGTGAAGCGGCATCCCCAAGCGTCAGCATGCGAGGGTTCGTCCGCTCTGCGGCTTGGGTGTACTGCGCCAGGTCGTTCGTGCCGATGCTCATGAAGTCCGTCTCGCCGGCGAAACTGTCCGCCATCAACGCCGCCGCAGGCACCTCCACCATCATCCCCAGCGGCAGCTGTTCGGCGTGCGGCAAACCGCGCCGGCGGAGGTCGTCGCGTGCTTCCTCCAGCAGTTGGCGCGCCTGCTGCAATTCCGCCACCGTCGTCACCATCGGGAACATCACCTGCAAGCCGGAACCCACGCCAGCGCGCAGCAGCGCCCGCAGCTGGCAGCTGAACAAGTCCGGCTGGTGGAGCGAGAGGCGCAATCCGCGCATCCCGAGGAACGGGTTCTCCTCCTCGATCACTTCCAGGTAGGGCAGCCGCTTATCACCCCCGACGTCTAAGGTGCGCGCGATCATCGGTTTCCCCTCACACGCGCGCAGGATCTCCCGATACACCTCGACCTGCTCCTCCTCAACCGGCGGCTGTTGGCGACCGAGGAACAGAAACTCGGTCCTCAGCACTCCCACCCCCTCGGCGCCGGACGTACGCAGCGCCTGGGCCTCGACCAGGCTGCCGATGTTGGCAGCGACTTCGATCCGTCGCCCATCCCGAGTGATCGCCGGGAACTGAGCCTCGGCCAGGTGCGCCAGAGGCGCTTGTGTCGCTTCCCTTCGGGCGCCCGCTCTCACCCCAACGCCTCCGGTCGCCTCGATCGTCAGCGTTCCCTGGTCGCCATCGAGCACGACCTGCGCGCCCTCCGGCACCTCCAGCACGCGTGCGCCGCAACCGACCACCGCCGGAATCAGCAGCGCCCGGGCGAGGATCGAGGCATGCGAGGTCGGGCTCCCGGCCGCAGTGCAGATCCCCAGCACGTTGCGCGGGTCGAGTTCGACGATCTGGGAGGGCGACAAGTCATCGGCGATCAGGATCCCGGGTTCTGCCAGTGCCGGAACGGGCTCGCTCCCCCTCAGCAGGAGGCGCAGCACACGGTTGCCAGCGTCGCGTACGTCTGCCTCCCGTGCGCGCACATACTCGTCAGGCTGCGCCTCGAAGGCGAGAGCGGCGGCACTGACGGCCTCCTCCCAGGCGGCCTCGGCTGACCAGTTGTCCCGCAGAATCCGCTCCTCGGCCGGATGGACCAGCGTGGGATCGTCGAGCAGCAGGCTGTGCGCCAAGAGCAGATCAGCCTGGGTCAGCTGCCCAGCCTGCCTGGCGCGCCGGATCAACCTCTCGAGATCCGCCCGTGCCGCCCGACGCGCCTGTTGCATCCGCTCGAGCTCATGCCGGGCGTCCTCGGCGAAACGCCGCTCAACGGCAGGCAACGAAGCTGCCAGCCGACGCGCCGGCCCCACCGCGATGCCGGCAGATACAGGGATCCCGCTGTAGACGCTCTCATCCGGCGCCCGTTCTGGCGAAGCGGGGGCTGCCAACGGATCGCGCGGTGCGGGCGCTTCGGCCACAACCGAGCGCAGCGCTGATGCGGCTTGCGCTGCTTCGGCGCCGGAGACCGCGATTTCCAGCCGATCCCCCTGTCTGGACCCGAGGGTCACGAGTTGGGTCAGGCTGGTTCCATTCACCCAGGCGGAGCCCGTGGTGAGGTCGCGCACCCTGACCTGTACGCGATGGGCGGCGGCGCAGGCGACGAAGGCTGCCGCCGGGCGGGCATGCAGCCCGTGGGCGTGCCCCAGGCTGGCCTGGATGCGGAGGTCGCTTGTCGATTCTTCCGGTGCTGGGGAGGGTTCGACCCTCAACGCAGGCGTTCCGATCTTCGCCAAACCCGCAGCGCACGCCTCGGCTTCCACCTCGGCCAGGCTCCTGCCTGCAGCCGCCGCCACGGCGGCGGCGACTGCGCCTTCCACCAGCGGCGCCTGGGAAACGCGGGTCGGCGGCAGGCCCTCACCCGCCAGCAGGTCCAGCGCAGTCTCAGCGCTCAAGATCGCGCTTCCCAGGTCAACCAGGATAAGGATCGCTTCACACCCGGGCCTGGCGGCCAGCGCGCGGATCGCCTCGACGATGCGGTTGGCATCGGTCCCCAAGGTCTCACCGTCGGAGACCCCACCGGCCGCCACCATCGCCACGCGAGCCTGTGCCATTTGATCCGCCATCCGACACACGCCTTCGGCAACCGTCTGGCTGTGAGCAACGATCACCAGCCCGACCATATGGACTCCTCAGCACCAAGCTCCATCCGCGCCTCCTCTACCGGCTCCAGCCAATGCCTATGCGCAGCGACAGTCGGCTGCGTGCGCCTCTCGCCGGGGATCGGCTCCGGCCGATCCTCCGCGCCGGACGACAAGCCGTTCAACCTGCCGATCCAGCCTCGCCCCACAACCTGCCCTCAGCCCTGCGCCGCACTGACCTCTTAGGCACCGCGCCGCTTGACAGCTGCCGGCACGGCCAGCGGACTTCGCCTGCTGCACCCACGCGCCTTGCGCCGAATCACCGGGCTAGGGGCTGCGCAGCACTTCGTCGAGCGCCCGCAAGATCAGAAACGTCGACGTTGCACCTGGGTCCTGATGGCCAATGCTTCGCTCTCCCAGGTAGCTTGCCCGGCCCTTGGTGGCCTGCATCGGGATCGTCGCGCGCATTCCGGCCTCGGCCGCCAGCCGCATGCCATGCGCCGCCGAAGCCAACTCCTGCCCAGCCGCCACCCCGGCCTGCAGCGCATCGACTGCCGGCAGCCAGGCATCGACCATCGTCTTGGCACCCGGCCCGGCGTTGCCGCGATCCTGCAGGCCCAGCAGCCCGCTGCGGAACATCCCTACGACCTCCGCATCGGCGAGTTCGGCCTTGTCCGCGGCCTCGGCGGCCATGCGCAGGAACAGCGTCCCATACAGCGGCCCGGCGGCGCCACCGACCGAGCCGATCAACGTCATCGCCGCCAACTTGAGCAGTGCCCCAATATCGGCCGGCGCACCGGCGGCCAGCGCTGCCAGGATCTTGCAGAAGCCGCGGTCCATGTTGCTGCCATGATCCGCATCCCCGATGGCTGCATCCAGATCGGTCAGATGCTGCTGGTTCTCCGAGAGCACCTGCGCCGATCGCTCGAGCCAGGCTCTGGTTTGCTGCAGCGTGAGTGGCACAGTGAACTCCTGATACAGGCCAGTGCGGCGGGCGCGGGGCGATGCCAGCAGGCGTCAGGCACCCCAGCGCAGGGCGGGCGTCAGCACGGGGTCATCCCACAGCCCAGTCAGCTCGTCGTCCAGCCTCAGCAGCGTGATGGAGACTCCCTGCATCTCCAGCGACGTGATGTACGGCCCAACCCACGACCGGACAATCTCGACGCGATGCTTGCGGCACACCTCAGCCAATTTGCGGTAGACGACGTAGAGCTCGGCCAGCGGCGTGCCGCCCATGCTGTTGACAAACGCCAGCACGGTGTCGCCAGCCTTCAGCGGCTCGTCGACCAGCTCGATGTCCTGCCATGCCGAGGCGCTGCGATCCCACTCGCGCGCGACGCGTGAATAGGCCGGGTCCTGGAGAATGGCGGTAGCCAACATCTCGCTCACTGCGTCGGCAGCGGGCAGCGGCAGGCGTTGGCGGCCAGGCTCACCATGGATTCCGATGCCGATTTCCATCTCGTCGGCGCCGAGGTCAAAGGTCGGGCTGCCCCTGGCAGGCACGGTGCATGAGGTGAGCGCCATGCCCATGCTGCGTCCGGCGGCGTTGGTCTTCCGGCACAGCGCCGCCAGCCGGTCGAGGTCGTAGCCGCGCTCTGCCGCCGCGCCGCAGATCTTCTCTGCCAGCACGGTCGTCCCGACGCCGCGCCTCCCCTGCGTGTACAGGCTGTCCCGCACGGCCACGTCATCGTCGATCAGGATGTTGGCCACGGAGATGCCCTCCGCTGCGGCAAGCTCAGCGGCCATCTCGAAATTCATCACGTCGCCGCTGTAGTTCTTGACGATGTTCAGCACGCCCGCTCCGCCGTGCACGGCGCGGGCGGCCTCCAGCAGCTGATCCGGCGTCGGCGAAGTGAACACCTCGCCCGGGCAGGCGGCATCCAGCATCCCCCGCCCGACGAAGCCGGCGTGCATCGGTTCATGGCCGCTGCCGCCGCCGGAGACCAGCGCCACCTTACCGACCACAGGAGCGTCGGCCCGGACGACGTAGTTGGGGTCCAGATGCACGCGCACCAACTCCGGGTGAGCGGCGGCCATCCCTTCCAGGCTCTCCCGCACGAAGTCCTCAACTTGATTGATGAGCTTCTTCATCCTTGCCCTCCCTCGCTCGCCCGCAACCGTCCCATACCCGATTCTATGCTTGATTGGCACCGAATCCACAGGACAACTGTCGGGCACGCAGCTGGTAACCCATCCCAATCGGCGCAGTGAGCGCGCCTCAGACGCGGCGGCAAGCGGACCTGCATGCAAGCAGGCCCACTTCGACGCTGCCCACGCCCGTCACTCGACAGCCAGCAGGACCATGCGCGAGCCAGCGCCTCAAAGCTCGCTGCAGGCAGGGGGTTGAACCTCGCACTCAGCCCACCCGGGAATCCCGGCTCCAGACGGTGGCTGCCAATCCCGGCCATATCCCCGCCGGTAACCTGGACGTGATCCAGTGCGGCGACGGAAAGATCCACGCGAGGCGTTCGATCCCGGCCGATTGGCTCATCCCCCGGACATCCAGGCAGCTTGCGACCGTGTTCCGCCCTAAGCCGTTAGATTCAAGATCGGAGGTTGCGCTCGGATGGGCTGTCGGTGCCCCGCCTTTGGGAGTTGCCTCGGTCGAGGAGTGAGTCAGAATACCGTTGGGAGGGCGCCTATGCGAAGTCCTGCGAACCTGATGATCCAGGCGATCCTGATGCTGGGGCTGACGTCGCTCGCCTGTCTGAGCACGGGCGAGGTGATCGGGGCGATCGGCGAGCCCATCCCCATGGGGACGTCCGTCGTGCCCCAATTCGACTCATTGGCCTGGGACCCCGCGCCCGCAGCCCCGATTGGGATCAGCCAGCAGGTCGGCAGCTTGACCCTGACAGTCGACAACGTCATCCGCCCGGCGAATCACATCGCCGACGACGCTACGTTCTACACTCAACCCGAGCCCGGGCAGGAATACTTGGCGGTCGATATCACAGTCACATGCAACCTGCCGGCCGAAGAGGCCTGCTATCTCTCTTCGGCGGACTTCGGCGCGTCAGGGGCGCAAGGGTCCTCCTACATGGCGGAGATCATGACAACGGGGATTGGCCGCGCGTTTGAAGGGGGCGAACTCAAGGGCGGGAGCAGCCGGTCTGGCTATCTGTTCTTCCAGGTCAATCGAGATGACAGCGGGTTGGTCATGCAGTATCCGCGCCTGTTCGGCTTGAGCGGGCAGTCAGGATCGTTCCTGATCGACGATTGAGCTCAGCCCAGCCGAGCCCTATTCGACCCATTCGAGCGATCGCTGGATCGCCTTCCGCCAGCCTCGCAGCAGGGATGCTCGCGTTTCCGCCGGCATGGCTGGCGCCCACTCGCGCTCGGCGATCCACTGCGCTCGCAGCTCCTCGGTGCTCTGCCACAGACCGATCGCCAGCCCGGCGGCGTAGGCGGCGCCGAGCGCCGTTGTCTCGGCGATCCTCGGACGCACCACTGGCACACCCAGGATATCCGCCTGAAACTGCATCAGCAGCTCGTTCTGCACCATCCCGCCGTCGACCTTGAGTGACGTCAGGCGCACGCCGCTGTCCTGCTCCATGGCCTCCAGCACCTCGAACGTCTGGAAGGCGGTTGCCTCCAACACGGCACGTGCCAGGTGGCCCTTGTTGACGTAGCGCGTCAGGCCGACGATGGTCCCACGCGCATCCGCTCGCCAGTGCGGTGCAAACAGCCCTGAGAAGGCCGGGACAAAGTACGCGCCGCCATTGTCCTCGACGGTGAGGGCAAGCGTTTCAACTTCGGCGGCATTGCGGATCAAACCCAGGTTATCGCGCAGCCACTGCACCAGTGCGCCAGTGATGGCGATCGAGCCCTCCAGTGCATACACCGCTGGCTGCGAGTCCAGCTGGTAGGCGACGGTAGTCAGCAGCCCGCGCTGCGACGGGATAGGCTGCATCCCGGTGTTAAGTAGCAGGAAGCAGCCTGTGCCGTAGGTGTTCTTTGCCTCACCCGGGGCGAAGCAGCTTTGCCCGACCAGCGCCGCCTGCTGGTCGCCCAGGGCAGCGCATACCGGAATGGCCGCGCGAAACGGGCCATCGGCCAACGTGTAGCCCCAGGGCTCGGGATCGGACGAGGCGACAATCTGCGGCAGGATCGCGTTGGGGATGCCAAGAGTCGCCAGAATCGACTCGTCCCACGCCAGGCGGCCCAGATCCATCAGCTGGGTCCGGCTGGCATTGGTCACGTCGGTGACGTGCCGTCCGCCGCGCGGCCCGCCGGTGAGCCACCAGATCAACCAGCTATCGATCGTGCCGAAGAGCGCCCTGCCCTGCTCAGCCGCCTGGCGGGCGCCCTGCACGTTGTCGAGGATCCACTGGATCTTGCAGGCCGAGAAGTAGGTCGACAGCGGAAGTCCGGTCAGTGGGCGAAATCGATCCTGCCCGCCCTGCTGTGCCAGCGACGCCACCATCCCGGCCGTGCGCGTGTCTTGCCACACCAGCGCGTTGCCGAATGGCGTCCCCGTGATGCGGTCCCACAGCAGCGTGGTCTCGCGCTGATTGGTGACGCCGACCGCCGCGATCTGCTCGCCCCGCAGGCCGGCGCTCGCCAGCGCCCGGCAGACTACATCCTGTGTGCGGTCCCATATCTCCAGCGGATCGTGCTCTACCCAACCAGGACGCGGGTAGATCTGCTGATGCTCCAGCTGCGCCGAACCGACAACGGCTCCCTGCCGGTCGAACAGCATACAGCGCGTGCTGGTCGTCCCTTGATCGATGGCGGCGATGCAATCCTGCGCTGTCATTTCACCCTCGCGGCGAGGCGATCTTTCGGCCGGCACTTGGCGGAAGCTGCAGGCGCAGTCAGGGGATCAGGCGAAGATGGCCTTCAGCCTCGCCCTCGACCTGCTCCCGCGTCCACAGCATCGGATGGTACTCGCCGCGCAGCCAGGGAACAGCCAGATCATCGTAATGGCGGCTGCCCAGCTGTCCTGACTGGCCCGGCGGATGGATGATCAGCGAGCGCGACAGGTCGCCGAGGTCGACGATCTGCCGGAAGCCGGGAGCCCAGCTGGTGTTGTCGTAGGGAGTGGCCGGATTGAACGCCGTCTGACACGGCGTGTCGGCATCGCCGCCGATTGGATAGGGGCCGCGGTTGAAGACTCGGTCCAGCGGTTTCTGCAGGCCCAACGCGTGGGCAAAGGTTGCCCGATGGATCCTCCCCCACCGCCAGCCGGCGGGGTCCCCACCCAGGGTCTTCTCCAGGTAGGTGATCGCCTGCGTCAGGCTGCGTTCAAGCAGCGCCTGTCGGCCGCCGGCCTGCTCCATCCACCAGTTGTCGGGGGTCTGCAGCAGGCGCAGCAGGGCGACGGTGTCGTGGCCGAAGAACTCATTGGCAGGCATCAGCAGCGGATGAAACCCTTCTCCCATCAACTGCAAGGTCAATGCTTCGCCGACCGCCGGCTCGAGCAGGTTGCGCACTAAGTGATAGCGGGTGACCTCGTAGACCGCCCCGGGAACACTGTCGGCGGACAACACGCCATCCCATTCGCCCAGCAAGCTTAGGGCGACCTTCGCTTTCTCCTCCCGCACAACAGAGCCTTCCAGCAGGCTGACGAACTGCTTTGCCGGCGGGCAGGTGAAGTCGACATGCAGCCTGCGGAAGTCGTCGATGCCCAGCCGGTCACTCCCGGCCAGCACCTCGCGGATTCGGCGGTTGCGGAAGCCGTTCATCCATACACTGCCAAGGTAGTAAGGATAATCGTCCGGGACGAGTCGGTCATTCGACGTCGCCACAAAGCCGCGCTGCGGGTTGAGGGCGTGCGGCATCGCCTCAAAGGGCACTTCGCCGATCCATTCATGCTGCGCACTCCAGCCCGGGGCGGGGACCATTCCCGTCCCCAGGCCGCGCTGCGGCACTTTTCCGGTAACCCAGAGGCCGGTGTTGCCCTCCACGTCGGCGTAGGCCACCGAAAGCTGCGGCGCCTCGATCAGCTGCATGGCCTCAACGAACTCATCCCAACCGCCAGCCAGATTCAGCCGCCGCCATCCTTCCACCGCAGGGCAAGGTCGCAGCGCCATCGATTGCACGGCTAGTCGCCGCTCGGGGTGGCCGACGACGTCGGAAATCACAGGCCCGTGGTGAGTGACCACCACCTGCTCGAGGTGGGGCTCGGTCCTCCCCTTGACAACAATGGGCTCCGGGATCAGTTCAGCCTGACGCCAGCCCTCGCCATATCGGTAGCGACCCGGAATCGTCGGATCGAACTCCTCGGCGTACAAATCTTCGCAGTCCGTGTAGGCCAGCGTCATCCCCCAGGCCATGCGGTCATTGTGGCCCACCAGCACGAATGGGAGCGCCGGAATCGACACCCCCGAGACGTTCACGCCTTGCGCGATCAGATGGACTTCGTACCACAGCGAGGGCAGGCCGAGGGGAAGATGCATGTCGTTGCACAGGTAGGGCTTGCCGGTGTCGGTCTTCCACCCGGCGACCGCCCAGTTGTTGCTTCCCAAGCTGCGATGCAGGAACGGCCCGCGCCCGGCCGTCAGCCTGCCGTCCTCGCCGAGCAGATTGAACTCGATTCCCTCAGGCAGAATGAGCGGATTGCCGGACGGCGGATGGATTTCCCAGGCGGCGGCGCGCTGCTCACCCACCGCCTCAATCAGCTTGGCCCGCAGAATCTCCCCGTACCAGGCGTGCGAGAGCTGCCAGATCATCACCCGGCTGAAGGCCAGGCTGTCCACGGGACTCCACGGCTCGGGACGATAGCCAAGCAGCGTGAACTCGATCGGCATGCGTGCCGCCGGCGTGGCCAGGAAAGCATTCACGCCGTCGGCATACGCCTGCAGCGATGCGCGCAGCGCCTCGTCCGCAACCTGCCAGTCGGCCTCCGCAACCCGGCGAAAGCCGAATGTGCGCACGGCGCGGTCGGTGTCGAGCGAGATCTCGCCAAACAACTCGCTCAACCGCCCATTGGCAGTGCGCCGGTTGAGCTCCATCTGCCACAGCCGATCCTGGGCGTGGACCACGCCTTGGGCGAAATAGGCATCGAGCGGGTCGCCAGCATAGATGTGCGGCACCCCCCAGCGATCGCGCACGACCTCGACCGGCCCGCGCAGGCCGGGAAGCCGGATTTCGCCGTCGATCAACGGGAGGCGGCGACGACCGAGGACGGTCAGTCCGGCACGCAGCAACGGAGCCAGCAGATCGGAGACCATGGTCATGTGGTTCTCTCCAGGATGCAGGGAGCCAAGGAACCGTCCGAAGCCTGTCTGATTGTAGAACGGAGGGACGACGAGTCAAAGGCCCACCGCGATCGGGTTGGCCTACATCGGGGCACAGCGCACGGACTTCGGGCGGTCTATGCAGACCCAGCGGCCAGCCATCCCGCGCTGGCCCCCAGAAACCCCACCACCATGGCCATCGAGCTCGGCACCGGGCTCTCCTGACGCCCATAGACCCAGGCCGCCCATATGGCAACCGGCAGGCTGAAGTAGATGCCGATCGCTACCGCAGCCGGCAGGCCGCGGCCGGTCAGCAGGATCACCCCAAGATAGATCGCCAGCACGAGCGCGTGGTGAGCCCGGCGCGCCCGCTGCCCAAGCACAACCACCAGTGAACGCCGGCCGACCTGTGCGTCGGCGAGGCGATCTGGCCAGTGGGTTCCGAGGAGATTCAACAGCACCAGCGCAGCCATCGGCACCAATGCCAGCACGGCCTCCAGGCTGACCTGCCCCACCTGCGAGGCATACCCCATCAGCGGCATGACGAACCCGCCGAGGGCCGCATTGTCGATCTCGCCCCAGCCGCGCCGTTCGAGCGCCAGCGGCGGCATCGAGTACACCCATCCGCCGACGCTGCCGACGAGGGCCAGGGCGACACAGGCGATCGGCAACACAGACGCGGCGTAGAACACGGCGGCGGATCCGAGGGCAAGCCCCAGAAACAGCCTGGCGGCATGCAGGGCTGCCGCTGGAGGTAGTGCTCCGGATGGAAGCACCCCGCTGCCGCCAGTGAACGCCGTGCGCCGGGTAAGCGAATCGGTGTCCTGATCGGCATACTCATCGGCGAAGTGCGCCATCAGATTGGCCAGCAGCATGACCGTTAGCCCTGCCAGCGCCGGCGTCCAGCGGATCTGGCCCGCGCCCGCGAAGCCCATCGCCAGGCCGAGCGAGTAGGCCATGATGCCTGCCGGCAGGATTGCCGGCCGCGACATCCGCACCCAGGCCAGCAGCCTGTGCAGCCCCATCTTCAACCCCACTCCTGTCGCACCCACTCGGGAACGCGCACCCATCCTACAGCAGGACTGGCCTCCAGGCCATTCCTCGGCTCTCCTCTTTTCAGCGCAGGCGATGCCCATTTGCCGGGACAAGACTTGTTCGAGTTGCGCAGACATCATCGATGCCCGGATGGCCTGCCGAGTTCAGACGGCAGGGGCTTCTCGCACCGCAGCCAGCGAACCAGCCCTGGCAGAGGCTGCGATCGGCGCCCACAAGAAGAAGCCGCCCGGTTGACCGGGCGGGTCGTATGGGTTCGAGGCGCCCTTGGGGCGCAGTGGGATCTCCCGTTCGGCCGAGAACGTTGTCGCGGGATCTAGTTCTGGACGAACGTTCCGTTGCGCAGGTCGGCAAGAGCCTGCTGAATCTCCTGCTGCGTGTTCATCACGAACGGGCCGTAGGGGACGATCGGTTCACCGAACGGCGCCCCGGCCATCAGCATGAAGCGCATGCCAGTGTCGGCGCGGACGCGCAGGCGTTCGCCGTCCCCCGTCACCGCCAGATTCACCGCCGATACCGCCTGACCCTCGCCGGCGCCATCCAGGCTGAACACGCCGTCCCCTTCGAACACATAGGCAATCGCCTGATGACCTTGCGGAACATCAATTTCGAACTCCGCGCCGGGCGTCAGCGACACATCCATGTACAGCGGGCGCGCAGCGATCTCGGTGACCGGGCCGATGCCGCCACCAAACTCGCCTGCCACAAGGCGCACCGAGGCCCCGCCGGACTTGACCACCGGGATGGCGTCGGCGAGCACTTCCTGGTAGCGTGGCGCGTCCATCTTACGCGCCGCAGGCAGGTTCACCCATAGCTGGAATCCAGTGATCAGCCCACTCGGCCCGCGGCGCGGCATCTCCTCGTGCAGGATGCCCCGGCCGCTAGTCATCCACTGCACATCGCCCGGGCCGATGACGCCGGTGTTGCCCAGGCTGTCACGGTGACGGACGTTCCCCTCCAACATGTAGGTCACCGTCTCGATTCCCCGATGCGGGTGCGTCGGGAAGCCAAGGATCGGGCCCTCGATGGGATCGTTGAAGGCGAAATGGTCGAAGAGCAGGAAGGGGTCGAACCGATTCTCGCGTTGAGGACCGAACGAGCGGCGCAGCAACACGCCGGCGCCCTCGATGACATACTGGGGCTCGATGATCTGCTCGACGCTGCGATAGGCCTGCGGCATCGCCAACCTCCCTGAATCGGACAATGGGTATCCGCATTATACCAGCCGTGCGCCCCCCAGCTGTGTCCGACCGAGGAGAATGCGCAAGCCAACCTGGGCGGGCAGCGGTGCGGCATTCTGGGCCCGCAGGCTGGTTGCTCTTCCCTAACCCCGTCCGGCTCGAGCCAATGCCGCTTCGAGCCGGCTCCGATTGCCGGGTGAGAGCAGCCAGCGGGCGGAATACAGGCTGTGCTCCAGGTAGACGCAGTACTCCGCCGGGTCGACGGGCTTGCTGTAGTAGTCCCGCATCGTCCAGTACAGGACATACACGTTGCCCGCCTGAATCAGATCGGGGACCATCCTCAATTCCGGCTCACTCAGCGGGGGCAGCTGGGACGGGCCGCCCAGCGCGCCCTGATAGCCTGAGACGAACGCCTGCAGGTCCTCCAGCCGGATGGCCCCGTCGCGGCCTGCCTCCCACGAAGCGCAGAAGTACCAGAGCGCCAGGCTGACATCGAAGGCGCGCAAGTCCAGCTTGGCCCAGTCGAAGTCCACCAGGCCGCTGATCTCCTCGCCGACGAATTTCAGGTTTCCGGGGTGGTAGTCGGAGTGGATGACCAGTTCCGGCAGGTCTCGAGCGCCAGCTGACTTCAGGGCGGCGACCGTTCCGTCGATGCAGGCTCCGAGCTCGACGCAGTTGCGATCGACGCACTCGTCGAACCGCGTTCCCTTCGACAGGCTCGGTGCGGCCGCCCACTTCTGGGCGATTTCCGGGAGCAGATCAAGGATCCTCGACTCGATCCGCCTGCCGGGAGGTCGGAAGCCGCGCACCGCGTCGTGAAAGCGGGCCAGCAGCGCCCCCGCGCTCTGCAACTCGCGGCGCGTGCAGCGCGGCCCAACCCAGGTGTAGCGATCCTCTCCCGGCAGGAAGTCGAAGAGGGCAAAGTACGCGGTCGATTGGCCGGCCGTAGCCTGCGCCAGCCGCAGATAGCTACTGCCCTGCTGTGTTGGATGCACGCGGGCGATCGGACACAATCCCATCTGCGAGACGTGCTGGATCAGCGCATGCTCGAACCTGATTTCCTCCTCGGCAATTCCCTGCCGATAACGGCGCAGGAAGTACGTCGTTCGACGTCCGTCTTTGAGCAGCTCGACGACAAACGAGGTATTGACGGTTCCACGCAGGTCCCTGCTTTGCGATTGCAGCTCCCCCAGGTCGTAGTGGGAGAGCACGCGCGTCAAGTCGAGGCTGGATTCGTCCTGCATGCGGTGATTCCTTCCACGCGCAACTGGGTGCCCCAGCCCCGCGCAATGACAACGAGCGGCCACAAGGCGGCCACCCCCAGACGGATGCGCCTTGCCGATGATTGTACGGTCGAATGCCTGTCGATGCATGTGCGCGACTCTCGTTCGATGCCCGTGCACGTGGCGTCCGGGCTGCCAGTCACGATCATGTATACTGGTCGAAGGCCAATCCGAAAGGAGCCGAGGCGATGGACGAACAGGCTTATCGGGAGTTGGCGCGCCACCTGGACGCTCTCCCCAACGGCTTCCCACCGACCGACTCTGGGGTCGAGCTCCGCCTGCTGGCGAAGCTCTTCACCCCTGAGGAGGCACGGCTTGCAGCTCGTCTGCGCCTGACTCTGGAGTCGCCTGCTGAGATCGCCTCCCGGACCGGCCTCGACCTCCGCACCATCCGGCCGGTGCTGAAATCCATGGCCCGGCAGGGCTTGATCGCCTTCGGCAAGGGCGAGACCACACTGGGCTACGGGGCGCTCCCCTTTGTCGTCGGAATCTACGAGATGCAGGTCGGCACGATCGATCAGGAGCTGGCTCAGCTCTTCGAGGACTACTACCACCAGGCGTTCCATCAGGCATTGACTCAGCAACCGCCGGTGCACCGGGTCATCCCGGTCGGAGAGAGCCTGCGCACCGACATCGAGATCCAGCCGTATGAGTCTGCCTCGGACCTGCTGGCCGGGGCGGCGGCCTGGGGCGTTCTGGATTGCATTTGCCGCAAGCAGAAGGCGTTGATCGGCGAGGGGTGCGAGCATCCGCTCGACGTTTGTCTGGCAATGAGCCAGACCCCGGGCGCCTTCGAGCGCAACCCGGTCATCCGATCGCTCACCCGCGAGGAAGCCCTGGCAACACTGCGCCGAGCGGCCGAGGCCGGTCTGGTGCACTCGGTCAGCAATGCCTGCCAGGGCATGTGGTATGTGTGCAACTGCTGCACCTGCTCCTGCGGCGTGCTGCGCGGGCTGGCCGAGCTTGGCATCGCCAACGTCGTTGCTCGCTCGGCGTTCGTCTGCAAGGTCGACGCCGATCTGTGCAACAGCTGCGAGTTGTGTGTTGAGCGCTGTCAATTCGGCGCACTGGCGATCCATGGGATAGCACAGGTGGACGGAGCGCGTTGCGTCGGCTGCGGGGTGTGCACACTTGTCTGCCCCGACCACGCCCTGGTCCTCTGGCGCCGTCCCGACGACGAGATCAAGCCTCCCCCCAAGACCGAAGCCGAATGGCGCCTGGCCCGCGCCGAAGCGCGCGGGATCGACCTGCAACCCATCAGCTGAGGCCTCGTCTCCGGCAATTCTGGCGGATATTGCCCTGCCCGGGACCCAACAAAGGACCAGGTCAGGTGTGGCCACGCAGCTTCGCCGGGACGCATCTCGATCCTGGCAAGTCTCCCCTGAACCATAGCTGCATGCCCCTGCTCGGGCGGCTCCTGAGGTGGCTTCGAGTCGAGCCTATCGAAGACACTTGGGACGCTTCGACCGCGTTGTGTCATTGCTGGTCCGATGGCTGTTTTCCGGGGAGATGTGCTAGAGTGAATTCGATTGCCCCGGTGCGGTTGACTTCCCACCGACCGGTGTGCACCGAATCCGATCCCCACGCAGTGGGTGGCCGCGCCCCGTGAGCTGGCGTTCACCCTTGACCGCCTCGTGAACATCCACAGGGTAGGGTATGCGCACGACCAAGTTGCTGCTGCTCAATCCGACCTCACCCTCCCGACGCGCGGAGGCCAGCCACCGCCCCAGATCGCCACGCGTCTTCCGTTTCTCCATGCTCTCCAGCCTGTCCGTGGCCGCGGCCATGCCGCCCGAAGTGGAAGTCCGGATCATCGACGAGGACATCGAGCCAATCGACTATGCTGCGCAGCCGGATCTCGTCGGGATCTCCTGCATGACCTACAACGCGCCTCGGGCCTACGAGATCGCGGACCGATTCCGGGCGCAGCATACGCCGGTGATTCTGGGGGGATATCACCCCACTCTCCTCCCCCAGGAGGCGATTGAGCATGCCGACAGCGTGTGCATCGGGGACTCAGAGCCCGTCGCCAAGCTGATGATCGAGGATCTTGGTGGAGGCGCGCTCAAGCCCTACTACATTGCTCAGCCGGCCTCCCTGGCCGGCTTGCCGCCCCCGTCCCGCGACCTGATCCGCCGCCGAGACTACGTCCAGCTGGACGCACTCCAGGCGACGCGGGGCTGCAACCAAAGCTGCGCATTCTGCTCCGTCGCCGCGTTTCACCACTCCCACTTCCGCGCCCGACCGGTGGTCGAAGTGATCGATGAGATGGCAAGGCTCGGGCGTAATATCCTGCTGCTGGATGACAGCCTGACGTGCTCCAGGGACTACGCCGCGGACCTGTTTGCGGCCATGATCCCACTCAAGAAGCGGTGGTTCAGCCAGAGCAGCGTGTCGCTGGCATTCGATCCCGAGCTGCTGAGCCTGGCTGCGCGCAGCGGCTGCAAGGGTCTGTTCATTGGGTTTGAGTCGCTCTCGGAGCGGACCTTGCGATCATGGAACAAGCGAGTGAATCTACAGCGGGACTACCTGCAGGCGGTCCGCAACCTGCATGCCCAAGGAATTGCCGTCTTTGCCGGCTTCGTCTTCGGCGGCGACGATGAGCGCCCCGACATCTTCCCTCGGACCCTCGCCTTCCTGCTAGAAGCCAACGTGGAGAGCCTGCAAGCGACCCGCCTGACACCTTTCCCCGGCACGCCATTGTTCCGAGACTTCGAGCGGAGCGGGCGCATCCTCGACCATGACTGGAGCCACTACGATTTCGGAAGCGTGGTGTACGAGCCCCAACACATGAGCCGGCGCACCCTGAACGAGGGCGTGGCCTGGGTCCAGCGCGGCTTCTTCTCTCGGCGCGCCATCCTCGGCCGCGGGTGGCAAGATCTTTGGACACTCGGCCTAGAGACAACTCTCAGGGCGGTTCTCCCCTTGAACCTCGGCTACCGAGCCAAGATGCACGCGGAAGGCAACTTCGCCCGGGCGGCGCTCCACGATGGGTTTCTGGCGGATGAGTTCTCCCGCGGCGTGACCGAGACCGGCACACCGGCTGGCGCACCTCGCTGATCCGTCTGTTCCAGATCGCACGTCGCGTTGAACAGAGCGACGCCTCGCGGCAGGTACTCGCGAGGCGTGTGACATCTTCTTTTCGGTATTGCAGCGTGCGCGAACTGGTTCGGGCTTGGCTAGCGCGTCATCGCCTTCCAGCGATCGGCGGTCGACTGGGTCCGCTTCATCTCACGCAGCAGCGCCTTGGCGGAGGGCCGCGCCCAATCTGGTGTCGGGACGTCGTAGTCAAACCCCTCCAGACGCCGGCGATCGATCTTCTCACCCAGTAGATACTCGATGCGGGCGATCAGCGGTTCGTCGTCGGGCGTGACCAGTGTCCACGCCTCACCTTCCGCCTCAACCCGCGCCGTGCGACCAATGCGGTGGATATAGTCCTCGGGCTCATCCGGCACGTCGTAATTGATGACGTGCGAGATGGCATCGATATCCAGCCCGCGGGCAGCAATATTGGTGGCTACCAGCACCCGCGCCTTGCCGCCGCGGAATGCCTCCAGCGCCTGCAGCCGGTCGCGCTGACTGTAGTCACCATGCAAGGCGGTCACCGACACCCCGGCCTCCCGCAGCTTGCGCAGCAGGATATCCGCTTCCTGGCGCGTTCGCGTGAAGACCAGCGCGCTGGTCACGCCGCGGCGCTCCAGCAACTCGCACAGCAGCGGCTGCTTGAGATGCTTCGGCACGGGATACAGCGCCTGGTCGATCGCCTCGGGCGGCCTGGCCGTGGCCACTTCGATACGGATCGGGTTGCGCATATAGCGGTGGCCCAGCCCGATCACCGTCGCCGGCATAGTCGCCGAGAACAACATTGTCTGCCGTTCGGCCGGCAGGCGGTGGATGATGGAGTCGATGTCGGGCAGGAACCCCATGTCCAGCATGCGGTCGGCCTCATCAAGCACCAGGATCCAGATATCCCGCAGCTGAACGTTGCCGCGCTGCAGGTGATCGAGCAGACGGCCAGGCGTCGCCACCAAGATGTCGGCGCCGCGGCGCAGCAGTTCCGTCTGGCGCTTGATCGGATCGCCACCGTAAACGACCACCACGCGCAGCTGCGCCTGGCGCCCAAGCTCGGAGGCGTCACCCGCGATTTGCAGCGCCAGCTCGCGGGTCGGGGCGAGCACCAGCATGCGCGGATTCTTGCCGGCAGGCATGCTCAGCAGCCGCTGCATCGCCGGCAACAGGAAGGCCAGCGTCTTGCCGGTCCCGGTCTGCGCCGTGGCCAGCAGGTCCTGACCTTCGAGCGCCGGTGGAATTGCCTGTGACTGGATGGGGGTCGGGGTCTCGAACTCAAGGTCAGCCAGACCCTGTTCGAGGGCGGGGTGAAGAGAAAGTCCGGAGAAACTCATGTTTGTGCGGTTGTCCTTCGTTGTGATGGATGGCGATACGAGTAGCACCGCTCCAACCCGGGAGCGGTGCCAGCGCCTGTCCAAGTTATCAGGCAGTCAGTCTACCCCAGATGGGCCCAACCGTCAACCTCGCCATCCGGCCCCGCGCCGCACAGGTTGCCACGCTTCTCCTGCCGGTCGCGGGAGACATAGCGTGCCGGATAGAGCCTCGACCGCAAGCTCAGCACCTCTGACTGCCTTGACGCGAAGCAGCCACTCCATCCGATAGACCGCTGCGACCCCGAGGAAACAGCTTGTCCTGAGGGCCCCCTACGATCCGAAGAACTGCGTCCCAGGCGTGCCCTCCTCGGCTGGGCCTCGCCAGGCAAGCCGCCGGGCGATCCTTGTTTCGAGCAGAGCCTCGGGGACTGCCAGAGGGCATCACTGCACGGTTCTGGCATTCTCAGGGTGGCAGGGACCGGACTACGGGGCAAGTATGCAAAGCACTTCCCTCGATCGCCCGGCAAGCGAAGACGAGCGTGGGCGGTCGCTCCGCTGCTGGACGGCGGTGCTGGCAGAATATGCTCCCGGGCTGATCCCTCCCATCGGTGCAAACGTGGAATCTTGTCGCGGTGCCGGGCGCACGACCGGGGTAGAATCCCCCCTAGAGATCCATGGCATGCACAACAAGCGATCCTCGCAACAAGGCACTCGACCTTCGCTCACCCGACGGGAGTTCCTGCACGCACTCGGGCCAGCGGTGGCAGCAGCTGGCGGAACGTTGGCCTGCAGCAGGCTCGGCCCCCGTCCGGAGGTCCCCGCCGCACCGCGCTCGACCCCGAGCGAGGGGAGCCCAATGACGCCCGCAGCCGCCACCGAACTCTCGCCCTCTCCGACGTCCCCACCCGCCGCGTTGATCGGCGTCGTGGCATTGGTTGCCACGGATGATCGCGCAACCGGCGTTCGCCGAGCACTGGACCTGCTCGGGGTCAATCCCGTCCAAAGCCGGCGCGTCTTCCTCAAGCCCAACTTCAACTCGGCCGATCCCGCCCCGGGATCGACGCATCCGGACGTGCTGCGTGCCCTGGACGCCTGGCTGCGCCATGCCGGCGCCAACTCGATCATGATTGGCGACCGCAGCGGGATGGGGGACACTCGGCAAGTCATGCGTCAGCTCGGCGCGTTCGAGCTCGCCGACGAACTGGGCTGGGAGACCAGCGTTTTCGATGACCTGCGCGCCGACGACTGGGTTCCCCAGTCTGCCACGGGCACACACTGGTCGCGCGGCTTTGCCTTCGCCCGCCCGGCGCTGGAAGCGGAAGCGCTGGTGATGGCCTGCTGCCTGAAGACTCACCGCTACGGCGGCCAGTTCACGCTGTCGTTGAAGAACGCCGTCGGATTGGTCGCCAGTCATGTCCCCGGAGACGCCTACGACTACATGAGCGAACTGCACTCGTCGCCCGATCAGCGAGCGATGATCGCCGAGATCAACGCCAGCTTCGCTCCGGCCCTCATCGTGCTGGATGGGGTCGAGGCTTTCGTCTCTGGCGGGCCGGACAGCGGGCAGCGAGTCGCCAGCCGGGTCGTGATGGCCGCCAGCGATCGCGTGGCGCTGGACGCTGCCGGGGTGGCCGTGTTGAGACTGCACGGCACCACGCCCGAGGTCAGCCGTGGGCCGGTGTTTGGCCAAGCCCAGATCGCCCGCGCCGTTGAGCTGGGCCTGGGGGGAGGAGCGCCGGAGGACATCCGGTTTGTCACCGACGACACAGAGAGCGCCGCCTACGCCGGGTCGCTCGAGCCTATCTTGCGGGCGGACTAGCGACACGACGACTGCTTGGTTGGCCCGGCGTGGCCGGCCGCCGGGCTTGCCGGACAGGGACCCGCCGGCAAGCCGCTGCTGGGAGCCCAAGAAGGGCGCATGCACTTCGCGATACTGCCGCGTACTGCTCGCGGCTTGAACAGGAGACGTTCACCCATCATGCGCAGACCGATACTGGCTGGGAACTGGAAGATGAATCTCGGACGACCGGCGGAAGCGCTGGAATTCGTGCGCGCCATCCGTCATCCGCTCAATCAGATCGAAACCGTCGATCGCGTGCTGTGCCCGCCCTTCACCGCGCTCACCGCCGTCGCCGAGGCGCTGAGCGCCACGGCCATCGGCCTGGGCGCGCAGAACATGCATTGGCAGGACAAGGGCGCACAAACAGGGGAGATCTCCCCACCCATGCTCAAGGAGTTCTGCCAGTACGTGATCATCGGCCACTCCGAGCGACGCGCCATGGCCAGCAGCCTCGAGAGCAACAGTGCCACGAACCAGAAGGTTCGCGCCGCGCTTGCGCATGGCCTCACCCCGATCCTGTGTGTCGGCGAGAACCTCGATCAGAAAGAGCGCGGCGAGACCGACGCCTTTGTGCAGTTGCAGATTCGCCAGGGCCTTGACGGGTTGACCCCCGAGCAGGGGGTCGGGTGCGTCATCGCCTATGAACCCATTTGGGCGATCGGCACCGGCATGGCTGCCACCCCGGCCGATGCCAACCGCTTGATCGCACTGTCGATCCGGGGTCCGATCTCAGAGCTGTTCGGGGAGTCCATTGCTCAGCAGATCCGGGTGCAATACGGCGGCAGCGTCACGCCGGGGAACATCGCCGAGTTCATGGCGATGCCGGAGATCGATGGCGCACTGGTCGGTGGCGCAAGCCTGAAGCCCGACTTCGTCGACCTTGTGCGGCGTGCGGCGGATACGCTCCCTTAACTCAGCTCCGTCCGAGGGGGGCTTGTTGTCCACGCTGGGGACATCCCTGCAACAAGACGCTCCTGACAACCGGTCAGGAGCGGTTCTTCTTCCGAGAAACGGAGGATCAGAGCCGGAGCGCCACCTGGTCGACGATGCCCACAATCACAGCCCGGATGGCGCCGGGGTCCAGCCCCAAGATCTGCCGGGCGCCGTTGCCCTCATCGATCACCAACACCGTGTCTCCTGGCCCGGCCTGCACCACGTCGACGGCGATGTCATAACCGGCCGTCTCGCCGCCACCCAGGTCGAGCTGGTTGACCAGCAGCAGCTTGCGGCCTTCCAGGTGCGAGATCTTGATCGTCGAGACCACCGTCCCAACCACCTTGCCAATATACATCCTCAGTCCTCTTCGGCCGACGAGACCAGCCAGACTGCGGTCGGCTGAGAGCGGCGGGCACCGCGCTCGACCTCGACCTCATCGACGATGCCGGTGATCGCCAGATCGACCGGGACGAACACCTCTGGCATCGCCTGCGCCGCCTCGCGGCTGCCGACGACCAACACCAGTTCCCCCGGCCCGGCCTGGGCTGTGGCATCGGCCGCGATCTGGGGCCGCCCCTCGGGACGCAGCTGCTCGTCGAGCAGTTGCACGACCAGGAACTTGACGCCCTCCAGGCCCTCGTACTTGCGCGTCGCCACGACCGTCCCCAGCACCCGAGCGAACTTCATGCCATCCCCCGGACCCGGGTGCCGAACCAGGTCGAGGCGCCGAGGTTCTCCCACATCCCGGGGTGCAGTTGAGGAATCACGACCTGGCGCACGAGCAATTCCGGGCGCTCGAGCACCCCGATGCCGCCGAGAACCGCCGCCTGCACGTCGGCGACCAGGCCAGAGAACAGGACGATTCCCTTGCCGCCCAGTCCATCGGCCAGGCGCACCTCGACCAGCGTCACCCGCGCCCCTTTGATGCCGGCATCGGCGGCGTGGATCGCCGCAGCCGCTGTGGCGGTCTCGATCACGCCCAGCGCATCCGTCTCATGCGGCGCACGAAGCCCGCCAATCCGCTCGACGACCTCCGGATGGACCTGGGGGAGCAGCACATAGTCGAGCAGGTCGACGCCGCCAGTCTCGCGCCCGGCAGCCAGCGACTCCTCGACATCGGCGACCTGCCCGCCGATCAGCACCAGGTACTTCCCGTTGTGCACCGTGCCCGAGCGGAGCGTGTCGATCGGAGCACGCTTCACCATAGCATCCGCCGCCTGCATCCCGACGGCGATGCTGCCAAACTCCAACAGCGCCAGCGCCGGCTCGAGGTGCGGCCGGGCAGCCTGCTGGTCATCCATGCGTTGGCCGGTTTCACTCATCCGTACGCTTCTCTTCGCGCTCGAACTACGAGCGCCCTCAGACAATCCGGAAGGCGTCCTTCAACGTGCAACGCCGGATCCGGCTGAAGCTGACCGGGCTGGTGATGCCCTCTCCTGTCGGGCTGGCGATGGTGAACGAGCAGAACCCCTCGCCACCCTCGCCCAGGCCGGCCAGCGCCGGGGCATTCTTGACGAAGATGCTGCAGTCCATCACCCGCGCCATCCGGCTGAGGGCGTCCAGGTTCTTGGAGTACATCACCGCCGTGTGGCGGAACCCATGCTCGACCTCTTTGGCCAGGTCGATCCCTTCGTCGGCGCTGCGCACCCGCACCAGCGGCATGATCGGCATCATCTGCTCGGAGACCACCAACGGGTGATCGCGCTCGACCTCGACCAACACCAGGCGGACTTCATCGCCAGCGTCAACGCCGATCTGCTGGAGCAGTACGCCGGCATTCTTGCCGATGAACTGCTTGTTCATCATCCCCGGTTTGCCGGGCGGAGGCACTTCGAGGAAGACGACCTTCATCAAGCGCTCGAGCTGCCCGGCATCGATCACCAGGCCGCCGTGGGCGCAGATCGAGCGCTTGAGGCCGTCCGCTATGGCCGCAACAGCGAAGGTCTCCTTCTCGTCGATGCACACGATGTTGTTGTCAAACGAGGCGCCGCGCACGATGCCGCGGCCGGCCAGGTCGATGTCCGCCGTCTCGTCGACCACAACCGGAGGGTTCCCCGGCCCGGCGCAGATGGAGCGCTTGCCACTGTGCATCGCTTCATGCACCACGGCTTCGCCGCCGGTGACGGTCAGCAAGTTCACGAGCGGATGGCGCATGATCTCCTGCGCCGTGGCAATCGTTGGATCCGCCACGCCGCACACCAGGTTCGCCGGCCCGCCGGCCTCCAGGATCGCCTCGTTCATCAGCTGGACCGCCAGATTGGAACAGGCACGCGCCCCCGGGTGGGCGTTGAACACCGCCGCATTGCCGGCGGCGACCATGCCGATGGCGTTGCACAGCACGCTGGAAGTGGGGTTGGTGCTCGGGATGATCGCCCCGATCACGCCGTACGGGGCATACTCCACAAGCGCCAGGCCGTCATCTCCGGTCCATGCGTGAGGGGAGAGGACCTCTGTCCCGGGCGCCTTATCGGCGTTGAGCAAGTTCTTCTGGATCTTGTCTTCATAGCGCCCCATGCCGGTCTCTTGCCAGGCTTCGCGCGCCATCAATTGAGCATTCTCGCGGGCGAACCGACGCATGTGTGCGATCATCTGCTGGCGGATGGCCAGCGGCAGGTGAGACAGCTGTTCATAGGCCAGGCGTGCAGCCCGCACGGCACTGTCGGTATCGGGGAACAGATTGCTGGCGTGGCGCGGCGTGGGCGCGGGCGGCGGAGGCTGCGACATGTCGACCTCCACCGGAGGCGCGGTTCTTCCGGCCTCCGCCCGTCCGAGCTCGGTCATCACATTGTGGATGATCGCCTCGATGCGTGCGTCGTCCAACATCAGCCGGCCTCGGCCTTGTTGTAGGTGACCGCGCCGTCAACTTCGAGCGTGTCGACGATCGCCATGATCACCCCGTCACACGGACGCTTGTCCGTGACGGTCGTCATGCGCGCCGAGGACCCGGTGGCGTACAGCACCACCTCCCCCAGGCCTGCCCCGACGGCGTCAGCGGCCACCCGGTAGCCCGCCAACTCCTTGCCGTCGATATCCAACTGGCGCAGCACCAGGAACTTCAGCCCTTCCAGGCTGGGCTCCTTGCGCGTGGCCACCAGCGTGCCGACCACTTTGCCCAAGAGCATGCGCACCTCCCGGCGCTTCCGGCCACAACCGCCGGCAGCGCCCCGCGATCCGTGTGGGTGCCAGCCGGCTAGACCTTGCCGCGGCCGGCCGAACCGGCGGCTATCCGCCCTTGGCGGGGCCGCGACCCAACGGGAGCGTGCGGTCGACATTGGCGTGCGGCCGCGGGATGACGTGGATGGCAACCACCTCACCAACCTTCTCCGCCCCACGCGCCCCGGCTTCGACGGCTGCCTTGACCGCCGCCACGTCGCCGCGCACAATGGCCGTCACGTGCCCGCCACCGGTCTTCTCATAGGCGACCAACTCGACCTTGGCCGCCTTGACCATGGCGTCGGCTGCCTCGACCATGGCCGGGTAGCTGCGGGTCTCGATCATCCCCAGCGCTTCCGTTGCTCCGTATGCCTCGTCCACTCTTTCCTCCTGACCCAGTGCGGGATGATGTGATGCTGCGATAATTCCCTGCGGCTGGCGCCGACTCAGTCGCGCCGCCCGCCCGTGGCCTCCCGGCCGCTCACGCCTTCAATGGCGGAAACCGCCGCACCATAGCCGGCCATGATGTCGCGCTCCTCGCCGCCCAGGTAGACCCGGCCGAAACTGCCGAAGGCGCGCACTTCCAGAATATTGATGTGCGCGGCCTTCTCGGCCTCGTTGGCCGCCAGAGCAGCATAGCCCGCCGGCTCGACCTCGAGCACATACAGCGTTTGGCCTGCCAGCAGCATGTGGCCGTGGCGCAGGCGGTTGATCAGCTGCACCTGATGCGCATCGATGTGGCGGATGATCTGGCTCGAGATCACCTTGGGCTTGATGCGGTCCGTCTCCTCGAGTTCCAGCGCGCGCAGGATCGCCGCGCCAGCGGCGCGCACCTCGGCCTGGTCCTCGTGATGCACTTCGAGCAGCCCGAACAATCGCTCGACGATCTGCATTCCCGGCCGGACCCGCGTCGACTTCAGTGCAATGTCCGTGATGCGATTGACCTCGATCCCGGGGGAGATCTCGATCCACAGCGAAGCATCGTTCGGCAGCGGGAGAAATCCCTGGGCCACCGTGCCCAGGAAACCGGCGTGTTGCAGCTGCAGGCTGTCCAGAAAAACGTAGGTACGTAGGTCAACCGTCATGCGCGCTTCTCCTGGCAACTCATTTCTCGGCCTCCTGGAGGATCTTGACTGAGGCGCTGGCCCCGATGCGGCTGGCTCCGGCGGCGATCATCCTCTGGGCATCGGCGTAGGTGCGAATGCCGCCAGCGGCTTTGACGCCGATCGACGGGCCCACCACGCGGCGCATCAGTGCTACATCCTCGGGCGTCGCCCCGCCTGGGCCAAAGCCTGTGGAGGTCTTGACGAAATCCGCTCCGGCCACCTTGGCCAGCTGGCAGGCGATCACCTTCTCTTCGTCGGTGAGCAGCGCCGCTTCGATAATCACCTTGAGAATGGCATTCCCGGCGTGGCAGGCACGCGCGATCGAAGCAATATCGCGCTCGACCAGCTCGTAGTCGCGCGACTTGATCGCCCCGACGTTGACCACCATATCCAGCTCACTGGCGCCCTCGCGGATCGCCTGCTGGGCTTCGAACACCTTGACATCGGTCGGCGTGGCGCCCAGCGGGAACCCGATCACCGTGCACACCGGGACGCCGCTGCCTTTGAGCAGGTCGGCGCACAGCTTGACATGCGTCGGGTTGACACACACCGAGGCAAAGCCATGTTTGCGCGCCTCAAAGCACAGCTGCGCGATCTGGTCCTGACTGGCCTCGGGCTTGAGCAGCGTGTGATCGATCATGTGCCCGAGACGGGCGTCGGCCGCCGGGGTGACCCCCAGCGTGCTGGCCAGACGATCGGCGCCGGCGCTGAGTACCGGCTGCACGCGCTCGGCGAAGTTGTGCGCCGAGAGCGGCGCCACCGCAGCAGCCTGTCCGGCTGCCGGGTCGTCCTGCAGCAGGATCAGCACCTGGCTGGTGATCTGTTCAATGATTTGATCCAGGGTTGCGTCGTCGATCTGTCTCATGCGTGGAGGGTCCTGATCCTTGTCCGCTACCGGGCGAAGCGCCGTTCGATCTGCATGATCTTGTCCACCCGCCGTGCATGGCGCCCGCCACCGAATGACGTCTCCAACCAAGTCTTGACAATCTGCTGCGCCAGACTGGCGCCGATCAGCCCGGCGCCCAGGGTGAGCACGTTGGCGTCGTTGTGCTCGCGGCTGTTGACGGCCGACGACTGGTCGTAGCACAGCGCCGCCCGCACGCCGGGGACCTTGTTGGCCGCCATGCACGAGCCAATGCCGGCGCCGTCGATCAAGATCCCCCGCTCCACCCGCCCCTGTCCCACCAGCTCGGCCACCGCCAGGGCGAAGTCAGGGTAGTCAACGGCCTCGGTCCCCTGCGTTCCGCAATCGACGACTTCGTACCCGAGCCTGGCCAGGAAGGGCTTGAGGGCCTCTTTCAGAGCGAAGCCGCCGTGGTCAGCACCCAACGCAACCGCCCTGCGCGAGGCTGCCGGTGACGGGGCAGCCTGCGGGCGAGGCGAAGGCACGTCATCGGTGACTATGCGCAAGCGGCGATCCATCGCCACCTGGCGCGCCAGCGGCGTGACCAGGGCCATCGGCGGCAGCCGGAGCTCGGAGCCGAACGGCAGGTCGTGCAGATCGTGCTCGGTGACCAGCGGCCGCCTCGGGGGCTGCTGTCCGACGGCTTCACGCCCCAACGTGCGATAGACCACGCTGCGCACTCGGGCCCGAACCTGCTCTTTGCTCGTCACCGACTGCTCCAGAGACACAGACTGTTATCCGCCATGCAACTCAACCGATTCCGATCAGCTGTCCGCTGGCGGAGGGAAGACGTCCCCCACGCCGACGGCGAGAGCCGGTGGGCTGGCCGCGCACCAGTTCGACTTCGAAGCGTGAACGGTCGCCGCGATGGTAGGCGAAGTAGTACTCGATCGGCCGGCCATTGGAGAGGCAGCTGACGCTGTGCAGCAAGATCAGCGGGGCGCCTTTGCGCGTGGCCAGCAGGCGTGCCTGTCGGCTGTCGGCGGCGACGGCTTCGATCGTGCGCCAGCCACGGGCGAGCGAGCGCCGGCATTCGGTGTACAGGTACTCGTACAGCGAGCGGCGCCGCAGATCGGCCGTCGCCAGACCCGGACACAGCGCCTGCGGCAGGTAAGTGGTGGTCAGCACCACCGGCTGACCTTCGACCAGGCGCAGCCGCTCGATCTCCACCACCGGATCGCCGGGCTTGAGGTCGAGCCGCTCGGCCACTTGTTCGTCCGCCGGAATCACCTGCTGGCGCAGCACCTGGCTGACCAGCGGGCGACCCAGGGCGGTCATGTCCTCGTGGAAGCCGGACAGACGCTGGGCGACGCTGCCGACCAGCTTGGGCTGAGCGACATAGGTGCCTCGCCCCTGCTCGCGCACCACGACGCCCTGGCGCGCCAATTCGTTCAGCGCCTGACGCACGGTCGTGCGGCTGACGCCGAATGCCCGGCACAGCTCCGGCTCGCCCGGCAATTGCTGTCCGGGCTTCCACACCCCCCGCTGGATCGAGTCGCTCAGCGCTTGCTTGAGCTGGACATGCAGCGGCACCGGATTGTCCCGGTCGACCTGCCAGCGGGGCTGGGTCTTTCGAGCCGGACGAGCGGGCATGGGGCCTGGCAGACTCCTCCGAGCATAATGTCATTACATCATGATGATAGGGCAAGTTCGCCCGGAAGTCAAGCTGCCGCGCGACCGCGCCGGACCCGGCCAGCGCCCTGCCCTGCCCGGATCTGCCTGCCCGACGCGGGTACTTCGGTCACCCTCCGCCCCCGGCAGATAAGGCTTGGGCTGCGTTGCCACAGGCCGGAGTGGGCGGCTGCGATCGCTTCCAGGAGCTACAACCCTGCTGCGAGGGCTCGCGGCCAGTCCCAGGCTTGGGGGGTGAGCTGTGCGCTCGCCCGGGAGGGCGAAGGGCTGTCGAAGCCGCCGGACTGCCCCCGATCGCTGGTGATGGCCCCTTGCCGGGGACGCATCAGTCCAGCTGTCGAACAGCCGGATGGGAAAGTGCCAGCAGCGCCAGGGCGATGGTCGCCGCGCCGCCCACCAGAAACGCCAGGGATGCGCCGTAACGGTCGGTGAGCACGCCGGCGGCGTAGAACCCCAGCGGCATCAGCACGAACGATCCCAGCGCATCGATGCTCGACACCCGCCCCAGCGCCTCCGTCGGGACCAGCTCCTGGAGGGTGTTGGTCCACACCAGGCCCGTGGCAGCGAACGCCATGCCGTAGACCACGGCGGCCGCCGCCAGCCAGGCAATGCTGGGCGCCAGGCCGTAGATCATCAGCATCAGCCCGCCGGTGATCACGCCAGCGTAGGCCAGCAGACCGCGCCGTCGCAGGCGTTTCTTGCGCCCCAGGTAGACGGCGCTGAGCACCGAGCCGGCGGCGGTGATCCCACTGACGGCCCCCAGCGCGTCCACCTCCAGCCCAAGCTTGTCGTGAATCAGGAAAGGCAGCGCAACGTTGCGCGGCCCGCTGTCGGTGACGTTGATGAAGGCGAAGACGCCAATGCTCACCCACAGCCACGGCTTGGACAACACCAGATCTAGCCCGTGGCGCAGATCAGCCAGGCCGCTCGGGTTGGATTCGCTGCGGCGCGGCGCGGGCAACACCCGCAGGATGGGCACAAGGAACATCGCCGACACGAGGAAGGAGGCCGAATCCAAGGCGAAGGCAGCCGGCACTCCGGCCGTGGCAACCAGGGTTGCGCCCAGCGCCGGGCCAACGACGGAGGAGAGCTGCCACGACAAGCTGGTCAGCGAGTTGGCGCTGGGCAGGGACTCGGCCGGGACAATCTGGGGGATCGAGGCGTTGTAGGCCGGAAAGAAGAACGCCTCCGCTAACCCGAAGACGGCGCTGGCGGCATACACATGCACCACCTGAAGCCGCCCGGCGGCCGCCAGGTAGGCCAGCAATCCGACGACCGCGCAGTTGACCAGGTCGGCGGCGAACATCACCTTCAGACGCGGCAGACGATCGACGACCACCCCACCCACCAGCAGAAAGAGCAGCATCGGGGCGAAAGAGAACAGCAACACGGTCCCCATCGCCTCCGCCGAGCCGGTCTCTTCCAGCACCCACCAGGCCAACGCGATCCGGTACAGCGAATCGCCCAGGCGCGAGATCGTCTGGCCGGTCCAGAGCAAGGCAAAGGGGCGATGACGGAGTGCGCGCAGAAAGGTCATGCGGGTCAGATGGCGGCGGATTGTAGCACCGGTTCGCGCCAGCGGAATCGCCCCTGCCTGCGCGAGCTGCTTCCCCCGGCGGCACGGCCGTCCTTACGACGTTGTTGCTGCGGAGACCCATCCGGCAGAATCTGCGAGATGAGTTGGGAGCGGCGATGCGCGGGTGGCTCTTACGGCTTAGCCGCCTTGCCCCAGCGTGACGCCCATCCCGGCGAAGGCGTCCCACCCGGAGGTCGCGCCCCAGCTCGATGCCGCCTGCTGGGCCTCGGCTTGCCCGGGCGCGCCGGCCTGCACGTGATCGACCAGCGCGATCAGCCGCTCATCGGCCTCACCCAGCGCGGCGCAGCCCAGCAGCCCCGCACTGATCGCCGTGGTCCGCTCCCTTGCCTTCTCATTCACCAGGCGCGCAGCCGCCTCGAGAATGGACGCCGAGGCATCCCGTGCATCGCCGGCGCGCCGAAGCGCAAGCAGCAGGCCGATAATGAAGTCGTCTCCGGAGGGTGTCAGGCCATGTCCCCACCCCAACAAGCCCTCGATCAGCGTTGCGAACGAGCCTGCCTCACCCTCGGCAACCGCCCGGCCAAGCCGGGCGCACCGCTCAGCCTGCGGGTGTGCTGGGCGCGCAGCCTCGGGGAAGCCCTGCGCGATCCATTCCGAAAGCTGGGCCATCCCGATCACAGAAGGCGGTTGGGGTACGCATTGGCTCATTCTGGCAAATCGAAGGCGCTGCTCGGCTGGCGAATCTGCCACCAGCAGGCGGCGAGGGGAACGCCAAACGACTGCCGGGTCGAGGGTCACCGTCTGGCCGGATGGGAGCAGACGCAGTGTGTGGGGCAGGATGTCACAGGTAGTGTCTTGCTCAGCCTGGGAGAGCCAGGAGCGATCGCCGGCAAGGTTGACGGTGAGGGGACCGCGCTCCGCCTCGGTAGAGAGGAAGAGTGCCCCATCACTTGTCTGGACAAACAACCCGCGCGAGGTCACACCGCGGACCGAAGCCTTCCCCCTGCAAG
>Ga0105106_10000352_pt1 | contig 32497 bp, 37 predicted proteins | sample PPLLaktember2015_5_FD_79109 | JGI IMG/M metagenome (GOLD analysis project Ga0105106, IMG submission 79109) | Freshwater sediment microbial communities from Prairie Pothole Lake near Jamestown, North Dakota, USA - PPLs Lake P8 Core (1) Depth... | ecosystem: Environmental > Aquatic > Freshwater >...
CACCCAATGGAAGCGTCCTGGAAAACCAGGGCGAGTGTGGCGGTGGGCGGAACTCGACGAGATCGAGTTCCGTGAGACGGTCCTGGCCGATCCCAATCAGGATTGGGGCGACGATCCCCTGAGGGCGGCGATGACCGGCCTGAAGGAGGGATCGGAGGCCCCTTCATACTGGCTTCTGGACAAGACGGAATCGGTCGCCGAGCCTGAGTTCCACGCCCCGGCGTACGCGATTCGGTTCCGCTCCCACGGCAAGAGTGTGGGCCTCCCGGGCCTTGGATTCGACCGAACGACCTCTGAGCATCTCGCCGCCACGATCGAGCGGTGCGCGCCCTTCGATCTCGTCTGGTTCGGTGACATCATCCCGGAACAAGTGCAACACCGCTTCCCAGCGGCGGCCAACAAAACGTCGACACGACTCCAACCCAGCGAACCCCCATCCATCGAATTACTTCAATGAAAGGGCGAGTGGGGGGTTCGCTTTACTCCCCGTCGTTCCCTTAGTGAACGACGTATGTCCCACAGCTGTGCTCGGCATAGGCCCATGTCCGAACAGGAAAATCGTTCTCGACGGTGTTGCCTTTTACGGCGTAGCACAGTTCCCCAATTCGCCCACTTATGCCAATATCACGGTGCTAGGAACCCTGGAGACTGGAGAACCATCGATGGCAATGTCACAAGAGCACAAGGACGCCCTGGCTCAGGGTCGCTTGGAAGCTCGATCGATCAAGGCATATCTCAAGGCTCTGGAGTCGAGGAGGCCGGGCCGGCCCGTTACAAAGGACAGCCTGGAGAAGAGACTGAGCAAGGTCGACGCCAAGCTCGACGCAGAGAGCGATCCGCTCAGGAGATTGGACCTCATGCAGTCGAAGTTGGATCTCGAAGCAGCCCTCGAAAACGTCCAGGAGGGCGCCAAGATCGAGGACCTTTCCGAGGGCTTTGTTGCCCATGCAAAGTCGTACTCCGAGCGAAAAGGAATCAGCTACACCACGTGGCGCCAGTTCGGTGTGCCGGCAGACCTTTTGCGCAAAGCGGGTATCGCCGAGACCCGCCGCCGCTAATCCCAGCCCAACTCCACCAATCGCTCGTCATCGATTCCGAGGTGATGGGCGATTTCGTGCAAGACGGTTCTGCGGATCTCTTCCCGGAGCTCGGCATCGGACAACCCCATTTCCAGATGGGGCTGTCGGTAGACCACGATCCGGTCCGGGAGGGCGCCCCAGTAGTCGGCCGAGCGCTCGGCGAGCGAAACACCCTCGTACAGGCCCAGCACATCTCCTTGTTCCGGGGTGGGTCGTTCCTCGACAACCACATGGAGGTTGTCGATCTGTTCGATCACCCACTCCGGGAGAGTGTCGAGGGCGTCGTCGACAGCCGATTCGAACTCGAGGCGATTCACACCCCCGATTGAATCACGAACCGACGCGAATCGAGTCAGGCTTTGATGGTCCTCGCTCCGATGAAGGCAACGACATACCCGGCGTAAGCGATCACGGCGCCCAGGATGGCCATGAACTCATCGAGGTAGCCGAATCTGACGTCGAACAGGATCTCGAACACACCTGAGACCGCGATGATGTATCCGAGGACTTTCATGACCACGGGATACGGGGCCACCTTCTCCACCGCTTCCCTGCTCACAAAAGGAACGAGCACCGCAAAGGCGGCGGCCACCAACTGGACCGTGTACTGGTGGAACTCATTGGCGATGAGCCCGAACACCAGATACGAGCCCAGCACCAAGGCGGCACCGATCGTCACCAAGGTCTCGCCTGTCATGGTGCTCATCGGCCCCGGAGCGGCGGGCGGGACCGCCGGAGGAGTGACGGCAGGCTGGTCTGCAGGTGTCGGCTCCGGTGTCGTTGGTGGCTCGGTGGTCATGACTCCTCCTCAGTCGGTAACGGCGTGCGGTCGACTCTACGGAAAACCATCTGGGTCGTGCCGGGTCAACTGGCTTTGACGGATGGAATAGCCGGGGGCAGGTCGGTATCCTCACGATCCCGATTGGGCGATTAGCTCAGCCCGGCTAGAGCGCTCGCCTCACACGCGAGAGGTCACTGGTTCAAGTCCAGTATCGCCCACCATCGAAATCGGCAGCCACTGGCCGAGGATTCTCGACAACCATGCTCTAGATCGTGGACCGAAGCGCCCGAATGTGCCTCGTGCCGCCTGGAAGAATCGGCGTGTGAGTCCGAGCGCTGTGCCGTCGACGTCCCACGGCTCCGGCGTCAGACCGGGACTCCCAATTCGGAGAGGAGATGTCGCACTCGCTGTTCGAGGTCGTCTCGGATTGGCCTGACTTCCTCGAGGGTCTTTCCTGCCGGGTCGTCGAGCTCCCAGTCGATGTATCGCTTGCCGGGGTAGACAGGGCATGCGTCCCCACATCCCATGGTGACGATTACGTCCGCTGCGCGGACGATCTCGTCGGCCCATGGTTGGGGGATTTCTCCGCTGATGTTGATTCCGACCTCGGCCATGGCTTCGACGGCGGAATTGTTGACCTGGTCGGCTGGTTCGCTTCCGCCTGAGAAGACGTCGATGCTGTCGCCGCCGAGCTTCTTGGCCCATCCTGCAGCCATCTGAGACCTCCCTGCGTTGTGGACGCACAGGAAGAGAATGCTGGGGTTGAGGGTGGTGGCGTCTGATTCGAGTCTGACGAGAGCACGCAGCCGGTCGCGGGCGAACCGTTCTGCCAGCAGAGGTAGCCATGAGCTTGTGGTGGCATTCTGAATCAGCGAGTCGAGTGAGTCGTTCATGAAGCGCTGGATGGTTTCGGCATTGAGCGAACCGGCGAACTGGCGCTGAAGCCGCTCTGCGGCCTGGCGGACTTGCAGCTGCTCGGCGGTGGTCAAGGTGATCGGCATCAGGTTCCTTTCGGCTCAGGGATGATCAGGAGTCGTGTGGCAAGCGGAATGGCGAGTGCGGGGCCGACGAGGTGGGCGATCACGAAGCCGGGGACGTTCAGAGAGGCGATCCCGGTGTATGTGCCGGTAGACAACCATCGCTCTCACCTGGCGCTGGCCAGGTAGCCGATGCGACCTTCGATCGCAGCGAAAGCCGATCTGAAGTCAGAGATTCGCCCCGTTCGAACCGGGTCGGGTATCGACCAGTGCAGTCGGCGTTTCGCCTCGGGTAGCGATCCCTCCCTCGCCCGGTCACACACCGAGATCAGGAGGTCGGGTACACCGACTATCGACTGGTAGCCGGTAGGGACAGCGGCGCTCAGGTCGATGCCTCTCTCATTCGCCACCCGGACCGCGGTCGGATGAATTCTTGGGGCGGGGTCGCTGCCCGCACTGGCGGCCACCTCTCCTGTGCTCGCCGACCAGTAGGCGGCCGCGTACTGGGATCGAGCGGAATTGTGGCTGCAGACGAACACGACCGTGCCGAGACAGCCACTGGCAGCTGCAATCAACCCATGCAGCGCGTTCCGTTGGAGTGCGACATATCGGCGTCGACGATCCCCTTCGGATTCGAGCCGCTCGATGAGCCCTGCCTCCTCCAACACATTGAGGTGGTGAGCCAGCAGGTTTCCCGGCATTTCGAGATCCGCCGCCAATTCCTGAACCGAGAGATCACCCGCAACCAAGAGGTCGACCAACTGCAAACGTCCAGGGTCGCCAAGTGCCGAGTGGATCCGGGAGCGTTGGTGCAGGTCCATTTAGTCAGAATATACTGAGTCAATGTCAATTGATCAAGTTGTGTCGGTGTGTCCGCGGTCGACGACCTATATCGGCGATCCATCCGACGAGTCGAGTTTGCTCCGCAGCGGTGAGAGGCAGGGGCCGTCGGTCAGCATCGTCAGCTTTGCATTCCGGGTTGACACCCCCTCCGTCGTTCAGTATAGTGAACCATATGGTTCAGTATCAGGTCCTCGATCGAACCTTCTCGGCATTGGCCGACCCGACGCGGCGCGAGATCCTCAGCCGTCTTGGCGAAGGACCGGCGTCGATCAGCGAGCTGGCGAAGCCATTCGGCATCTCGCTGACCGGGCTCAAGAAACACGTCCAGATCCTGGAGGAGGCGAAGCTCGTCACCACCGAGAAGATCGGGCGGGTGCGCGAATGCCGCATTGGCCCCGAGCAGCTGACGGACGCAGTGCAGTGGATCGAGGTCTACCGGCGCCATTGGGAGCGTCGACTCGACGGTCTCGAGGCCTATCTCGAGGCCAAGAAGGGAGAGCAGAAGTGAGTCATGAGCTGAGAGTGGAGCGTCTGATCGCGGCGACGCCCGAAGAGGTGTTCGATGCGTACACGGACCCTGAGGCCCAGAAGATCTGGTTCCAGCTTCTGGGAGAGCCGATGATCGTAGAGAACGAGGTCGATCTGCGCGTCGGTGGGAAGTGGGTGAGCGCATGGGGCTTCACTCCGGAGGAGATGTTCCGGGAGACGAACGTGTTCGAAGTGATCGATCGTCCCCATCGCCTTGTCTCGATGTCCTCGGGGAGCGCTCCGGACGGATCGACGTTGGACACCCACGTCGAAGTCACCTTCCAGGAGCAGAATGGCAAGACACTGATGACAGTGGTCCAGACCGGCTTCCCAGACCAAGCGACAAGGGACTTCTTCGCCGACATGGCCTGGAATGGCGCCTTCGACCGACTCGAGGCCTATTTCGCGGCCAAGCTCGTTTCCTGACCGTCGACCCGAGCCGGGGCGGAAGATGCCGCCCCGGCTGGTTCAGAGGCCGGAGGCAAGTGGCACGCGGTGGGTGTCCCCGGAACTCAGGGCCTTCGCGACGGCGCCTCGGGCCGCGGTGAAGATCGTGATGTCGTCCTCCGGCACCCAGTCCTCCCCGACGAACCGGCTGTGGTCCCCGAGGGCCGCAGCGACGAGATCGCCATCCCCGTCCCCAAGGGCGACGCGCAGACGCTCGGTGCCATACATGTCGCCGTCCGGGGCATGCGACTCGGCGAGCCCGTCGCTGGTGAACACCAGACTCTCACCAGGCTGGATCTTTGTGACAACCTCGTCGTAGACCATCCCGGGCATCAACCCGAGTGGCATTCCCCGGGCCATCATCTCGCTCGTGTCGCCATGGGTGCGGCGAAAGGGCAGATTGTGACCGGCATTGGCGAAGACCAGGGATCCGGTTTCTGGGTCCAGCATCGCAACGAGGCAGGTGACGAACATCCCAGGCGGGATGTCGGGCTCCAATCTCTCGTTGACCTCGGCGAGGACCAGGCCCGGCGGCCGACCATCGCCGACCGCCACTCTGATCAGGGTTCGGCAGGTCGCCATCACCAGCGCGGCGGGGATGCCTTTGTCGCTGACGTCACCTATCACCAGCACCAGCCGTCCGTCGGGCAGCTTCATCCAGTCGTAGAAGTCACCGCCCACCTCCCGAGCGGGCCGGTAGCAGGCTCCGAAGGTCCATCCGCTCACCTCGGGCAGGTCGTGGGGGAGCAGACCCTGCTGGATCTTCCGGGCGAGCTCCAGCTCGTGGGCGTTGCGCTCCAGTTGCTGAACCTCCTTCTCCCGAGCCCTGACCTCGTGGGCGAGCTTCAGGGCGGGTCCGGCGGTCTGGGCCAGCCGATCGAGCAGTTCGAGATCCAGGGCCGAGTAGCGCGATGTGGAGCTGCGCGGCCCGATCTCGAGGATCCCGGTGAGCGAGCCGCCCGCAACCAGTGGGACCAGGACAGCTGCGTCGGGCGCGTGCAACACTCCGTCACCCACGCTGAGTGACGGGTCGGCGAGGTCGACAGTGGTCCCGGCACCGACCAGGTCGATCATGGGCGGGGCGAGCGGTGCCGTGTGGAGCTCCACCCATCTCGGGCTGAGAGCGCGATCAACGACCGATGCCAACTCCCGTTCGAGCTGTGTGGGGTCGACGACGCGAGCCGCCTCGCTTGCGAATCCGTCGATGATCCGGCGGGCGTCGTAGCGCTGGCGGTAGAAGCGACGATCCACCGCGTGCTGCACCCGGTTGCGCAAGGGCTGGAATGTGAGCACCACCAGGGTTCCGAGAGCCACCCCGATCGGGCCGGCCGCCCACTCGTCGATGGCGTCCGTGACCTCGATGCGGGCGAGAGTGGCTACACCCACAGCCAGGGCAATGAAGGCGAGACCGACGAGGGCGGTGACTGTCCCGTACACCAGGGTGCGGTTGACCAGGAGGTCCAGGTCGAAGAGGCGGTGCTTGACGATGGCGAAGGAAACCGAGATCGGGAGGAGGAATACGGCGCCGGTGAGGAGGAGGAGGATGTTGACGGCGAAAACCGCCTGTAGCCGCGGAGTGACCACGATCAAGTCGAGTGCGCCCGGGCTGAGGTTCGGTTGAAGCGTCCAGAGCAGTAGGAACCCGGCCAGCGCGGCCGCCAGGGAGATCACCACTGGTTTCGCAGCTTGGCTGAGGGGGGTGAGGTGACTTCGCAGTATCTGGGCGGCGATCACGGTCGTCGGGATCCCGATGATCCATGTGACCTGGAGTCCGGCCGGCCATGCGTGTGGGTCCAGGATTCCCAGGGGCTCCACCCACGCCGCCACTCCCGACAGCGCGGCGGTGATGAGGATCCACCGCGTCCATCCCGGGAACCATCGCCCGTCGGGAAAGACAGCGAGAAAGGCGAGGGTTGTGAGGCCGGCCAGCGATCCCCAGAAGCCGGCCAGCTCGGTCGGTGTCACAGCCCCGATCAACCTGGCGAGAGCATCACCGCCGGGAAGAAGGGCGAGGGGGGCGAAGAGCGCTGCCCCGAGTGCGACCAGTGTCACCGCGGCCAGGGCGGCGAGACGCGTGGCGCCCCTTCGCCAGGCAAGGACCGACGCGAGGCTGATGAAGACGAGGACTCCTGCGAAGTGGAGTGCCCTCTGCGCCAATGCCATGTTCTCGGGCTCGAAGAATGCAGCCAGGTCCTCCTCGAGGTGGCTGGCCACTGCGGCAGGCCCTTGTGGGAACAACCCGGTCGGGGGCGCGGACAACAACTCGACTACAGCGGCAACCGCGATGATCGCGATCGCGGTCACGGCGACCGAGACGAGCACGCGGTGCACCGGTGACTGAACGCGAGAAGGGCGCATCAGCGGCCGACCTCGAGTTGCTGGATGAGAATGATCTCCTTGCGAGTGAGCGGTTCGGCACTCTCGGGCGGTTGGCGCACCGCGAGTTGCGGCCAAGCACCGACCTCGATCTGCTCGCGCGGGCCGCCGAGATCAGGGTCGATCCGATGACAACCGACACAGTCGGTCCGTCCGCCCCAACAGGGTTGCTCCTCGCAGGCACGGCCGAGGTCGTGGGGGACGAACGGCGCCCCTGCCACACCCGTCGCGTGGCATTGGAGGCACGTCGAACGGTCGACGTCCGCAGCGGTCATCAGGGACTCATCGGGACTGGGGCGATGGGGGATGTTCGGCGGAGTGTCGAGCTCCGTCCAGACTCCGCCAACGACCAGGGCAAGGACCACCATGCCTACGCCGGACGCGATCCGGACCAGGCGGCTGCGCGTGGCACGGCTGGTCTGGTCGAGGAAGCGAACCGACAACAGCCAGGCCAGACCCCAGAGGATCATCCCGATCGAGTACTCGGGACGATGGGACGAGGCATCGTAGGGGAAGAGCAGGGCGGCAATGCCGTATCCGATCGCTGAGATCGCCAAGGTGGCCGCCACGAGGCGGTGACCGGTTACCCGGAAGGCGACGACGACGCCGAGACAGATCAGCACCGCGGCGAATGCGGCCATCGCGCTCCAATGTGTGGTGTGATTCTGTGCCGCGGCCTGGGCCCGTTCCGCATGGCCGGCAACCTCGCCGGCGATGCCGGGCACCGCCACCAGTGTGAGGAACATCGCCCACCACCAGATCGGGCCTGATCGGGTCGGCGCTGCGCCGGGGTGGAGCGCCAGTACCAGGCCGAGGGGCACCACGTAGAGCAGCAATCCGGGGTCCCATCCGACCGTTGTCGCGACCACGAGTGCGAGGACTCCGAGCGACACCGTCAGCTGGAGCAAGCCGGCGAGGTTCTGGCGCGGGTTCCGCCATTGGGACGCAGCCCCCACCAGGGCGATGCTGAAGAGGATCCCGAACACAACCTCATGGAGTCGGTGTGAGACCTCGGTCGAGGCACTGGTGTCCTGGTATGCCTCCGTGAACCAACCCAGCACCACGAAGGCCGCCGGGGAGAAGAGGGCGAGCACCAGGGTCATGACCCCGATTGCGGTCCGATACCAGCGGTCACGAGGAGTCCGGCCGACCGCGGCGGTCGCGGCGAGATCCGGCGACAGCTGCTTCTCGCTCTCGATCTGAAACCCATCCATGCGACGACAGACGAATTGCACGGCTCTCCGGGTGACAAGCCGGAATTCGCCGAGGTTCAGGTCACGGTGAGCCGGGTGTCCCTGAAGCCCTCGTGAAGGCCGGACTCGACGACCGCTCGGATCCTCTGGACGGCGGTGTGGACTTCAAGGTGGCTGGTGTAGATCGGGGCGAGACCGAGTCTCAGGTTGTCGGGCGCGCGGAAGTCGGTGATCACCTTTGCCAGGTCGACCGATGCCCGTGCGACCGGCCAGGCTTCAGGGTGGGAGATGGACACATGTGAGCCTCTCGCCGCCGGGTTCCGAGGTGAGGAGATGACAAAGCCCAATTCAGCGAGATGCTCCTCGCACTGCTCGATGAGGAACTCGCTGAGGGAGGCCGACTTGTCCCTGAGTCTGAGCATGCCAGCCTCTCTTATGTCGTTGATCCCGGCGGCGATCGCGGCCATGGAGATGATCGGCATGGTGCCGGTGTGGAACTTGCGTATTCCGTCCACCGGCCTGTACTCGAGGTCGAAGGCGAAGGGCTCGGCATGGCCCCACCAGGCCGTGATCGGGTTGACCAGAGAGGCTTGCAGGTCCCGGCGCACGTACAGGAAAGCCGGTGACCCGGGCCCACCGTTGAGGTACTTGTATGTGCAGCCGACCGCGAGGTCGGCGCCGGCGCCATCGAGGTCTACCGGAACCGCGCCCGCCGAGTGGCTCAAGTCCCACAAGACCATGGCGCCGAACCTGTGCGCCAACTCGGTCAGGGCGGCCAGGTCGTACGTGTATCCGGACTTGAACACGGTGTGGGAAAGGGAGACCAGCGCGGTGTCCTCGTCTATGGCCGTTTCCAGACCGGCTAGCGGGCCCACGGTCCCATCGGACGGGACCACCTCGAGCTTGCGGCCGTTGGCTTCGGCAACGCCCTGCAGCACGTAGACATCGGTCGGGAAGTTGAGGTCGTCGGTGATCACCTTGCTCCTGCCCGGGCGGGCCGAGATCGCCGCCACCGCCAGCTTGTACAGGTTCACCGATGTCGAGTCGGAGATGATCAACTCACCCGGAGACGCCCCTACCACCGGGGCAAGGAGGTCGCACAACTCGAGTTGGAGATCCCACCATCCTTCGTTCCAGGACCTGATCAGCCGGTCTCCCCACTGGTCGTCGACCACACGTGCCAAATCCCGACGGGCCTGTTCCGGCATCCGGCCGAGTGAGTTGCCGTCGAGATAGATGAGGTCCGGGTCCTCGATGACATAGCGGGACCGAAATTCGGCCAATGGGTCTCCGGCGTCGAGATGGAGGGCCCGCTCGTATCCGGCGGCCTCGGGGAAGGGCCCCAGCTCGGCGGTGGTCACGGGCAGGATCCGGTCACGATGTCGTGGATCTTGGCCTTGCCGGAATCGCTTGTCACCTTTCTCCCTGGTCGACCGACGGGCTCTCGCGTCGCATGGCTCCTACCCTCCCGAGCGGGATGCCGTCAGAGATCTCCAGGATCGACATCGAGCGTGCGGCCGAGCGCATCGATCCGCATGTCCGGCGCACACCGGTCGCCGATCTCGGCGACGTCCTCGGCGCCGGGTGGCGGCTGATTCTCAAGATGGACTACATGCAGCCGACCGGTTCGTTCAAGGTGCGTGGGGCGTTCTCGCTACTCACGGCGCGCCCGATCACCCCGGCGGGCGTAGTGGCAGCTTCCGGCGGCAATTTCGGGCTCGCCGTTGCCTACGCTGCCAGCCGGCTCGGCCACAGGGCAACGGTCTTCGTGCCTTCCACCTCGCCTGACGAGAAAACCGGGAGGATCTCCGCCTACGGGGCAGACGTGAGGAAGGTCGATGGCTACTACCCCGAGGCATTGGAAGCATCCAGGTTGTGGGCTGCGGGCTCCGGAGCCCTCGAGGCACACGCTTACGATCAAGCGGAGGTCGTGGCCGGACAGGGGACTTGCGGCCGCGAGATCATGGATCAGGTGCCCGATGCTGCCTCGGTGCTGGTCGCCGTGGGTGGAGGTGGGTTGATCGGAGGCATCGCGAGCTGGATCAGAGACGAGGCCATGGTGGTTGGAGTCGAGCCCGAGCTGTGCCCGACCCTCCACGAAGCTCGTCGCGCCGGTCGGCCGGTCGAGGTCGGTGTCGGGGGAGTTGCGGCGTCCTCATTGGGTGCAGCCACTCTCGGCGAGCTCCCATGGAAAGCCAGGCGTTGGATCGACGACTCGATCCTGGTCTCAGATGACGAGATCCTCACCGCCCAGCGATGGCTCTGGGACACGTGCCGTGTCATCGCCGAGCCGGGGGCGTGTGCCCCGATCGCCGCGTTGCTGACCGGTTGCTACGCGCCGGGGAAGGGAGAGCAGGTGGTGGCGGTGATCTCCGGGGCCAACACGGGGCCCATCCCCTCTCAGGGATGAGCCGGCTCCATCAGCCCGAACTCCTCACCTCCCGGGCCCTCGACCTGAACCCAGCGGCCAACACCGGGTAGCTCCATCACCTCGGTCAAGAGGTGCCCACCACCGATCTTCACCGCCTCTATGGCGGCGTCGAGGTCCTCCACGTCACACGTATTCAGTGTTCTCGGGCCCTCATCACCGGCCCGGGCCACGGCACCGTTGATGCCGGGGCCCTCGCCGGTCTCGAGAAGCCAATACTCCTCGTCTCCCCACTGCTCGGCGCGCCAGCCGAACACGGTGGACAGGAACTCGACGGTCGCCTCGGGGTCGGCCGAATAGAACTCAAAATGCGTTGGTCGGACAGCCAACGGATTCTCCTCTCGTCATCGCGGACAAAGTAGTCCCTGCGGTGGCGAGCCCATAGGGCTCGGGCTCTGCTGGCGTTCTAGCCGGCGGCTACCCGTCTCCGTTTGGGGCGGGAGCCTGCCTGGAGGTGACCGTCGAGTCGGTCCCAGATCTCGGGGTGAGCCAGTGTCCTCTTCATCGAGATGAGTGTTCGCATGAATGTGGCTACGGCCCGCCTCGCATCCATCGGGTTGGGGCGCATCGAGTTCTGCACCGAGGGGGACGGATACAAGGTGACGATGTCACAGTCGGGCCAGGCCTCCTTGACGAGAACGATCTCGTCGCTGAGGGACCGTTGCCCGACCCGGTCGAACATCTTCTCGTGGAACCGGGCTCGCTTCCGTTGAACATCGGCTGCCATCGGGGCGAGGACCAGAACGAGGTCCATCGGCTTGTCCGAGCCCAGGACCAGATCGGCGTGGGTCCCCGAGGCGACGCCGCCGTCCACGTAGAGCCCCCCGTCGATCGAGTAAGGGCGAAAGAGGAGAGGGATGGCCGAGGAGGCAGCCACGGCATGGGCGATCCCGACATCGGGGGCCGACTCGGTGCCGAACACCACGCGCCCGTGGCGCGCCACGTCGTATGCCACCACCGCGGTCGGCTTGATCGGCCAGCTCTCGCCGGCGTCATCACCGATGTGGCTCTTCACCCAGTCGGCGAGACCGGAGGCGTGGTAGGGGGCTGGAGAGCCGAGGAACAGGGTCAAACCGGGGTCGCGCAGACCGGGCACGATCCCGTGCCGGACCCAGCTGGTCACCTGGACTCCCCCCCTCTTGGTGAAGATGTGGCTACGGATGCGCTCGGCGACGTCGTCGCGGTCGTCGGTGGGCATGACAAGAGAGTCGAGGGAGAGAGCGTCGTTGCGCACCAGGGCGGTGACGAAGGACCCGCCCGAGGTACCCACCACCACTTCGGCCTGGTTGGGGTCCCAGCCGGTGGCGAGGCGGATTGCCATCAGGGCGGCCATCTCATAGGCCGCGCCGGTTATGCCGCCGCCGCCGAGCACCAGTCCTACCCTGCTCACACGGACACGATAAATCGTTTCACCGGGATTTCGATACCGTTCTCCTCGTGTTCATCGATTTGGTGGAGACGGGGGCCCCTTGGGCGCAGCTCGAGTCGATGATCCTCGCGTGGTCCGAGACGCCCCATCAACCCGCCATCAGCGAGCACGCGAGGCAATGTCTGCGCCGCCACGAGGGCGTCGCCCTGGTCGACGCCGACCGCCCGGCGATGGTCACCATGGTCCCGGGACGGGTTGCCGGCAATGACCTGATCGAGATGGCCGGCCCGGCTGGAGTCGACCTGGGAGAGGTTTGGGCTGGGGTTCGCAGTGAGCTCATGGCCACGGCCAGGGCACGTGGTCGACGCTCGGTGGCGGTGCTCGCCGGTTCGCCGGAGCTGGTCGATCGGCTTCGCCATGATGATCTGATTGTTGATCGAAGGGTGCTCAGGGGCACGATTCGCGAGTGTGATCTCAACGGTTTCCAATCTTCCATCCCGATCAGGGTCTTTCGCCCGGGCGTGGACGAAGGAGCGCTCCTCGAGCTGATCCGGGTGACGTTCCAGGGCCATCCGGAGAACGGCGCCTGGGCTCACGAGGATCTCAGCGGGCGTCTCAACGAGCCGTGGTTCGACGAGCGCGGCCTCTTTCTCGGACTCGAGGGAGGGAAGCCGATCGGGTTCGGGTGGACCAAGGTCCATCTCGACCGGGTGGGCGAGGTCTATCTCGTCGGCGTCCACCCGGAGCACACCGGACGGGGCGTCGGGCGCGACCTGGTCTACCGCAGCCTCGAGCACCTCTTCGTCACGCGCAAGTGCCCTGAAGCCATCGTCTATTGGGATGAGTCCAATGAAACGGCAGCCAATCTCTATCGAGAAGTCGGTTTCACCGTCGACCGGGTAGATGAGGTGTACCGGCTCGAGATCTGATCAGCCGAACGAGCGGCCGCAACCCTGGCAGCGGGCGTCATCCTCCATCGTCGGCGCGTAGCACCATGGGCAGGGCAGGTCGTCGCCTCGCTCGTCCCGTGGGGTCACGACCAGGCTCGGATCGATCCGATACTGGTGGTTGCCCCGTATCCCCTTAGCCAGGGCGAACAGACCCGTCGTGGCGGTTGCTGCGACTAGAGCTTCCAACACCGTCCGTCCTCCTTGCTTCAGCCTCGAAGAGGCTAAGAGGGGACTTGTCGGAATTCGTGGATTTCGGGGTCGGTCAGGTGCCGAGAACGGCTTCGGTGAGGTCGTCGACCAGGTAGCTCAGGTCGCCGAGACGGCCCTCCCGGACCTCGGCTGCCTCCAGCATCATCATCGCAGCGTGGTAGGCGACCCAAGGCCGGTAACGGCTCTCGGGCAGCTCGGCTCCATAGCCGCTCCGGAACGCGGCGGCCGCATCCTCCCCGATACGGGACGCAAGACGCCAGACAGCGAGGGTGAGGTCCCATTCCGGGGGGGCGAGGGTGGCCCACTCCCAGTCGACGATGGTCACGTTGCCGGCCTCGTCGACGACGAACTTGGAGAGCACGGGTTTGGTGTGGGACGGGGCGGGGGCTGTGGCCAGAGGAGGCTCGAGTTGGAGAGCCTTGTCCAGCACGACCTGCTCCATGCCGAAGCGACGCCGGTACCGCCCAAGACGCTCAATGGTGGACCGGTAGTGGCTCAACACGTAGTCGGAGTCGATTCCGGCGGCGAGGTTCGTGATCTGTGCCTTGGACGAGTGGATTCCGCGGAGGGCGGAACCAGAGGCCTCGACCGCCTCCAGGTTCTTGGGGAGGCTGGCCAGGCTCCAATGACCGGCGTCGTTCATCCTCAACCAAGCCATCTCGCCCTCTGTGCCGTGGCCCAGGATCTGCGGGACGGCCGGGACCCCTGCCAGCGCCTCGAGAGCATGGCGCTCACGGCGCTCCCGTGACGAGACCGGGTAGACCTTGACAATCGTGCTCTTGTCGCCCTCTATCACCCGGAAGACCTTGTTGGCACCCGAGGAAAGCTCGCGAACCATCGCACTCGGATGGAGTTTCGTGACAAGCTCTCTTGCATCCATTCGCGGTTATCCCCTTGTGCACTCGGCAGCCGGCACGATTGCGTCCAGCAGGCAGTTAGCCTCTTGCGCGCCCCAGGCTAGCGAGATAACCACGTGTCACTAGAGCTTCGTTACCCGGATGGAAAGGTGATCGAGCACCCGGACGGCGTCACCGGGCTGCAAGTCGCGCAATCCATCGGGCCCCGTTTGGCGGGGTCGGCGGTCGCCGTGAAACTCGACGGCGAGTTGCGTGATCTCAATCGCGTCCTCGATCACGGCGGCGATTTCTCGGTGATAACGCTGGACAGCGAGGAGGGATTGGACATCCTTCGCCACTCTTCTGCCCATGTCCTCGCTCAGGCCGTCCTCGGCCTCTTCGAAGGCTCCACCTTCGCGATCGGGCCTGCAATCGAGGATGGCTTCTACTACGACTTCAAGGTGGACGACCCGTTCACCCCTGACGATCTCGAGCGAATCGAGGGGCGGATGAGGGAGATCATCTCCGAGGATCAGCCTTTTGCCCGGGAGGCCCTGTCGCGGGATGACGCTCTCCATCTCTTTGCCGACCATCCGTTCAAGACCGAGATCATCGAGAGCGTCGAGCCGAGCGAGGTGAGCTCCGGGGAGGACGTCACCGTCTATCGGAATCTCGAATTCGTCGACCTGTGCAGGGGCCCCCATCTGCCCTCCACCGGGCGGATCCCGGCGTTGAAGCTCTTGCGCAGCTCCGGCGCCTACTGGCGCGGAGACGAGCAACGCGACCAGCTGCAGAGGATCTATGGGACCGCCTGGCCGTCGAGAAAGGACCTGGAGGCCTATCTGACCCGGCTCGAGGAGGCCGAGAAGCGGGACCATCGGCGTCTGGGCCCGGAGCTCGACCTGTTCAGCTTCCCCCAGGAGCTCGGCTCAGGCCTGGTGGTGTGGCACCCCAAAGGCGGCATGCTGCGCAAGGTGGTCGAGGATCACAGTCGTGAGCTGCACGAGCGATTCGGATTCGAGTTCGTGTTCACACCACATCTGGCCAAGTCCGAACTCTGGGAGACCTCGGGGCATCTCGGCTACTACGCGGAGAACATGTACCCGGGGATGGAGCTGGACAACGAGCAGGAGTATCGGGTGAAACCGATGAACTGCCCGTTCCACGTCCTCATCTACAAAAGCCGTCCCCGTTCCTATCGCGACCTGCCCATCCGGCTCTCCGAGCTCGGCTCCGTGTATCGGTACGAGAAATCAGGGGTGGTGCACGGCCTGCTCCGGGCCCGTGGCTTCACCCAGGACGATTCCCACGCGTTCTGCACCGAGGAGCAGCTGCCGTCGGAGCTGGCGCTCCATCTCGATTTCGCGCTCACCTGGCTCCGTCACGCAGGTTTCACCGAATTCCAAGCCGATCTGAGCACTCAACCGGAGAAGTCGGTGGGGGAGCAGGAGCGCTGGGAGTTCAGCCAGGAGGAGCTGGCCAACGCCCTCGATGCCTCCGGTGTTCCCTACCGAACCGCCCACGGCGAGGGTGCCTTCTACGGTCCAAAGATCGATCTCCATGTCAAGGACGCGATCGGTCGCCGCTGGCAGCTCTCGACCATCCAGCTCGACTTCACGCTGCCGGAACGGTTCGACCTCCACTACACGGCGGCCGGCAACATGCCGGAGCGCCCGTACATGATCCATTGTGCCAAGGCCGGTTCCCTGGAGAGGTTCATGGGTGTCCTCATCGAGCACTACGCAGGGGCTCTCCCCATGTGGCTTTCGCCGGTCCAGGTCTCGGTGATCCCGGTCGCCGATCGTCATGATGGGTATGCGCTACAAGTGGCGGAGAGACTGTCTGATGCCCGAATACGGGCGGAGGTCGATCGGTCCGATGAGACGGTAGGGGACAAGATCCGGCGCGCTCTCACCCAGAAGCACCCGGCCGTGATCGTCGTCGGCGACGACGATGTCGCCAACTCGACCGTCGGGCTCCGCCTATACGGCGAGGAGAGGGACACGCGCGGCGTTCCGTTGATCGAGGCCACCAACCGGCTCGTCGAGATGGCGAGGATTCCCGGCTCATGAGTGAGCAGGAAGAGCCCAGGATCGACCGATCCGCGATCTTCATCGAGCGAGACCTCGCCGACTCGATTGCCATCGAGGAGGAGCTCGATTCCACAGTGGTGGGCCCATATCGGTTCCCTGAGCCCACCCGGCGAAGGACATCGGGTTGGGTCTTCCTAGTCGCGGCTGTGATCACGATGGTGCTCATCGACGGCGGATGGCTCCCGGCGATCGGCCTGGTCGCCCTGGCGGTGTGGAACTTCGCCTCGGCCTGGCCGCTCACGGTCGACGAGACGAGGGCTCTATCCATCGCCGGGGGCGTGGTCGACTTCCCGGTCGGTCATGCCTCGGCGGCAGTCACCTTCCACGGCTTGCGCTCGAGACCACGCTGGAGTGTGGTGCTCTACTCGGCGGCGGAGCCCCCCGACCAGCGGGCCCTCGTGGTCGTGGACGCCACCAGCGGCGAGGTAGTGGACCAGCCCTACGTGGAGGCGGTGGAGGGGGTATGAGGGTCATCGCGAGGGGATAGCCTCCGGCCGACCGAGGCCCGTTCGCTCCGAGGTGTGAGGATGGAGCAAACTTCACCCGACGTGAAGAAAGGGCTGCCGCGGGGCGAAGTCGCCGGCGTCAGCGGTTTTCGATCGGCATGTACTCGCGTCGGGCCGCACCGCCGTAAACCTGTCTGGGCCGGTATATGCGGGAGTTCGGGTCCTTGGAGAGCTCTCGCCACTGTGAGATCCAACCGGGGAGCCGTCCCAGGGCGAAGAGCACGGTGAACATGTCCGTCGGGAATCCGATTGCCCGGTAGATGATCCCGGAGTAGAAGTCGACGTTCGGATAGAGCTTGCGCTCAATGAAGTAGTCGTCAAAGAGGGCGACCTCTTCGAGTTGTTGGGCGACGTCGAGGAGCGGGTCCTGGATGCCGAGTGAGTCGAGCACGTCGTCGGCCGCCTGCTTGATGATCCGGGCGCGAGGGTCGAAGTTCTTGTAGATCCGATGACCGAACCCCATCAGACGGAATGGGTCGTCCTTGTCCTTGGCCCGCCTCACGAAGGCCTCGACGTCCCCGCCCGCGGCGACGATCTCCTCGAGCATCTCCAGGACCTCCTGGTTGGCCCCTCCATGCAGGGGCCCGGAGAGGGCGTGGATCCCGGCAGCCACCGAGCTGAAGATGTTGGCCTGTGCCGACCCGACCAATCGGACCGCCGTGGCCGAGCAATTCTGGCCGTGGTCGGCGTGGAGGATCAACAGGAGGTTCAGGGCGCGCGCCACCACCGGGTCGGGGGTATATGGCTCCGCCGGCACCGAGAACATCAGGTGCAGGAAGTTGGAGACGTAGTCGAGATCATTGGCCGGGTACATGTACGGCTGATGGACCGCGTACTTGTAGGACCACGCCACCATGGTCGGGGTCTTGGCGATCAGGCGGCGCGCACTGATGTCGACCGCTTCCTCGTCATGGGGATCCAGGGCGTCGGGGTAGTAGGTTGCAAGCGCCGACGTCGCCGAGGCGAGGATCTGCATCGGGTGGGCCTTGTGCGGGAAGGCCTCGAACAGGTTCTTCATGTCCTCGCGCAGGAGGGTGTGCATCCTGATTGACTGCTGGTAGTCCTCGAGCTCTTGTCTCGTGGGCAGTTCGCCGTACTGGAGGAGGTAGGCGACCTCGAGGAAGGTCGCCTTCTCGGCCAACTGCTCGATGAGATATCCCCGGTAGTGAAGGACCCCCTCCTCGCCGCCGACGTAAGACACCCCGGAGACGCCCTCGGCTGTGTTACCGAAGCCCCGATCCATGGTGGTCAGACCAAGCTCACTGCGTAGTCGGCTGATGTCGATGGCGACGTCGCCTTCCACGCCCTCGATGACATCGAGGGTCAGTTCCTTCTCGCCATAACGGATAAGCGCGTCGGCCATGTCGGTCCTTCCTGTCAGTCTTCCGAAGAGCGGGCTGCGGCGATCACCTGCTGCGCCTCATTGAACGGCACTTCGGCATAGTGGTCGAATGCGACCTCGAAAGTGCCGCGTCCAGAGGTCAACGAGCGCAGTTCCGCCGCATACTGCTGGATCTCGGCCATCGGGATCTCGGCCATGACCGAGCGCAGCGTCCCGTCTCCCTCCATGCCCAGCACCTTGCCACGTTTGGAGTTGATGTCGCCCATCACGTCGCCGAGATACTCCTCGGGCACGGTCACCGTGATCTTCATCAGTGGTTCGAGCAGGATCGCGTTGAGCTTGGGGGCGGCGGCCCTGAGCGCCTGGATCCCGGCCATGCGGAACGACATCTCGTCGGAGTCGACGGCGTGGAACTTGCCGTCGTAGACCTCGGCAGAGATATCGACGACGGGATATCCGGCGATGATGCCCCGCTGCAGCGCCTCCTGAATTCCCTTGTCCACTGCCGGGATGAACTGACGGGGAATGGATCCGCCTTTGATGGAATCGATGTACTCGTAGCCCGATCCCCTCGGTTTGGGAGCGAACTTGACGAAGGCGACACCGAACTGACCGCGGCCGCCGGACTGCTTCTTGTGCTTGCCCTCGGCCTCGGCGATGGCGGTGATGGTCTCCCGATACGGGATGGTCGGCAGCGCGGTGTCGATGTCTACGCCGTACTTCCGGGAGATCCTGGCCACGGTGACGTCGAGATGGGTGTCACCCAACCCGGCGAGGATGGTCTCACCGGTCTCCGCCCTCCGCTCTACCCGGATGGTCGGGTCCTCTTCCTCAATCCTGTGGAGGGCGGTGGAGAGCTTTTCTTCGTCCTGATGGGATCTGGGTGTGATGGCGACCTCCGCCACCGGCCGCGGATACACCACAGGTTCGATGACGGCGTCCAGACCTGCGGAGCGCAGTGTGTCGCTGACGCGCACGTTCTCCACTTTGGCCACCGCCCCGACCCCACCGGCCGGGAGGTCGGGCACGTCGTTGTGCTCCTTGCCCTGGAGCTTGAACAGGTTGTGAAGGCGGACCTTGCCCCCGCCCGCCAGCTCCAGCTCCTGATCCGCTTTGACCGTCCCCGAGTAGATGCGAAACAGCGAGATCCTCCCGACGAACGGGTCGGAGACGGACTTGAACACGTAGGCGAGCACCGGGCCGTCGGTGGCAGGGGCGAATGGCTCGCCGCTGATCAGCGGCGGAAGTGAGCGCTCCAACGGGTTCGGCCCGTAGTCCACCAGGAACTCTGCGAGAAGATCGATGCCGATCAGCTTCTCGGCCGAGGTCACCAGGACCGGGTCGATGTCGCCACTGAGGATCCCTTTGTGGATTGTGGCCACTATCTGGTCGCGGGAGGGCTCCCTGCCCTCGAAATAGGCCTCCATCATCTCATCGTCGGTCTCGACGATCGTTTCGACCAGGGCGGTGTGCGCCGCATGCACCCGCTCTTCCACCTCTGCGGGCAGATCGACCTCCTTTCCCGTCTTCTCGCCGGCCGTGTACTCGTAGGCGCGTTCGCTGGCGACTCGCACCACGCCGCGAAGATGGTCTTCGGCGCCGATCGGGACCTGGATCGGGGCGATTGCCTTCCCGAAAGCCTCACGTAGCTGATCGAGAGTGCGCTCGAACGAGGAGCGATCCCGGTCCAACTTGGTCACCACTATCGCCCGCGGAATCCTTTCCTCGCCGGCGATTTTCCACAACTGCTCGGTCTGCACTTCGACGCCGTCGACGCCAGAGACGACGAAGAGGGCCAGGTCGGCGGCACGCAGGGCTGCTCTCGAGTCACCGGAGAAGTCGGTGGAGCCGGGGGTGTCGATCAGGTTTATACGGTGCTCGTTGAAGTGGAGAGTCGCCACGGATAGACCGAGTGAGATGCCCCGGGCGATCTCCTCCGGCTCGTAGTCGAGGACGGTGGTTCCCTGTTCCACCGACCCGACACGGGTGGTTGCACCGCCGACGTACAAGAGCGCCTCAGCCAGAGTCGTCTTGCCGCTCCCGCCGTGACCGACGAGGGCGACATTGCGCACTTTCTCTGGTTGCAACAGGACCTCCTATCGAGCGAGCGGGGGATCCTACCGATGTCAGGAGGCAGTCTCATCGGGCGGCGTGCTACTTTGCAGCGTCGTGATCGACACGCGGGTTCGTCCCCGGGTAACCCGTTACCTCGAGCCGATCGGCCAGGCTCTCGCTGCCGTCGGTGTCACCCCGACGGTGATGACCGCGTTGGGCCTTGCCATCGTGATCGCTGGATCGGTCCTGATCGCCTCCGACTATCTCCGGACAGGGGCTGCGATCGTCCTGGTCGGATCGTTGCTCGACGGTCTTGACGGGTCGGTGGCCCGAGCCTCCAACTCGGTCACCCCGCGCGGGGCCTTTCTCGACTCGGTGTTCGACCGGCTCGGGGAGATCGCGGCATTCGCCGGCCTCGCAGTGGCCTTCGCCCAGAACGAGAGAGTCCTGCTCCTGGTCGTCCTCGCCGTGGGCGGTGCCATGATCGTCCCCTATCTCCGGGCCCGGGCGGAGATCGAGGGTTTCAACGGGCAGGGTGGCTTGATGGGGCGGGCGGAGAGGATCCTGTTGTTCACCCTGGGGCTGCTTTTCGGCTTCGTGGAGCCAATGCTCTGGATCTACGTTTCCCTGGTGTGGCTCACCGCGTTGGCGCGTTTCATCGAGTCATACCGTTCATTCGAGTGAAGCATCTCCTCGAGTATCTGGCTCTGCGCGCAGGTGCCGGCCTGGTGGGCCTCCTTCCGGCCGGTGGCGCCAGGTGGCTGGGACGTTTCGGGGGCGGGATCTGGCACACCTTTGCCGCCGGCCGCCGCGCCATGGCGGAGCGTCACATGCGACGTGCGCTGGGCGAGGACGGCGACGCGGTCGGTGCGGCGCGTGGCGTCATGCGGTCATACGGCCGCTACTACGCAGAAGCGCTGTGGGCGAGAGGGCGCCGGGTGGAGTACCTGGTTGGTCACACCTCGGTCGAGGGTCTCGACCAGATCATCGAAGCCCGGGAGCGGGGACGGGGACAGATCTACGGTCTCCCTCATGTCGGCAACTGGGAGGTGGCTGCACCGGTGGCCGTCAAGGAGAAGGTGCCGGTGGTTGCGGTCGCCGAGAACCTTCCCAACCGGCGAATCACCGACTGGTTCACCCGAATGCGATCCGAGTTCGGGATCGAGATCGTCCTGGCCACCGGCAGCACGGAGGTGATGAGGGCATTGGAGGGAGCTCTCGCCGCCAACAAGGCAGTGGCGCTTCTCTCGGACCGCGACCTCAAAGGGAGGGGAGTGGCGGTCGAGTTCTTCGGGGAGGAGACCACCCTGCCCCCCGGACCCGCCACCCTCGCGTTGCGCACGGGAGCCCCCCTGCTCCCGGTCGCCTCCTACTTCGACGGCAATGACAGGTATCGAGTTGTCGTGAGACCCCCGATCCCCGTTCCCGTCGAGGGAAGCCGGTCGGAGAAGGTGGCCGCGATGACCCGCGCCCTGGCGCTCGAGATGGAGGACTTGATCCGTGCCTCTCCCAGTCAGTGGCATCTGGTGCAGCCCAACTGGCCGTCCGACCGATCATGAGCCCGATCAGGGTCGGCCTGGTCTGCCCTTATGACCTGTCTGCACCTGGAGGGGTCCAGACTCAGGTGCTCGGCCTCGCCGATTACTTGAATCGGAGTGGTGACGAGGCCGTGGTGATCGGGCCCGGTCTGCCCCAGGGAATCGAAGGGGTGGATCTCGGCCGCAGCCTGGCGATTCCTGGCAATGGGTCGATGGTGCCGGTGTCGGTCGACCCCCGGGCGCGTACGCGGCTCCGGGCGGTGGCCGCCAGCGTCGACCTGTTCCATGTGCACGAGCCCTTGATGCCCCTCGTCTCGCTGTTTGCCAATCATGCCGGGCCCCCTGTCGTCGCGACTTTCCACGCCGCCCCGGGAAGGGCAGGCCGTCTCGTCTACCGCTTGACCCGCCCCTTGTTCGACCGTCTCCTCGGGAATGTGGTGGCGAAGACCGCGGTGAGCCCTATTGCTGCGGCAGTCCTTCCCCAGGGCAACAACGTGGAGATCATCCCCAACGGCCTCGCGGTCGATGCGATGAGGGTCGACGTGGCGCGGGAAGATCACAAGGTTGTCTTCCTGGGACGGGACGAACCACGCAAGGGCCTGGACGTGCTGTTGAGAGCCTGGCCGCAAGTGATCGACGCGTTCCCGGGCGCCTCGTTGGTGGTGTTGGGTGCCGACCGGGGGCTCCCCGGTGTGACCTGGATGGGGAGGGTGGACGACGACACCAGGGCAAGGGAGCTCAGCTCGGCCGCGTTGTTCGTGGCGCCGCACATCGGCGGCGAGTCGTTCGGGATCGTCCTCGTCGAGGCGATGGCTGCCGGCGCCGCGGTGGTGGCGTCCAATCTCGATGCCTTCGTGGCCGTGGCAGAGGGAGCAGCCCGATTCTTCCCGGTTGGCGACAGCGGTGCCCTGGCCGACATGATCGTGGGGCTCCTCGATGACCCCACGGAGCGCTCCCGTCTGACAACCGCCGGCGAGGCGCGAGCGGCCCGATACGACTGGGCCGTGGTCGGAGCCGCCTATCGAGACCTATATGCGCGTGTCGCCCCTTAGATCATCGCCGGCGACGATGTACGATTGAGGTATCTCTAAGGAGCCCATGAGCGTGGAAACCGGTACAGATCGTGTGAAGAGAGGCCTTGCCGAGATGCTGAAAGGCGGCGTCATCATGGACGTCGTCTCGGCCGACCAGGCAAAGATCGCCGAGGAAGCCGGAGCCGTGGCGGTCATGGCACTCGAGCGGGTCCCCTCCGACATCCGCAAGCAAGGCGGCGTGGCCCGCATGGCCGATCCGACCAAGATCGAGGAGATCCAGGCCACGGTGACCATCCCGGTCATGGCCAAATGCCGGATCGGGCATTTCGGCGAAGCTGCCGTTCTCCAGTCGCTCGGTGTCGACTACATCGACGAATCCGAAGTCCTGACACCGGCCGACGAGGAGCACCACGTCGACAAGTGGGCTTTCACCACGCCTTTCGTCTGCGGCGCCCGCAATCTGGGCGAGGCGCTCCGCAGGATCGGTGAGGGCGCCGCAATGATCCGTACCAAGGGCGAGGCGGGCACCGGGAACGTCGTCGAGGCGGTCCGCCACATGCGCACGGTCACCAATGAGATGCGGGCCCTGACCACCATGGACCCGGGTCAGCTGATGTCTGCTGCCCGCGACCATGGCGCTCCCTACGAGTTGATCCGGGAGGTGGCGTCCACCGGGAAGCTTCCGGTGGTCAACTTCGCCGCCGGGGGCATTGCCACGCCTGCCGACGCAGCGTTGATGATGGGGCTCGGTGTCGACGGGGTCTTTGTCGGCTCCGGGATCTTCAAGAGCTCGAATCCGGAGGCGTATGGCCGGGCCATCGTCGAGGCCACAACCTTCTGGAACGAGCCTGAGGTTGTGGCCAAGGTGTCCCGCGGCCTGGGGGAGGCAATGCCGGGGCTCGAGATCGAGACACTGAGCGACTCGGAGCGGCTCGCCTCACGAGGCTGGTGACATGACCTCGGTTGGGGTCCTTGCCCTGCAGGGCGACGTCCGGGAGCATCTGCGCTCCCTCGCGGCTCTCGATGTCGCTGCCGTGCCGGTGAAAAGGCCCGGCGACCTCGATCAGGTCGACGCCCTCGTGATCCCGGGTGGCGAGTCGACCACGATCGGCAAGATGGCGGTCCGGTTCGAGCTCCTCGGTCCGTTGCGGTCCGCGATCGATGGCGGCAAGCCGGTCTATGGCACCTGCGCCGGTCTGATCCTCCTCGCGGGTGCAGTGACCGACGGCGACCAGCCCCTGCTCGGGGTGCTCGACGTGGTGGTCCGTCGCAACGCCTTCGGCCGTCAAAACGAGTCGTTCGAGGCCGAGCTGGACGTTGCGGGGTTGACGGAGCCGTTCCATGCCGTCTTCATCCGTGCTCCCTGGGTAGAGAAGGTTGGGTCAGACGTAGAAGTCCTGGCGAGAATGGACGATCATCCGGTCATGGTTCGTCAGGGCAATATCCTTGCTTCGTCGTTTCATCCCGAGCTGACCGAGGATGGTCGCATCCACCAGATGCTGCTGGATCTGATTTGAGGTAGTCCGACATGTCGGGTCATTCCAAGTGGGCAAATATCAAGCATCGCAAGGGCCGTCAGGACGCGGCCCGCGGGAAGCTCTTCGGCAAGCTGGCCAAGGCGATCGAGATCGCGGCCAGAGAGGGGGGCGCCAACCCCGATTTCAACCCGGTGCTCGCCACAGCCATCTTCAAGGCGAAGGCCGCCTCGATGCCCAACGACAACATCGACCGTGCCATCAAGAGGGGGAGCGGGGAAGTCGAGGGGGCACACTATGAGGAGGTCTGGTACGAAGGGTATGGCCCCGGGGGGGTGGCGCTCTACGTGCGGATCCTGACCGACAACCGGAACCGTGCCGCCTCCGATGTGAGGTCAACGTTCACGCGGGGTGGAGGGAACCTCGGAGAGCCCGGTTCGGTCGGTTACCTGTTCAGCCAGAAGGGCTTGATCGAGGTCAAGGGCTCGGAGGACGACGTGATGCTCGCCGCCTTGGAGTCGGGTGCCGAGGACGTGCGGGACAATGGTGACGACTGGTATGAGGTCATCACCCCGCCTGGTGACCTGGGACAGGTCCGATCCGCTCTCGAAGGGGCCGGTCTCGAGATCGAGTCGGCGGACGTCACCCAACTGCCGTCCAGCACCGTGCCGGTCGGAGAAGGTGACGCCCGCAGACTCCTTCGTCTGATCGATGCGCTGGACGATCTCGATGACGTCCAGTCGGTGTACTCGAACTACGACATCGAGGACGATGTCATGGAACGGGTTCTCGAAGAGGTCTGAGGGGTCTCCCTCAGGTCGCCGTCGTCCGTCGGCCCGCCATCGACCCATAGATCAGGACCACCACCACGGCGACGCCCACCTGGATGGCGAGCTTGATCCAGTCGATTCCCTCGGTGGTGCCCACTCCTGCCCAGTCGGCGATGAACCCGCCGACGATCGCGCCGACTGCACCGATGAGGATGGTCATCCCCAGCGAGATGTTTTGCTTTCCGGGCAGTACCAGACGGGCCAGGGGCCCGATGATGATCCCTGCGACCAGACCCCAAACGATAGTTGCCAGCCAGTCCTCCATGCGCGCTCCTTCGCTATGCGACCCGGCCAACACTATTCATCGAGGCGTGGGTGATGTCGGGGTTTGCAGGATCCGGCCAGCTGGGTACACACAGGTGTTCCCCATCTACCTTGGAGGTGACTCATGGGTGTACTGATATGGCTGATCGTCGGTCTGATTGCCGGCTTGCTTGCCCGGGCGCTGGTCCCTGGCTCGGACCCGATGGGTGTCTTTGGCACCCTGGTGCTCGGCCTCGTTGGCTCATTGATCGGTGGTTTCCTCGGAAACCTCCTCTTCGATGGTCAATGGGACGTGACCGCTGCCGGGATCGTCGGTTCGGTGATTGGAGCGATCATCGCACTGCTCATCTACCGCTCTGCCCGCAATTCGAGAACGGTCACCTGACCGGGGTCGTTTCGGTCCCCCCTTGGCAGCAAGGGGGGACACAGATCCCCGACCGAGTCACGCCGGCAATGTGATCGCGCCTTCGGCGTCCAGACTCCATTCCGGGTTGTGCGCCACCTCCCACGGGTGGCCGTCGAGGTCGATGAACACACCCGAATAGCCGCCCCAGAACGTCGCTGCCGGCTCACGGGCGATCGTGGCTCCCGCCGACCTGGCTTCCTCGATCACGGCGTCCACCTCGGTGGGAGAACTCACGTTGTGGGCGAACGTGACCCCACCCCAGCCACCCATGTCGTCGACCCCGCTGTCCTGAGCCAATTCGGCCCTGCTCCAAAGCCCGACGACCATGCCTCCGGTTTGAAAGAAGACGACATCATCTGCCGGCCGGGCCGCAGCACTCCACCCGAGCGCCTCGTAGAAGGCTCGGGCCCGTCCGAGATCGGCCACCCCGAGAGTGATCAGGCTGATCCTCTGCTCCATTGGATCATTGTCGCATCGCGGTAAAGGCTCCGCTTCTGTCGCTTGGTCGCCTAACCTCACCAAACATATGTTCGTGTTGGGCATCGACCCCGGGCTCTCGGCCACGGGCTACGGCGCGGTCGAGAGCGGCCATCCACCCGCCGCCGTACTGGCCGGCGTTATACGTACCGACCCCGATTCACCAATGGCGGTGCGTCTCGCCGAGTTGTATACCGGTCTCACCCAGGTGATAGCCGAGGCGAGACCGGACGAAGTCGCAGTGGAGTCGGTTTTCACCAACCAGAACCTCCAGACCGCCATCTCGGTCGGTCGTGCCTCCGGAGTGGCGCTGCTCGCCGCGGCCCAAGCCGGTCTCCCCGTATCCGAGTACGCACCCACCGCGGTCAAGTCGGCGATCACAGGCGATGGCGCCGCTTCCAAGAAACAGATCCAGCAGATGGTTGCCCGTCTTCTCCGGCTGACCGAGCCGCCCAAGCCCGCCGACGCAGCGGACGCCCTGGCCATCGCCTTGTGTCACCTCCGGGTGGCGCCATTACAGGTGCGCCGATGATTGGTCGTCTCCGTGGGGTGCTGGTTTCTAGGCGAGGCGAGGTGGTTTGCGTCGAAGTCGGAGGGGTGGGCTACGAGGTGACCATGACCCCGCGCTCCGTGGCTGCATTGCCCGGGGTCGGCGAGGAGGTGGTGGTCCACATCCACACCCATGTCCGGGAGGACGAAATGAGTCTCTTCGGATTCGGCTCAGAGCCGGACCGGGACTTGTTCCGAATCCTTCTCGGGGCCGGTGGCGTGGGGCCGAAGCTGGCCATGGCGATCTCAGGGACCATGAGTCATGAGGAGATCGTCCGCTCGATCGCGACCGAGGACGCCGACGCGCTCACGGTCGTACCGGGGGTGGGCAAACGCGGGGCACAGCGAATCGTGCTCGAGCTCGCCCCGAAGCTGGCCGGGATCGATGCCGATGTGGTTGGCTCGCCGAGCACCATAACCGTGCGCCAGGCGCTGGAGGGTCTCGGCTACACCACCGAGGAGATCAACGGTGTGATGGGCGAGCTCGACCCGGGCGCCACCATCGAGGTTCAGATCAAGACCGCCTTGCGGGCGTTGGGCAGGGGGTAGCGATGCGAGAAGACAGCCTGCTCAACCCGACCGTCGAGTCGGAAGAGGAGGTCACTCTCCGACCCAAGCGGCTCGACGACTTCGTCGGCCAGGATCGCGTTCGTGAGCGCCTTCGCATCTCGCTCGAGGCCGCACGCAAGGAGGGTCGGCCGCTCGACCATGTCCTCTTCTCAGGGCCCCCGGGGCTGGGCAAGACCACCCTGGCGGGAGTCATCGCCCATGAGCTCGACGTCAAGATGCGGGTCACCTCCGGTCCCGCCCTCGATCGCCCCGGCGATCTCGCCGCCATCCTCTCCAACCTCGATTCGGGTGATGTGTTCTTCATCGACGAGATCCACCGTCTCCCCCGGGCAGTCGAAGAGGTGCTCTACCCCGCCATGGAGGACTTCCAACTCGACATAGTCCTCGGCAAGGGGCCGACCGCCCAGTCGATACGGCTGGATCTGCCCAAGTTCACGCTCGTCGGCGCCACCACCCGCAAAGGCACTGTGACCGCGCCCTTGCGCGATCGATTCGGGATCGAGGAGAAGCTCGACTACTACCAGCCGGAGGACCTCACCGTCATCATCCGGCGCTCGGCCGGCATCATCGGTGTCGTGATCTCCGATGAGGCGGCCGGCATCATCGCCCACCGCAGCAGGTCGACACCGCGAATCGCCAACCGCCTTCTGGCTCGGGTCCGTGACTACGCGGTGGCACGGGCCTCCGGTGTCATCGATCCCGATGTCGCCGACGAGGCGCTGCGGGTGTTCGAGGTCGACGACCTGGGTTTGGACAAAGTCGACCGTTCCATCCTGGAGTCGATCGTCGAGCGCTTTGGCGGCGGCCCGGTCGGCCTCTCCACACTGGCCATTGCGGTCGGGGAGGAGCCCGAGACCGTCGAGGACGCCTACGAGCCATTCCTGCTCCAGTCGGGTCTGATCAAGCGCACCCCGCGGGGCCGGATGGCCACATCCCGCGCCTACACGCATCTCGGCAAGGAGCTGCCCGCGGACCCTCAGGGCACCTTGCTCTGATCCAGGGTCAGAGCGCCCGGCGCACCATCGGCCGGGTCACACTGGTGGCGTTGGCCCGGCGGCGCTCGACCACCGCGAACCCGGCCCGCTCGAACATGCTCAGAGTTCCCATGTACACGTTTGCCGAGGGGAGGCGACTCCCGTCGTTCTCCACCGGGTAGCCCTCGAGCATGACGGTGCCGTGATGACGGGCGTAATCGACGGCGGCGTCGAGCAGCGCCGAGGCAACCCCTGTTCTTCGAGCCCGCCGCGACACGACGAAACAGACTATCGACCACACCTTCTCGTGGTCGAGGGGTGCCAGCAACCGCGAGTGCTGGAGACGCGCAAAGTCCTCACGGGGGCCGAGGCTCACCCACCCGATCGGCTCACCGTCGCGATATGAGATCAGGCCGGGCGCCCGGTCTTCCATGTCCGTCGTCGTCACAGCCTTTTCCAGTACCCGCCGGTTGGCGTCCCGATTCGCCTTCCTGAACTCGGCACTACGCAACCGGAACGACGCACACCAGCACCAATTGGGGTCGCCGCCCTGCTCGAACAAGGCCGCCAGGTCAGGCATCCGGCCGGGAGTGAGCGGCAGTATCTCCAGTTGGCTCAAGCGGGCGATTCTGCCCGATGGAGCGGGCAGATGTCCCGGCTCGGTGGGCAGTCGTCATGTCGGGGATACCCTCTCCGACCCATGCGGGTCGAGTACTTCACCTATGCCCTTCCGGAGTCGGCGATCGCCCAGGAGGCGATCGAGCCGCGACACGACTCCCGGCTACTCGACACGCGGGACATGAGCGACCACCGCTTCCTGGACCTTCCCGGCCTGCTCCGTCCGGGCGACCTGGTCGTGGTCAACGAAACCAGGGTCAGGGCCGCCCGACTACATGGGCAGAGGGTACGAACCGGGGGAGACGTGGAGCTGTTGATCCTCGACGCCCGGCCAGACGGGCTGTGGGAGGCAATGGCCCGGCCGGCACGGAGACTGCGACCCGGGGTGGAGGTTGCGTTCGATGGGCTCACGGCCACGATCGTGGAGGGCCCGGAGCAGGGCCTGGTGGTGGTCGACCTCGTCGCTGCGGATGTGGACGCCGCGATAGCAGCTGCGGGTGAGGTGCCCCTTCCGCCCTACTTCACGGGGAACCTGGTGGATGAGGACCGATACCAGACGATGTTCGCACGCGTGGTCGGGTCGGCAGCTGCTCCGACGGCCGGGTTGCATTTCACAGCTCAGGTCATCTTCGGTCTCGAGGCGAGCGGGATCGAGATCGCGACGATCGACCTCCATGTCGGATTGGACACGTTTCGGCCCATCGCGGTGGAGGATATCGAAGACCACCGTATGCACTCCGAATGGTGCTCGGTCCCGGACGTGACCGCCAATGCGATTCTCGAGACTCGGGAGCGGGGAGGGCGGGTGGTGGCTGTGGGGACCACGGTGGTGCGGGCCCTCGAGTCGATGGCTCGCGAGGGCGGGACCGTCGAGGCCGGCGCGGGGGACACCGATATCTTCCTCAAACCGGGGTCCTCGTTTCGTGTCGTGGACGCATTGGTCACCAACTTCCATGTCCCGGGCTCGACGCTGATCGTCCTCGTGGCTGCCTTCATGGGGGAGCGGTGGCGGGAGGCCTACGAGTTGGCCCTGGCCAGGGGATATCGCTTCCTCTCCTTCGGCGACGCGATGTACGCAGAGCGGGAAAGGACATAATCCCGGATGGCGGCGGTGACCTGGACGATGGAGGCTCAGGACGGCCAGGCTCGCACCGGGTGGCTGGACACGACGCACGGACGGGTCCGGACCCCGGCCTTCATACCGGTCGGCACGAGGGCCGCGGTCAAGGCTGTGGACACCGGCGATGTGGAGCGGACCGGCGCAGAGATCATCCTGGCCAACACCTATCACCTGATGCTTCGGCCTGGAGCTTCGCTGGTGGCAAGGCTGGGAGGTCTTCACGAGTTCATGGCATGGCCCCGACCTATCCTCACGGATTCCGGCGGCTTTCAGATCTTCTCGCTCGAGCCTGACATCGACGAGGATGGGGCGCGGTTCAGGTCGGTATACGACGGGGCGATGGTTCGCTTGTCCCCGGAGGAGGCGGTCCGCATCCAGGAGGAGCTCGGGGCCGACATCGCGATGGCGCTCGACGTCTGTGTCGGCCTGCCCGCCTCGCGAGAGCTGGTCGAGCAGGAGATGGAACGGACTCTGCGCTGGGCGTCGCGATGTCTGGAGGCACAGACCAGGGCAGACCAGGCCTTGTTCGGGATCGTCCAGGGCGGTGTCGAGCCTGACCTGCGGGCGGAGAGCGCACGCAGGACCGCCCAGCTCGGCTTCCCCGGCTTCGGCATCGGTGGGCTGTCGGTGGGGGAGTCGGCGGAGGAGAGGGATGTCGCGCTGGAGGCAGCCATCGCCGAATTGCCTGAGGGCAAGCCTCGCTACGTGATGGGTCTCGGTGACACCGAGGGCCTGCTCGAGGCGATCCGCAGGGGGGCGGACATGTTCGACTGCGTCCTGCCGACACGTCTTGCCCGTCATGGCAAGGTCCTGACCCGGCAAGGTGACTTCAACCTGCGCAACTCGGAGTTCGAGGCCGACGATGGGCCGATCGACTCTTCCTGTGCATGTCACACCTGCCGGCACTACTCCCGCGCCTATCTGCGCCATCTGGTGAGGATGAAAGAGCTCTCCTCACATCGTCTCCTGACGATCCACAACCTCCGCTACACGCTCGACCTGGTTCGATCCGCCGGCGAGGCGATCGCGAGCGGTGCCTTCGACGGGTATGTCGCCGGGGTGCGGGAGGGGCGCTCCGGCGTTTGGCAGTAGGCCGGTCGCGCTGCCTAACCTCGCGCCGTCCTGGTTCCATCTTTCTGGAGGGCCCCATTGAGCCATTTCGTCCTAGCTCAGGAAACCACGGGGAGCAGCCCGTGGGCCTCTTTCATATTCCTCGGGCTGATGGTGGTCGTCTTCTGGTTGTTCATCATCAGACCACAGCGAAACCGCGCCAAACAGCAGCAGCAGCTCGCCGCCTCGTTGTCCGCCGGGCAGGAAGTCCGGACCATTGGGGGAATCCACGGCACCGTGGTCTCGGTGGACGAGGAGAGCGTCGTCCTTCGTGTCGAGGAGGGGAAGATCCGGGTCTCTCGTCGGGCCATCGGCTCAGTGATAGGGGCTGACGAGGGCTGATCTCACCGTAGACTTCCCTTGTGGAACATCTCACCTCGCTGATTCGCGACATCCCCGACTTCCCCGAGCCCGGTGTGGTGTTCAAGGACATAACCCCGGTTCTCGCCGACGGCAAGGCATTCGCCTCCCTGATCGACGCGCTCATGGAGCCGTTTCACGACTCCGGGGTCACCAAGGTCGCCGGAATCGAAGCTCGGGGCTTCACCCTCGCCACCCCGATCGCCAACCGGCTGGGAGCCGGGTTCATCCCGGTGCGCAAGCCCGGAAAGCTCCCGTGGAAGACTGTGAGGGAGGAATACGCCCTCGAGTACGGCACCGATGCCCTCGAGATCCACACCGACGCCGCCCACGAGGGCGAGAGAATCCTCCTTGTGGACGATGTGATCGCCACGGGTGGAACAGCTGCGGCGGCGATCAGGTTGTTGAAAGGGATCGGCGCAGAAGTGGTCGGATTCGCCGTGTTCATCGAGCTCGGCTTTCTCAACGGCGCCGACATGCTGGACGGTGTACCCCTACATGCCCTCGTCACATACGACTGAACTGAAACGGGCCGAGTTCGACGACGTCGTCACGGCCTTCCGGGTCCATCACCCCGACGGTGACGTCGATCTGCTGCGTCGTGCCTACGAACTGGCCCGGCAGGCGCACGAAGGCCAGTTCAGGAAGACCGGTGACCCCTACATCACCCATCCGGTCACCGTCGCCCTGATGCTGGCCGAATACGGGCTCGACGAGCCCACCCTGGCGGCTGCCCTCCTCCATGACACCGTGGAGGACACCAACCTGACGTTGAGCGACATCTCGTCGGAGTTCGGCGAGGAGGTCGCCCGGCTGATCGACGGGGTCACCAAGCTGGACCGGGTCCGCTACTCCAATCGGGAGCAGGCGCAGGCGGCGACCATCCGCAAGATGGTGGTGGCCATGGCCCAGGACGTGCGGGTGCTGATCATCAAGCTGTTCGACCGTCTGCACAACATGCGCACCGTCCACGCGCTGCGCGATGAGAAGCAACAGAGGGTGGCCAGAGAGACCCTCGACGTATACGCGCCGCTGGCCCACCGGCTGGGAGTCCAAGAGATAAAGCACGAGTTCGAGGACCGCTGCTTCGCCATCCTCTACCCGGGCCCGAACGCAGAGATCACCACCAAGCTGGCTGAACGTGCACCGGAACGCGAGG
>Ga0105106_10000353_pt1 | contig 32494 bp, 28 predicted proteins | sample PPLLaktember2015_5_FD_79109 | JGI IMG/M metagenome (GOLD analysis project Ga0105106, IMG submission 79109) | Freshwater sediment microbial communities from Prairie Pothole Lake near Jamestown, North Dakota, USA - PPLs Lake P8 Core (1) Depth... | ecosystem: Environmental > Aquatic > Freshwater >...
CCGAGCGGCAGCGGGCTGCGCGCTTTGGCCACCCCCTCACGCTGGCCTATCTCGATCTCGACGACTTCAAGGCGGTCAACGACAGGCTCGGACACGAGGCAGGCGACGCCGTCCTGCGTCTGGTCGGCAGCTTCCTGCGCCAGCGGCTGCGCAGGATCGATTCCGCCGCCCGGCTGGGAGGAGACGAGTTCGTCGTGCTTCTCCCGCAGACCGGCGAGCAGGCAGGCTTGCTCGCAGCTTCCGACATACACAGCGGAATCGCGGCTGCGCTGAAGAAGGACGGTTTCGCGGTGGGGTTAAGCGCGGGGGTCGCGACATTCCTGCAGGCGCCGCACTCGGTCGACGACATGCTGCAAACCGCCGACCGGCTCATGTACGAAGCCAAGCGAGAGAGCAAGGGCAGGTTGCGCCATGCAGCCGTGTCGGGCCACGCCGCCGACCTCTCGCAGCGCGCGGGCGCCACCGCGCAGGCCGCGCTGCGCCAGGACGCATGAGCGTCTCAATAGTATAATTTGGGCAAATTCTCCGAACGTCCTTCGCACGGCGCCACAGCAAGGACGCCGACCCCTTGGCAGAGCGCGGACTGAAGCAACCGCGGGCGTGCTGGCGGGCACCTGTTCCACCCTCCCACAAACCTGTGGATCCTGCGCCGGCAAACGGGGACACTGCACGGTCGGCGGCAGGGTGCACACCGGCAGGCGCCGACCGCCGCCCGGCCGGCGTACCCGCGCGGCCAGTCCGGCCATGACAGCCAGCCTCGAGATCCGATCGATGATGCAAAGTAGCTTCTTCTGGCCTTCAGCGCGACAGGTGCGCGAGTGAGCGCCCCCATCACCACCGTGTGGCCGGGCGATCCGTACCCGAGGGGCGCGACCTGGGACGGCGAGGGCGTGAACTTCTCGCTGTTCTCCGCTCATGCCGAGAAAGTGGAGCTGTGCGTGTTCGATGCCAGCGGCCGCCAGGAGGTGCAGCGCATCGAGCTGAAGGAGCGCACCGACGAGATCTGGCACTGCTACCTGCCGGAAGCGCGCCCGGGGCTGCTCTACGGCTACCGGGTGCACGGGCCCTACCGTCCCGAGGAAGGCCATCGCTTCAATCCCCACAAGCTGCTGATCGAGCCCTACGCCAAGCATCTGTCGGGCAACCTGCGCTGGAGCGACGCGCACTTCGCTTATCGCGTGGGCCACGCGCGGGAGGATCTGTCGTTCGACCGGCGCGACAATGCCGCGGGCATGCCCAAGTGCCGGGTGATCGACCCGGCCTTCACCTGGGGCGAGGATCGCCGACCGCGGGTGCCATGGCACGACACGGTCATCTACGAGCTGCACGTGCGCGGCTTCACGATGCGTCACCCCGAGGTCCCGGCCGCGTTGCGCGGTACCTATGCCGGGCTCGCCTGCGGGCCGGTAATCGACTGGTTCCGGCGCCTGGGCGTCACCACCATCGAGCTGATGCCGGTGCACTGGTTCGTCGACGACCGCCACCTGCTGCAGAAGGGGCTGCGCAACTACTGGGGCTACAACTCGCTTGCCTTCTTCGCACCGGACCTGCGCTACAGCTCCACCGGACGCGTGAGCGAGTTCAAGACCATGGTCAAGACCCTGCACTCGGCCGGCCTGGAGGTGATCCTCGACGTGGTTTACAACCACACCGCCGAGGGCAACCACCTGGGGCCCACGCTGAGCCTGCGCGGCATCGACAACGCGTCCTACTACCGCCTGGTGCACGACAACCGGCGCTTCTACATGGACTACACGGGCTGCGGCAACACGCTCAACATGCGCAACCCGCGCGCGCTGCAGCTGCTGATGGACAGCCTGCGCTACTGGGTGCTCGACATGCACGTGGACGGCTTCCGCTTCGACCTCGCCTCGGCGCTGGCGCGCGAGCTGCACGCGGTGGACCGGCTGGGCGCGTTTTTCGACATCATCCGCCAGGACCCGGTGCTGTCGCAGGTCAAGCTGATCGCCGAGCCCTGGGACGTGGGCGAAGGCGGCTACCAGGTGGGCAATTTTCCGCTCGGGTGGACCGAGTGGAACGACCGCTACCGCGACGCCATGCGCGCCTACTGGAAGGGTGACGGCGGGGTGATCGGCGAGTTCGCCCGCCGTTTCACCGGCTCGAGCGACCTGTACGAGACCAGCGGGCGCAAGCCCTACGCCAGCATCAACTTCATCACCAGCCACGACGGCTTCACGCTGGAGGATCTGGTCAGCTACAACGCCAAGCACAACGAAGCCAACCTGGAGGACAATCGCGACGGCCACGACAACAACCTGTCGTGGAACTGCGGTGTGGAGGGTCCCACCGACGATCTCGAGGTGCGCGCGTTGCGCGCGCGGCAGAAACGCAACTTCATCGCCACGCTGTTGCTGTCGCAGGGCGTGCCCATGCTGGTGGCCGGCGACGAGATCGGCCGCACGCAACGCGGCAACAACAACGCCTACTGCCAGGACAGCGAGCTGTCCTGGGTCGACTGGGATCTCGACGAGGAGGGTCGCGCGCTGCTGGAGTTCGTCCGGCGCATGGTCGGCATCCGCCGCGCTCACCCGGTGTTCCGCCGCCACCGCTTCTTCCGGGGCCGCGCAACTCACGGCGCCGGCCTCAAGGACATCGTCTGGCTGCGCCCGGACGGCGGGGAGATGACCGATGATGAGTGGGAGCACGCATTCGCACGCAGCCTCGGGGCGTACGTGGGAGGTGCCACTCTGGAGGAGAGGGACCGGCGCGGGCACCGGCTCGTCGACAACAACTTCCTGGTGCTGTTGAGCTCGCACCACGAGACCATCCCGTTCACGCTGCCGGCCCCGCGCCCCGGCACCGCCTGGCAGGTGCTGGTGGACACCGCCTACGAGCAGGGGCTCGCGATGGACGGGCGCTATCCGGGCACCGCGCAGTACCCGCTGCAGGGCCGCTCCCTGGCGCTGCTCATGGAGGTGGAGGCTGCGGCATGAGACGAGCGCACGAGATGCCATTCGGCTGCCTGCCGCTCGGCGGCGGCGGCGTTCGATTCCGTCTATGGGCGCCGGACGCGGGCAGCGTCGGCTTGCGCCTCGAGAATGGCAGCGATGGCGGGCTGCTACCGATGGAGCGCGCGGGCAGTGGCTGGTGGCAGCTCGACTGCGCTCGGGCCGCACCCGGCAACCGCTACCGCTTCCAGATCAATGGCGGACTGTTTGTCCCCGACCCCGCCTCGCGCGCCAACCCGGAAGATGTGCACGGCGCGAGCCTGATCGTGGACCCGCTCGCCTTCGACTGGGCTGACGGGCAGTGGCACGGGCGGCCGTGGGAAGAAGCGGTGCTCTACGAGTTGCACGTGGGCACCTTCACGCCGGAGGGCACGTTCGCCGGGGTGGAGTCGAAGCTCGACTATCTGCGCGGGCTCGGTGTAACCGCCATCGAGCTGATGCCGGTTGCCGACTTCCCGGGCAGCCACAACTGGGGCTACGACGGCGTGCTGCCCTTCGCGCCCGATTCGCGCTACGGCACGCCCGAGGACCTCAAGCGGCTGGTGCAGGGCGCGCACGCGCACGGGTTGATGGTGTTCCTCGATGTGGTCTACAACCACTTCGGACCGGAGGGCAACTATCTGCATGCCTACGCGCCGCAGTTCTTCACCCAGCTCCACCACACACCCTGGGGCGCAGCCATCGACTTCGACGGCAAAGACAGCCGCACGGTGCGCGACTTCTTCATCCACAACGCGCTGTACTGGCTCGAGGAGTACCACATCGACGGCCTGCGGCTGGACGCGGTGCACGCGATCCTGGACGATAGCCGGCCGGATATTCTCAGCGAGCTGGCGCGCGCCGTCCGGCTCGGGCCCGGACGCGACCGCCACGTCCACCTGGTGCTGGAGAACGACCGCAACCAGGCGCGCCACCTGGGGCCGCAACCCGCTGTGCCTGGCCGCTACGACGCGCAGTGGAACGACGACATCCACCACGCCCTGCACGTGTTACTGACTGGCGAGCGCGACGGCTACTACCGTGATTACGCCGATGCACCGCTCACCCATCTGGGGCGCTGCCTGGCCGAGGGCTTCGCCTGGCAAGGTGAGGTTTCGCCGTACCGCAAAGGGCATCCGCGCGGCGAGCGCAGCGCGGACCTGCGCCCGAGCGCATTCGTGTCTTTCCTGCAGAACCACGACCAGATCGGCAACCGCGCCTTTGGGGAACGAATCAGCCGGCTGGCGCCGCCGCAACGGATCAAGGCCGCGGTGGCCATCCTGCTGCTGTCCCCGCAGCCGCCGCTGCTGTTCATGGGCGAGGAGTGGGGCGCGCGCGAGCCGTTCCCGTTCTTCTGCGACTTCGAAGCCGAGCTGGCGAAGAAGGTGACGGAGGGCAGGCGTGGAGAGTTCGCCCGCTTCGATCGCTTCCGCGACGAGACCGCCCGGCTGCTCATCCCCGACCCCGGCAGCGCCGCGACCTTCGACTCCGCGCGCTTGAATTGGACGGCGCGCGAACACGCCGAGCACGCCGAATGGGTCCGGCTCTACCGCTCGCTGCTTGCGCTGCGCGCACGTGAGATCGCGCCACGCCTGGCCGGCGCCACTGGCGGTGCGCAGTTCCGCATCGTCGACCCGGGACTGCTGAGCGTGCGCTGGACGCTGGGCGAGGGCTCCGTGCTGCATCTGACGGCCAACCTCGACGATCACCCGCGCGACCGCGTCGCGCTGCCGGAAGGTCGGCTGCTTTATTCGTCCAGCGACCGGCTGGGCGACGCCCTCACGGGCAGCGCGCTGCCGCCCTGGACCGTGGTATGGACCCTGGGAACCAGTCGTGGCTGACCTCGACGCCCTGCGCAAGCTCGCAGGCCTGCATGGCATCCAGGCCGACTGGTATGACATCTGGGGCAACCGCCACGAGGTGCCCGAGCGCACGCTGCGCACGTTGCTCGCTGCCATGCATGTGGCAGCCCACGACGATGCCCAGGTACAGGCGAGGCTGCGCGACGCGGCGTTGCTGACCTGGCGCGCGCGTCTGCCTTCCACGGTGGTCGTGCACGCGGGACAGCAGCCGGCGCGTCTTCTGCTGCGCTTGCCTGCTGCCCTGGATGCGCACACGCTGCAGCTGACGGTTCGCGAGGAAGGCGGCAAGGTGCACAGCCGCTCGGTCCAGTCTCAGACGCTTGCCGAGCGCGAGCGCGCCGAGCTCGACGGCATCGCACACGTCGCGCGTGAGCTCAGCCTCGACATCGACCTGGCACCCGGCTACCACGGGCTCACGCTGGCGCAGGGCGACGAGGTGCTCGGTGAAAGCACGCTGGTCGTTGCGCCTGACGCCTGCTACGCGCCACTGGCCGTTCAGGACGAGGGGCGCGTATGGGGTCCCACCGCTCAGCTCTACGCCGTGCGCTCCGAGCGCAACTGGGGAATCGGCGACTTCAGCGACCTGCGCCTGCTGATCGAGCAGTGGGGCCGTCGCGGTGCCGCAATCATCGGGCTGAATCCACTGCATGCGCTGTTTCCCCACGACCCGGCACGCGCGAGCCCCTACAGCCCCTCGAGCCGGCTGTTTCTCAATCCCCTCTACCTCGACCCCGAGCAGATCGAGGATTTCCGCGAGAGCGAGGAGGCGCAGCGGCTGGGCGCCTCGGCCGAGCTCCTGGCGCGGCTCAAGACGCTGCGCGCCGCGGAGCTGGTGGATTACACCGGGGTTGCCGAGGTCAAGGGGCAGATGTTCGAGCTGCTCTATGCGAGCTTCCGGTCCCGCCACCTCGCGACCGACGGCGAGCGCGCCCATGCCTTTCACGCCTTCCAGGCGCGCGGCGGCGAGGCGCTGCGCCGGCACGCCCTGTTCGAAGCGCTGCAGGAGCATCTGCATCGCGACGACCCCTCGGTCTGGGGCTGGCCGGTGTGGCCGAACAGCTTTCGCGACCCGGGCGGCGCAGCGGTCACGCAGTTCGCCCACGCGCAGGCCGACCGTGTCGAGTTCTACCAATGGCTGCAGTGGCAGGCCGATATCCAGCTCGAAGGCCTTGGTCTGCGCTCGCTGGAGGTGGAGCTGGGCGTGGGCCTGTATGGCGATCTGGCGGTGTCCGTCGACCGCGGCGGCGCCGAAGCATGGGCGAACCAGGACCTCTACGCGCTGGCGGTAAGCGTCGGCGCGCCACCCGACGATTTCAACCTCAACGGCCAGAACTGGGGGCTCCCGCCGCCGATACCCGACCGCCTGCGCGCCACAGGCTATGCGCCGTTCATCGCCACGCTGCGCGCCAACATGCACCACACGGGAGCGCTGCGCATCGACCATGTGATGGGCCTGATGCGCCTGTTCTGGATTCCCGAGGGCGCACCCGCCAGCCAGGGCGCCTATGTGCACTATCCGCTCCACGACATGCTCGGAATCCTTGCGCTGGAGAGCCATCGCAACCGTTGCCTGGTAGTCGGGGAAGATCTCGGGACTGTGCCCGACGAGCTGCGCCATGCTCTGGCCGAGATCGGCGTGCTGTCGTATCGACTGCTGTACTTCGAGCGGCGCGGCGACGGCGAATTCAAGGCACCGTCGGAGTACCCGCCTGCTGCTCTGGTGGCTGCGAGCACGCACGACCTGCCCACCCTCACCGGCTTCTGGGAAGGCCGCGACCTGCGGGTGCGTGCCAGCCTGAACCTGTTTCCCTCCGAGGAAGTGCATCAGCGCCAGGTGCTGGACCGCGCGCAGGACCGCGTGCGGCTGCTCGCCGCCCTACAGCGCGAGGGCCTGCTGCCGGAGGGCATCCTGGTCGACCCAGCCGCCACCCCGGAGATGACCGCACAGCTGGCGCGAGCGCTGCACGTCTACCTGGCGCGCACGCCCAGCCGGGTGATGATGGTGCAGCTCGAGGACGTGCTGGGTGCCGGCGAACAGGTAAACCTCCCGGGGACCACCGGCGAGCATCCCAACTGGTGTCGCAAGCTCGGCCTCGAGTTGGAGCGGTGGCCCACCCTGGAGCCCTTCGCCGCGCTGTGCAAGGCGCTCGAGGCGCAGCGGCCGCGCTGGGAGGCACCGCGCCCAAAGGCGGCCGCCCGTGAGCCGCGCGCAGCGCGCATCCCACGGGCCACCTACAGGCTGCAGCTGCACGCGGGCTTCGGCTTTCGCGCGGCGACCGAGCTCGTCCCCTACCTTGCCGAGCTGGGCGTGAGCGACGTGTACTGCTCGTCCTACCTGCGCGCGCGCCCGGGCAGCACACACGGCTACGACATCATCGACCACAACGCACTCAACCCGGAGATCGGCGGCGCGGAGGACTTCGAGCGCTTCGTCGATGCATTGCGGGCGCATGGCATGGGGCAGATCCTCGACGTCGTGCCCAACCACATGGGCGTGATGGGGTCCGACAACGTCTGGTGGATGGACGTGCTGGAGAACGGACCTGCCTCGGTCTACGCCGACTACTTCGACATCGACTGGGACCCGGTGAATCCGTCGCTGCGCCAGAAGGTGCTCGTGCCGGTGCTGGGCAGCCATTACGGGCTGGCGCTCGAGCGCGGCGAGATCCAGCTGAAGTTCGAGCCCGAGGCAGGCAGCTTCGCCTTCTTCTACTTCGAGCACCGTTTCCCGGTGGCGCCGCGGGAGTATCCGCGCATCCTGGAGCGCGCGCTGCGCGCGCTGCCAGCGCAGGTCATCGACGAAACCTCGCGCGCCGAGTTCGAGAGCCTGGTCAGCGCGTTTTCCCATCTGCCGCCGCGCGAAGCCACTCAGGCCGAGCTCATCACCGAGCGCAACCGCGACAAAGAGGTGCACAAGCGCCGGCTGGCCGCGCTGTGCCGCGTGCACCCGGCTGTGGTCGAGGCCGTAGAGGCGGCCCTGCGGGCGATCAACGGCACCCCCGGAGACGAGCGCAGCTTCGACGCGCTGCACGATCTGCTCGAAGCCCAGGCCTACCGGCTCGCCTACTGGCGCGTGGCCTCCGACGAGATCAACTACCGGCGCTTTTTCGACATCAACGACCTGGCGGCACTGCGCATGGAGAACGAGGCGGTGTTCGAAGCCACCCACCGCCTCATTCTGGAGCTGGTCGCCAGCGGCAAGGTCACGGGCCTACGCATCGATCATCCCGACGGGCTGTACGACCCGGCTCAGTACTTCCAGCGGCTGCAGGACCGCATCGCCGCGCTCACCGGGGTACCGAGCGAGCGCCGCCGTCAGCGCAGGCGCGGGTTGCCGGTGTATCTCGTCGCCGAGAAGATCGCCGCCGGCCACGAGCGTGTGCCGGAGAGTTGGCCGGTGCACGGCACCACGGGTTATCGGTTCGCCAACGTGGTCAACGGCGTGTTCGTGGATACCGCATCGCGCACGCGGCTCGATCGCATCTATCGCGCCTTCACCGGAGAGGATGCCTCCTTCGAGGACGTGGTGTATGCATCCAAGCGCATCATCCTGCGCAACGCCCTGGCGAGCGAGCTCAACGTGCTGGCCAACCGGCTGGCGCACATCGCACAGGCAGACCGTCGAACGCGCGATTTCACGCTCAACAACCTGCGCCAGGCGCTGACCGAGGTCATCGCGTGCTTCCCGGTGTACCGGACCTACGTGGCCGACAAGGTGTCTGACCAGGACCGCCGCTACATCGAATGGGCCGTTGCCCGCGCCAAGCAGCGCAGCCAGGCGAGCGACATCAGCATCTTCGACTTCGTGCTGTCCACGCTGTTGAGCCGGCCCGGCGAAGGCGCCTCGCAGGTGCAGCGCGCGCAGGTGCGGGCATTCGCGATGAAGTTCCAGCAGATTACCGCGCCGGTGACCGCCAAGGGGGTTGAGGACACTACTTTCTACCGGTACAACCGGCTGGTGTCGCTGAACGAGGTCGGCGGCGACCCGGACCGCTTCGGCTTCACCCTGGCTGCATTCCACGGTGCCAGCCAGGACCGCGCGACACGCTGGCCCAGCACCATGCTCGCGACCTCCACGCACGACAGCAAGCGCTCGGAGGACGTGCGCGCACGCATCGACGTGCTCTCGGAGATGCCCGCCGCGTGGCGCCTGAGCCTGCGACGCTGGAGCCGGATCAATCGGAGCAAGAAAGCCGAGATCGACGGCGCGCCAGCCCCATCGGCCAACGACGAGTACCTGCTGTACCAGACCCTGCTGGGGAGCTGGCCGTCCGGTACCCTGGACGAGGCCGGCCTGGCAGCCTACCGCCACCGCATCGAAAGCTACATGATCAAGGCGGTGCGCGAGGCGAAGGTGCGTTCGAGCTGGATCAACGTCAACGAGAGTTATGAGGCTGCCGTCACGGGCTTCGTCGGAGCGCTGCTGGGGCGGTTGCAGAGCAACCTGTTTCTCGACGACTTCGCCGGGCTGCAGCGCTACGTAGCATGGTTGGGTATGCTCAACAGCCTGTCGCAGACGCTGATCAAGCTCGCTTCTCCCGGCGTGCCCGATATCTTCCAGGGCACTGAGCTGTGGGACCTCTCGCTGGTGGACCCGGACAACCGCAGGCCGGTAGACTGGCAGCAGCGCCGCAGCCTGCTCGCGGAGATCCGCCCGCTGGTTGGGGCGCCGGCCGCCGCCCGTGTTGCGCAGTTGCAGGCCATGCTGCAGGCGCCCGAGGACGGCCGCTGCAAGCTGTATCTGATCAGCATAGGCCTGGACCTGCACAGACGCCGCGCCGGGCTGTTCGAAGCAGGCGACTATGCGCCTGTCCTGGCGCAGGGATTGCGTGCGCGCCACGTCGTCGCCTTCGCACGCCGCAACGGGTCAGGCGGTGTGATTGCGGTCGCACCGCGGTTCTTCGCCGCCTTGTGCGAGCGGCCCGGTATCCTGCCATTCGGCCCTCAGGCGTGGGGCGACACCGGACTGCCACTGCCCTGGCTGACGCCGGACATCGAGCTGCGCGACGCGATCAGTGGACGCCAGGTCACCGTCGAGAGCGACGCGCAGGGCGTGCGCGTGCAGGTGGGCGAGCTGCTCACGGCCTTTCCGGTCGCGCTGCTGGAGTACTCCGATGAGCGCAGGAACGGAACATTAACCGCGGAGGACGCAGAGGACGCGGAGTAAACCGATGGGCTATGCAAGCACATCTCTCCGTTCCAGATAGCCAAGTGGTGCAGCACCCCTATCGTGCTTCCTCCGCCTCCGACGACGCGGAGCTGATCGCGGTCTGCCGTGAGCGGGCCGTCGCGCTGCTGGAACGCAACCTCTCTGCCCACGGTATCCTGGCCGCCACCCCAGGCGCTCGGGCGAACGCGCGTGGCTACGGCGCGGTGTTCGCCCGGGACGCTGCCGTGTGCGCGCTGGGAATGGCAGTCAGCGGTAGTGCCCGCCTCGAGCAGGAAGCGGCGACGGGACTGCTGATGCTCGCGTCGCATCAGGCGCGCAACGGCCAGATCGCGAAGTTCGTCGACGTCCACAGCCGTGAGGCCGACTTCTGGTACCTCGGATGCATCGACGCCACATTGTGGTGGCTGCTCGCGCTGGACTTTCTGGCCCGGCGTCGGCCGCACCGGGGCCTGCGGGCGCAGGTCGAGGACAACGTGCAGCGGGCGATCTCTTGGCTCCTGTGCCAGGAGCACCAACGCTTCGGGCTGCTGCAGCAGAACGAGGCGAGCGATTGGGCCGACCTCATGCCACGCTCGGGCTTCGTCCTATACAGCAACGCCCTGTGGTATCAGGTCAAGCGGCTGTACGGCCTACCGGATGCGGCACGGACGCTCGACAACTTCAATCATCTGTTCTATCCCTTCTCGCGCGAGATCGCCGACTACCGTCGCGCGCGCCTGCTCATGCACTACGTGCGCAACCGGGCGCACAACCGCGAGCTGTACCTGAGCTTCGTCAACTTCTCGTTCTGGGGAGAGGAAGGCGACGTGTTCGGCAACCTGCTCGCCGTGCTGTTCGGTCTGGCCGACGGCGCCATGACCAGGCGCATCCTGCGCGCGCTGCAGCGAGCCGGTATCCACGAACCCTATCCGGTACGCGTGGTCTGCGATCCGATCCTGGAATCGGACCGGCTGTGGCGGCCCTACATGGGACGCCACCGGCAGAACCTGGCCTGGCAGTATCACAATGGGGGCATCTGGCCTTTCGTCGGCGGCTTCTGGGTCGCGGCGATCGCGGAGCAAGGCACTCAGGCGCAGGCACGTCGCGAGCTGGCCAAGGTGGCGCGTGCCAACCAGCTCGGCGGCTGGGCGTTCAACGAGTGGCTGCACGGCGCCACGTGCGCGCCGGGCGGCATGCCGGGACAGTCGTGGAACGCCGCTGCTTTCCTTCTGGCTTGCGCGTGCTTGGAGCACAGGGTGTTCGCGGGCTGGGCCAGGTAGGCAGACGGATGAAGGGCAGCTCAGGGCGCGGTCGGCGGCTCGACCGCCGATTCGCGTGACTGGGCTTGCAGCACGCGGAACGCAGGCGCGGTCCCATCCTTGGCCGCACCTGCATAGACGGTGAGGTGCGGGAAGGGAATTTCTATACCCTCGGCGTCGAAGCGATTCTTCAACCGGCGCAGGTACTCGCGCCGCACGCTCCACTGCTCGAGCGGACGCACCATGAATCGGCAGCGCAGGATCACCGCGCTGTCGTCCCAACGGTCCACCCCGACCATCTCCACGTCCTCCAGGATCTTGGGGCCGAAGGCAGGGTCCTCGCGCAACTCAGCCGCGACGTCGCGCATCACCGCCAGAGCCTGATCGACGTCCTCGCGATAGGCCACACCTGCGTCCACCACCGAGCGCGCGTACCCCTGGCCCATGTTCGTGACCGTGGTGATGAGGTTGTTGGGCACGAAATGGACGTGGCCATCGTAGTCACGCAGCCGCACGTAGCGCAGCGTCACCTCCTCCACCAGACCGGTCTTGCCGCCGACCTCCGCCACGTCGCCCTGGCGCAGCTGGTTCTCCAGCAGGATGAAGAACCCGGTGAAGTAGTCCTTGACCAGGCTCTGCGCCCCGAAGCCAACCGCCAGCCCGACCACCCCCGCCGCCCCGAGGATCGGGGCCAGCGACACGCCCAGCTCGTGCAGGATCTCGGCACCCGCGATCACTGTGACGATCACTGCCGCCAGATACCGGAAGACGCGTCCGAGCGTCTGCGCCCGCTTGATCTGCTCCGGATCGTCCATGCCCCGGGTGATGCGCTCGCGGAACAAGCGGATCAGACGCTGCAGCACACGCATCGCGACGAGTGCGACGACCACGATGATCAGGATGCGCACAGCGATGAGCAGGGGCCCGCTCCAGCCGGACGACTGGAGCAGCGCGAGCAAAGCCTTCAGCTGTTCCATGCGTTGGTCGCTTCGAGTCCTTCAATCAGAAGAGGAGCTGGTCACAGAGATCAACTTCAACGGGTTACCCGGGTGAAGGAGCACGCCCGCCACGTGACGGGGCGCGGCCAGAGAGTCGTTCTTCTTCCTCTGAGCCTCCTGTGATCTGCGTGACGGATCTAAGTTCAAATGTCCTGCAGATGGGTCAGCGCTGCGGCGGTTGGGACTTCGACCTTCATCCCCTTGAGCAGCGCGGCCACACACTGGTCCAGGCGCCGTAGCGCAGCCGGCGGCAGCGACTCCAGCGCATCGGGCAGCACGCCGCGCGCCGGGCCGGGCGCCTTGCGCACGAGCCGCTCGCCTGCCGCCGTCAGGTACACGCGCACCACGCGCTGGTCGTCTTCGTCGCGCTTGCGCACCAGCAGCTTGCGGCGTGTCAGCACCTCCAGCAGGTTGCTCACGGTGGATTGGTGCAAGGCCATGGCGGCGGCCAGGTCCTTCACCCGCGCACCCGGCTGCTCGGCCAGCTCGGCGAGCAACCACAACTGCGCGCCGCTCACGCCTGAATCGCGCTCGACCTCTCGGAAGTGGACCTTCGCGGCCCGGAAAATCTGACGGAACTTCTTCAGCACTTCCAGCGCGGCGGCCCGCTGCTGCGGCCGGGCGCTGCTTGCCCTGCGCTTGCGTGCGCCCGCGCGCACGCCCTTCACGGTGGATGACTTCTTCTTCATGGCAATCGAATTGTTTTTCTCTCCCTGACCCCAGCACCGCGCCCCTCGCGGGCAGCACGCGCCGGAGCCCGCAACTTTATCCGACTAGTGGGCGAACCGCCAGAGCATCGGTGCGCCGAGCCGCGTGGAATCCAGAGGCGACTGGGGGCAGCACTCTATGGTCGGCGCGCTTGATCCTCTGCGTTTGGGCAAATATACTTTGTCTGAATCTGCCTCGGCAGGGTATCGGGTGAGCTGGATCGCCAGCGCGCCAGACCCGGCCGGGATGGAGCACGTGAGTTAGCGTGGAGCGCGTGGCGGGCAAGAACCTGTGCCGGCTTGATGCAGGTTCGAGCCCGTTGTTGGGCCCCGGGGGCACCCCGGAGCATTTTTTTGGTGCTTCCGGGCGCGCTGCACTCATGCCAGCAAGAAGAACGGCCGACTCGGGCGACCCGCGTGCAGTGCTACTGATCGACCAGGATGGTGGAAGCGAGTTCCCTGCCGCTACGTCGCCTCGGAAAGACGTCGGTCCGGCCGCATGCGCAGGCAATCGGCCTGCACAGGCGGCTGAGTTCTCGCCTCAGGCGCGCAGTGGCGCGGAGATTCAACGCATGACGAACGGATTCCCCGTCGCTGCGCCGCTATTGATCCACACGCTCTTGAGCTGAAGGTACTCGTAGATCGCGTCCTGGCCGTTCTCGCGGCCGACCCCGGAGTCCTTGTAGCCGCCGAAGGGCGACATGTAGCTCACCGCACGGTAGGTGTTGACCCACACCGTTCCGGCCTGGATCCGCTCGGACATGCGGAGCGCGCGGCCGATGTCGCGCGTCCAGACGCCCGCGCCCAAGCCGAAGCGCACGTCGTTGGCGATACGCACCGCCTCTTCTTCGCCGCGGAAAGGAATCACCGACAGCACCGGCCCAAACACCTCCTCCTGGGCAATTCGCATGCTGTTGTCCACGCCGGTGAAGATGGTCGGCTCGACGAACCAGCCCTTGCCGCACTCGGGACGTGTGGCGGGGCCGCCGCCCAGACGCAGCTGCGCGCCCTCGCTGCGCGCAACGTCGATGTAGGACAGCACTTTCTCATACTGCGGCCGGGTGGTCACGGGACCGACCTGGGTGTCCATGCTGAGGGGATTGCCCATCTTCGCGGTCTTCGCCAGCGCCAGCAGCTTCTCGACGAAGGCATCGTGCACCGACTCCTGCAGCAGGAGGCGCGAGCCGGCGATGCAGGTCTGCCCGGTCGCTGCGAAGATGCCAGACACCGCGCCGTTGACTGCGTCCTCCAGGTTGGCATCCTCGAATACGATGTTGGGCGATTTGCCGCCCAACTCGAGCCCAACCTTCTTGAAGCCGCGCGCGGCTGCCTCGTTGATGAGCCGGCCAGTTGCATCCGAGCCGGTGAAGGCGATCTTGCGGGTGAGCGGATGCTCCACCAGCGGCATGCCCACGTCCTTGCCATAGCCGGTGACGACATTGACCACGCCTGCCGGGAAGCCCGCCTCCTCCACCAGCTTGGCGAACTCCAGCGTGGACACCGAGGTGAACTCGGAGGGCTTCAGCACCACGGTGTTGCCAGCCGCCAGTGCGGGCGCGAGCTTCCACGCGGTGAGCAGCAGCGGCGAGTTCCAGGGCGTGATCGCCGCCACCACACCGAGCGGCTCGTAGCGGGTGAAGTTGAAGTAGCCCTTCTTGTCCAGCGGGATGACCGCACCTTCGATCTTGTCGGCCAGTCCGCCGAAGTAGTAATACCACTGCGGCGCGTAGTTGAGTTGCGCGCGCATCTCGGCGATCAGCTTGCCGTTGTCCAGCACTTCGAGCTCGGCGAGGCCCTGCGCATTGGCCGCGATCAGGTCGCCGAGCTTGCGCAGCAGGGCCCCGCGCTGGCTGGGGGTCATCTGCGGCCAGGGACCGTCGGTGAACGCCGAATGCGCGGTGCGCACGGCGTGGTCGGCATCCTGCGCATTGCCGCGCGGGATCAGCGCCCAGGGCTCGCCGGTGAACGGGTTGTAGCTTTCGAACCACTCGCCGGAAGACGGCGCGATCCACTCGCCGCCCACGTACATCTGGTGTTTGCGCACGGCTCCTCCTCCGCTAGGTTTTCGCGTGTTACAAGTTGCGCAGATTCAGCTCGGCCAGCTCCAGCAGCGCGATCAGGCGCTTCTGGCCGGAGCCCTGCAGCGCCTCCAGCGCAGCCGCGATGCGCTTGCCCATCTCTTCGCCGCTGGCGCCGGCGATCCCGTTGAGCTGCTGCGCCACATCGGCGAGCAGCAGGGAGTCGGCGGCAGCACGCACCTCCTCGAGCCGCGCTTCAATGGCGGTACGATCGAGATTGGTGGCGAACTCGAAGGTCTTGTCCAGATCCATGTTGTCCCCCTGTCCTCGGGCTGGCATCCAGGCCTTGCGGCTGCATAAATACCATAAAATGCCTGACAACCAGTCAAAAACTGCGAAACAACGGGAGGAGAGCATCCCATGAATGCGTTCCGGGTGGACGGCAAGGTCGCCATCGTCACCGGCTCCAGCCGGGGAATCGGCCGCTCCATCGCCGAGCACCTTGCCGCCTACGGGGCCAAGGTGGTGATCTCCAGCCGCAAGCAAGGACCCTGCGAGGAAGTGGCGCAGGCGATCCGAGCCAGCGGCGGTGAAGCGATTGCCGTGCCCGCCAGCATCGCGGAGAAAGCCCAGCTCGAGCATCTGGTCGCGCAGACACGCGACCAGTTCGGGCAAATCGATATCCTGGTGTGCAACGCCGCCTCCAACCCCTACTACGGCCCGATGTCCGGGCTGCCGGACGAAGCGTTTCAGAAGATCCTGCAGAACAATATCGTGGCCAACCACTGGCTGGCCAACCTGGTGCTGCCCGAGATGGCGCAGCGCCGGGACGGCGTGGTGATCATCGTGTCCAGCATCGGCGGGCTGAAGGGCAGCGCCACGCTGGGCGCCTACTGCGTCTCCAAGGCCGCCGACATGCAGCTCGCGCGCAATCTCGCCGTCGAGTGGGGCAAGCACAACATCCGCATCAACTGCATCGCACCGGGGCTCGTGAAGACCGATTTCGCCCGCGCCCTGTGGGAGAATCCCGAGCTGCTCGCGCGCACCGAGGCAGTCACGCCGCTGGGACGCATCGGCGATCCCGCCGACATCGGTGGCATCGCCGTGTTCCTGGCCTCGCGCGCCGGTGCGTTCATCACGGGGCAGACCATCGTCGCCGACGGTGGCATCACCATCACCGGCTGAAGGCGCGGCGGGGGCCGATTGCCGGGGACCGAGCGCGCAGCCGCAGTCAGGATGCGGCTCTCGGTATTCGGCCGGATTGCTCGGGCCTGCGCACGCGCTCTTCTCGGTTTCTGCGCTCTGCTCTGCGCAGCGTCTGCCGGCTACTGCGGCGAGACGATCAAGCTCGCCACCTGGAACCTCGAGTGGCTCATGACAACCGCAACCTTCGATCGCCTCGCACGCACCTGCCGGCACGACTATCCCGGCGGCGAGGAGCGCGAGATTCCCTGCGACCTCGTCGAACCGCGCGAGCGCTCGATGCGGCGCACACCCGCCGACTTCGCCCGGTTGCTGGAGTATGCGCGCAGGCTGGACGCCGACGTCATCGCGTTACAGGAGGTGGACGGTCCGGCGGCTGCGCGCCTCGTGTTTCCCGACTACGCATTCTGCTTCACCCGTCGCGAGCACGTGCAGAACGTCGGGTTCGCCATCCGCTCCGGGATACCCTTCCGCTGCGCCGATTACGCGGCGCTTGGCCTTGATGCGGACGGTCTGCGTTGGGGCGCAGACCTCACGCTCTACCCCGGGAGCGCGCGTCAGATACGCCTGCTGTCCGTGCATCTGAAGTCGGGATGCCCCCGCCAGGTTCTCACCAGCCGGAGAGACGACTGCCGGAGACTGGCTGCGCAGGTTCCTGCGCTCGAGCGCTGGATCGATGCGCGCGCGTCCCAGAGCGGACCCTTCGCTGTGCTGGGAGACTTCAACCGGCGCCTGACGCGCGAGCGTAACAACGCGCGCGACCGCCACGGTAGACTGATCGCCATGTGGCCGGAGCTGGACGACGGCGATCCCCCGGAGGCCGACCTCACCAATGTCACGCGCGGCCAGCCCTACAGCCCCTGCTCGCTGGGGGAGCGCTTCGACGATTTCATCGACCACATCGTGCTGAGCCGCAGCCTGGCCGCACGCATCGTCCCGGGATCTTTCCAGCAGCTTACGTTCGATCGCGAGGACTCCCGCCGCGGGCGGCTTTCGGACCACTGTCCGGTCGCGATCAGGGTGAGGATGCGTGACGAATGAGGCGTGACAGGTGAAGCGTGACAGAAGAAGCGCGACGACGACCGCGCCGTCGCGCCCTTACTGTCACGCCGTATCTGTCCGGCCTGTCTGTCACGCTTTACCTGTCACGCCCCCATCACCGCACTGCCACCGGCACCACCGTCGACCCGGTCGCGCCTTTGATCTTCAGCGGCTGCACGATGAAGGCGAACTCGTAGGCGCGGCTAGCCGCCAGCTCCTGCAGGTTCAGGTTCTCGAGCAGGAAAATGCCGTTCACCACCAGCGCGATCTGGTGCACCGGCAGGCTGATGCTCTTGTCGGGGTTCGGCGCGACTTCCACGCCGAAGGTGTCGGCCCCGATCAGCATGACATCCTGCTTGGCGAGCCACTCCGCGGCGGGCGCGCCGATGCCCGGCGTGTCGCGGTTGTAGCGTGCGTTGTCCACGCCCCACAGCTTGCCGTAGCCGCTGTGGATCAGCACGGCATCGCCCGGCTGCAGCGACACTCCCTGCCGCGCGAGAGCCGCCTGCAGATCCGAGGCGGTGATCTCGTAGCCCGATGGCAGGATGTCTACGCCTTTCAGTGCCGCTACGTCGATCAGAACACCGCGGGTGAACAGCATGCCGATCTTGTCCACCCCGAGCTTGGTGAATCCGTTGCGCGTGGCGATTTCGTCGGTTTTGAAGCAGTTGTAGTGCAGCCCGTCGATGCCCTGGTGCGAGAACATGTCGAACTGCGTGCCGACCTGCCCGATCTCGCTGATCACCAGCTCCTCGTTGGTGATGCGCTTGTTGCTGCCCATGGGGCCGCCGGTGCGCTTGGTGTGGATGTCGAAGCGGCGCGTTCCGAAGAACGGCATGTCCATCGACAGCACCTGACCGAGCTCGAACACCTCGCCGGTGCGGATCAACTGCGCAGCGCGCGCAACACGCTGCGGATTCATGTGGTTCGCCGCGCCACGCTCGTCGCCGGCACCCCATTTGGACGGGCAGCGCTGCTCGGGCGTCGGCGGCTGCCAGCTTTGCGCTGCCAGCGGCGTAGCGACAGCCGCCAGGGCAAAGGCGGCGATGGTTGCAATGGTTCTCATGGTTCCTCCCGTAAGGCTGGTTGGTGATCGGCAATGCGCCAGTAGTGTAGCGCCCCGGAGGCGAGCGGGCTCAGCTGAAGATGAGCCACTCGGGGCGCAGCGACGTCAGCGCACCGATCGCCACCAACCGCACGCCGCCGCTCGGGAACTAAATAGCAGCCAGCCCGTGCCGATTGATCTCGGTCAAGGGCTCCGGGAGGCGTCCCGCCAGCCGTGCAGCATCCATGTGTACCCGAAGACCTGTACGGCCAGAAAAGCTGCGAACGCCGCGCGAAAGCCGTCAGGGTGATAGTGACCGACGGAGGCCGGCCAACGCTCGATGATCGCGCCGAAGCCCCATTGCGCCAGAAAGGCCCAGGTGAAGACCAATGCGTTGAGCGCTGTGATCACCCGACCGGCCTGAGCGGCAGGGAAGCGGCGGGAGAGGATCGCATAGACCAGACTGCTGGCGGTGCCGAACACCCCGAACGCGGTCCACAGCAGTGCAGGCGCACCACTCCAGCCCAGCGCCAGCAGCAGCTGCACGCCAAGGAACGCGCCCATCCCGGCAGCCATCACACGGGAGCTCGACACGCCGTGGCGCGCGAGCCGAGCCGCCAGATTTCCCCAGAGCAGGAAGCCCGCCATTGTCGCCAGCGCCATCGCGAGCAGGTGCGCCGCGGCAGCATCCCGCGACAGCCCCGCGACGTCGCGCAGCCACGGGCCGGCCCACAGCCCCTGGATCGCCATATTGGTCGCCTGCACGGTTGTCGAGGCGATGGCGATATCCCAGAACGCACGTTTGCGGAATACTTCGCCGAGGCCGCGCAGCTGGTCGCTGAATGGCTCGACGTCAGTGGCGGGTGCGTGCTCGGGCACGACCCGTGCGATCACCACTGCAGCGGCGAGCGTGAGCATTCCGAGCAGCAGGAACACGATGCGCCAGTCCGTGATCTTGAGGGCGAGCTCCACTGGAACCGTTGCGGTGACCATGCCGATCCCGCCCGCGAAAAACATCCAGCCGTTCATGGCCGGCAGGCGCTGCGCCGGGAACCAGAGAACGTTGGCCTTGATCCCGGACATCAGACAGCCGGAGACCCCAAGCCCGATGAGCGCGCGACCGAGCGCCAGGGTGGAAGCATCGCCGGCTGCGGCGAACAGGAAGGCGCCGGCGGCCGCCACCAAGAGCAACGCGGCATCGGTACGGCGCGGTCCGAAGCGGTCGAGCAGCAGCCCGAGCGGCAGCTGGAACGCGGCGAAGGTCAGGAAGTAGGCGCTGGTGAGCAGCCCGAGTTGCGCGGGCGATAGCGCGAAGCGGGCGACCAGGTCCGGGGCGATGACCGCGTTGACCGTGCGGTACAGGTACGACAGGACATACGCGAACGCGAAGGGCAGCAGCACCCGTCGGACTAGCGGCTGGGCCGCTGCTGTCATCGCGCAGTGCGGTTCTGGCTGAGGGCGAGGCTCAGAAGGAAGCTGAACACCGAGATGAACAGGCCGACCCCGACAGCCGGCCAGAAGCCGGCCACGTGAAAGCCGGGCACAACCCAGGCGACCAGCAGGAGGATCAGCGCGTTGATCACGAGCAGGAACAGCCCCAGGGTCAGGACGGTCACCGGAAGCGTCAGGATGATCAGGATCGGCTTGAGCACGGCATGTGCTATGCCGAACAGCAGCGCAGAGAGGACCAGCGTGCCAATGGAGTCGAACCGCACACTGTTGCTGAACAGCGAGCTCGCGACCCACAGCAGCAGCACGTTCAGGCCCCAGAGCACAAAGAAACGCAACAGTTGTACGCCCATGGACTGTGAGTTTAGCAGCCTGTTGAAGAAGTGGCCTCGCGAGCGCCCACGGGCCTTTCGCGGGGCACACACGCGCAGCGACGCTTTGATTGAGCGTAACCAGCCATTGGTTCAACGGCCAGATTTGAGTGCCCAATTGCATATCTCAGTACCCTGTTAGCATTCCCGATTGACACGACCCAGGCATGGCATGAGCAATCACTCCGCTTCACCCCGGCGCAAGCCTCGCGTCGGCCTCGCACTGGGCGGCGGCGCGGCGCGCGGCTGGGCGCACGTGGGCGTTCTGCGCGCGCTGGAAGAAGCCGGCCTGCACATCGACCTGTTATGCGGCACCTCCATCGGTGCGCTGGTAGGCGCCGCGTACGCTGCTGGCGAGCTCGAGCGCTTCGAACAATGGGTGCTTGGCATGGGTGTGGCCGAGGGGGTCGGCTTTCTCGACTTCACGCTTTCAGGCGGATTGGTGAAGGGCGAGCGCCTGGTCGAGTTCCTCCGCCGCAGCATCACGCATCGCCCCATCGAGGAGCTGTTCCGGCCTTTCGCAGCGGTCGCCACCGTGCTAGCAACGGGCGCCGAAGCGTGGCTGAGAGACGGGTCCACGGTGGACGCAGTGCGCGCCTCATGCAGGTGCGCATCACGCGCAGCCGCATGGCTGGCGACCCGCCCGAGGTGCTGATCGCGCCGCGCCTCGCCCACCTCTCCCTGCTCGACTTCCACCGCGGGCGAGAAGCGATCGAGGAAGGCAAGCGCGCCGTCGCCGGCGTTCTGCCGGAGCTGCGGGACCGGGGCCTCATCGCGCGATGAGCAGCGGCCAGCATACGCTGCCGCGCTCGACCTGGCTGCTGCTGGTTGGCCTCACGTTCGGCTGGGGCCTGAACTGGCCGATCATGAAAATCGCGCTGGCGCACATGCCGGTGTGGAGCTTCCGCAGCGTGTGCGTGATCGGAGGCGCAGCAGGCATGTTTCTCATCGCCTGGGCCGGCCGGCGCAACCTCGTCCCGCCACCCGCTCACTGGGGCCGGCTTGCTGGCACCTCCGTGTTCAACGTCGCACTGTGGAACCTGTGCATCGCCTACGGGCTGACGTATTTGCCTGCCGGACGCAGCGTGATCCTGGCCTACACCATGCCGCTGTGGGTGGTGCTGCTGTCGCGCCTGCTTCTGAGCGAGCCGCTCACGCGCCGCCGACTGACCGGGGTCGCGCTGGGGCTGATTGCGATGGGCCTGCTGATCGGCAGCGAGATGGCCGTGCTGCGCGCAACACCGGTCGGCGCTGCACTGGTGGTGGCGGCCGCACTGTCCTGGGCGGTCGGCACCGTGCTCATCAAGCGCTTTCCGACGGATCTGCCCACTACGTCATTCACCGCCTGGCAACTGCTGATCGGCGGGGCGCCCATCGCAATCGGCGCGCTGGTGCTGGAGCAGGCGCGCTGGCAGCCGATACCCTGGCCGGCCGCGTTTGCGATTGTGTACAACATCGTCGTGGCCTTCGTGTTCTGCTACTGGGCCTGGTACAAGATCGTCAGCCGCACCTCCGCTGGCGTGTCCGCGCTCGGCTCTCTGATGATCCCGGTGGTCGCCGTGTTCAGCAGCATGCTCCTGCTGGGCGAGCGTCCCTCCTGGCAGGAGTATGCCGCCCTGGTTCTGGTGATTGCTGCCATCGCGACGGTGGTGATGCCAACGCGGAAAGCGAGGACGAAGGACTGAGGACTCAGAGGGCAAAGCCGGAAGTCCTTTCTACGTCCTCCGTCGTCCGCCCTTCGCCCTTCGCCCGTCATGCTTCGCACTTCGTCCTGCCTGGCCCCACCGGGGCCACGCCCCGGCACAACCCTTGCTGATACTCCCGCTGCAGGCCTAAGGTCCGGCGAAAACTCGTCGAAATCAACAGGTAACAGCCTGTTACGCAGGTCCTGCACGAACAAAAACAGGGAGTCACGCACCCATGCTGCGACCGAAGTTCATGCTCGGCACACTTGCCGCCGCCTTGCTGGTGGCCGCGGCCGGTCCTGTTCACGCCGATATTTACCGCTACGTGGACGAGAACGGCAAGGTGCATTTCACCAACGTGCCCCAGGATAGCCGCTACCGGCTTTTCATTGCGACCAACAAGGAGCCGGACGCGGTCACCTCGAGCTTCCACAACCGCTACCGACCGTATCCCAGGACGGACCGCAAGAAGTACCACGCGCACATCATGGCGGCCGCCCGCGCGTTCTCGCTGGAGCCCGCGCTGATCCATGCCGTCATCTCGGCAGAATCCGGCTACAACCCGCTAGCTCGATCGGCCAAGGGTGCGAAAGGCCTGATGCAGCTCATGCCCGGCACCGCCAAGCGCTACGGTGTGGACAACCCGCTTGACCCCGAGCAGAACATCCACGACGACGCCGCCTACCTGAGCTACCTCCTCAAGCTGTTCGGCAACGATCTCAACCTTGCGCTGGCCGCCTACAACGCCGGCGAGGGCACCGTCATGGAGTACGGGAACCGGATTCCCCCGTATCAGGAAACCAAGCAGTACGTGCCGAAGGTGCTGTCGTACTACAAGAAGTACAAGACGATGATGTAGCCGCTCCGGCGTGGTTCAGGCAAGGAGCAAGAAAGCCGGAACCACGCTGGACACGGAGGAGAATAGGCTTGGCGAGCGGTGGAATTAATGGGTTGAAGTACTAGCCCCGTTCCTGGCCCATCTGCACCACCGGCTGCGGAGCGCCTTCGCCCACCAGCACCGTCATCAGATTGGTCACCAGCGCCACTTTCTGCGCCGGGGTGAAGGTGGCGAGGCTCTTCTCGTTGATGTCGATCAGCGCCATCTCGACCATGCCGACTGCGCCTTCCACCAGCTTGCGGCGCGCCGAAATCACAGCTTCGGCCTGCTGCCGGCGCAGCATGACCTGGGCGATCTCAGGGGCGTAAGCCAGATGCGCAATGCGCGCCTCGTCGATTGCGATCCCGGCCACCTCCACGTGGCCCTGGATCGCCTGGCGCAGGGTTTCCGAGATCCGCTCGGCGTCGCTGCGCAGCGTGCGCACACGCCCGCCTAGGAGAGTGTCGTCGGCGTGATCGTAGGCATGCCGGCTTGCCACCTCACGCAGCGCGGATTCGCACTGCAGGCGCACGTACTCGGCGAAATCCTCGACCTCGAAGGCGGCGCGTGCAGTGTCCTGCACGCGCCAGACCACTATGGCGGCAATCTCGATCGGGCTGCCTCTGCCGTCGTTGACCTTCAGGGTCGGGGTAGTCAGGTTATGGGCACGCAGCGACATGCGCAGCCGCGCGTACATCGGGTTGCCCCAGTGGAATCCGCTATGGCGCGCCGTCCCGGCGTAACTGCCCAGGAACACCATCACGGCAGCCTCGTTGGGCTGGAGCGTGAAAAAACCGCGCAGGCAAAACGAGCCGGTCGCGAGCAGGCCGATGCCCACACCCATGGCAGCCGGCGCGGGCGGGGTGAAGCTGGCCCAGACGAAATACGCACCGAAGGCGAGCAGCGCGAGAACGCACAGCAGCGCGATCCACCCACTGACCGTCCTGGCTTCCGTTTCCATCGCCTGATACTGCCCGCCCATCATCCTTCCACTCTGCGTTTCGCGCTCTGTGCGCGTGCTGCTGCCGCAAAAGCAAGAGGGAAGCCAGCAGATGTTACGTTGACAGATGTCTCACACGCGCCGTTGATGCAGATTTCACGAACTCCCCAAGGCAAAGCGCTCACCGCCAAGGACGCAAAGGACGCCAAGGAAGACACAGAGCAAGCTCGAAGGCACATGCAATAGAACGCGTCGTAGTGCGGCGCGATGGACCCGCCGATGGTGGCCTGCAGATCGCTGTTCGGTTCGTCCGGTCTGCCGTCGCCGTCCTTGGCGTCCTTGGCGTCCTTGGCGTTAAGAGTTGTTCTAAGGTAGTGGCCCGAGCCAATCAGCATAGCGCCGCGCACAGGCGAGCCCGAACGCATCGGGGGCGAGACCGGGCGCGCGATCGTGCACATCGTTCAACCCCAGCCGCCAGGCGGCGATGCGCTTGCCGTAGCAGACCAGCGTGTCGAGGGACTGCATGACGAACACCATCACCGGCAGCACTTCGCGGTAGATGCGCTCGGCGGCGTCTTCGTCGCCGGCCCGCATGCGCTCGAATATCCGGACTTGGAAGTCGAAGGTATCGGTGGCCGGAATCATCCCCGCGCAACCCGCGCGCAGATTGTCTGGGAGCTCGAGTCCGCCGCGCCCGTTGAACACCCCCAGCGCACCGGCCAGTGCCTCGATGCTGCGGCGAATCGTGAGCGCCGGGCCCTCGCCCTTGAGCAGCACGAAGTTCGGGCGGGCACGCGCCAGCCGCAGCAGGGAGTCGTCCGACAGCCCGACGCCGATGTACTCCGGAGCGTTCTGGATCGCGACCGGCAGTTGCACCCGCTCCATCACACGCGCGAAGAACTCTGCGTAGTGGGATTCGGGCAGCCCGCGCTCGGGTGGGGGTTGCAGGATGACCCAGCCCGCACCGGATGCACGGGCGTGCTCGGCAAGCACCACCTGCTCGTCGATGCTGGCACCGGCAACCGTGACGGCAACCGGAACCCGCTTCGCCACATCCTCGGTCACCCAATCGACCAGGGTGCGGCGCTCGCTGCCGGAGAGCTTGTTGACCTCGGTACCCAGGCCGAGCACGGCTATCCCATGTGCGCCGCCGCCGATGCAGCCCTCGACCTGGCGCCGCATGGCGGCGCGATCTAGGCTACCGTCGCGCGCGAAGAACGCATACTGCATGGGGTAGATGCCGGAAAAAGCCCGCCACTGTGCGCTCATCGGCCCTCCCTGCTCGGACAGCTCCGGCGGCTGTCACTTCGGGTAACATCGGGGGGCGCCGGAGGGCAATCGACAAGACGATCGAGGACATCGGAATGCATGTGGCTAGCTTCCTTAAACTGATGCGGGTCGCGGCCGGCCTCGCTTGCCTCATGGCAGGCGGCGTCGCGCTGGGCGCGGACGCTGCCCTGACGCCGGAGGAGATCATCGCGGCGCTGCGCAAACCCAGCTCCAGCACCGGCAACATCGCCGACGCGGTCGAGGAAGCGACCGGCGCACGCGGCTTCATGTATCACGACATGAAGCCCATTTTCAAGGCCAAGATCGTCGGACGCGCCGCCACGGCGCTGCTGCGCCCGGTGCTCAAGCACGACCAGCGCAAGTATCCCAACTACGCCCTGCAGATCCTGGACGAGGCCGAGCCCGGCAGTGTGCTGGTGTACGTTCTCGAGAACGGGCTGGAGATCGCCGGCATGGGCAACCTCATGGCGACGACGGCCAAGGTGCGCGGGCTAGAGGGGGCGGTGATCGACGGCGCGGCCCGGGACGTGGAGGAGGTCACCCGCATCGGGTTTCCGATCTACAGCCGGGCAATTAGCCCGGCCACCTCGGTCGGGCGGTATGTCAGCGTGGCCAAGCAGGTCCCGGTCGTGTGCGCCGGGGTCCCGGTCAAGCCCGGGGACTACATCGTCGGCGACTCGGACGGCGTGGTGGTGGTGCCCCAGGAAGCGGCTGCGCAGGTCGTGGAACTCATCAGCCGGTACGACGACAAAGAGAGCAAGATGATCCCGATCATCGAGCGCGAGAAGTCGATGCTGAGGGCGCTCGAGCTCTACAACCGCTACTAGCTCAACCTCCTCCACCTCTAGAGCGGGGGGTAAGCTTCACTAAGGAGGCAGCATGGCAGAGCGACGCCACCTTCTCCGCGCGCTAGGCGCGACGGCCGCCCTGGCGTTGACCAGCCCCCTGGCCCGCGCCGCCCAGCTCCTGGCCACCCCGTATCAGGGCAAGGGCCCGTTCTATCCCCTCGAGCTGCCGCTGGACCAGGACAACGACCTGACCCGGGTGGCGGGCCGCAGCGGCCGGGCAAAGGGCAGCATCGTCGACGTCAGCGGGCGCTTGCTCGACGAGACTGGCCGGCCGCTCGCCGGCGTCCAGATCGAGATCTGGCAGGTCAACGCCTACGGCCGCTACCATCACCAGTACGACGATCAGGACAAGCCCTGGGACCCTGACTTCCAGGGCTTTGGGCGCACCACCACCGATGCCGCAGGCGCCTACCGCTTCCGCACCGTCCGGCCGGTCGCCTATCCGGGCCGGGCGCCGCACATCCACTTCGCACTCAGCGACAGACGCTTTTCAACGTTCTATACTCAGATGTACTTGGCCGGCGCCCCGGAGAACGAGGGGGACTTCCTGCTCAGCCGTGTGCGGGACGCCAGGGCACGCAACAGCCTCATCGTGAACCTGGAGCGCTCCGCGGTGGAGGGCTCCGAGCTGGTGGGCCGCTTCGACATCGTGCTGGGCGAGACTGTCCTCTCGCGCACACCCTGACGCAGCGGATGCTTCGACTCAACCTGAACGGAGGAGCAAGCGATGGAGGACGCAGTGATGGAACTCACGGAGGAGGAAATCGAAGCGGTCAAGGAGCGCATCGCCCAGCTCAAAGTGGAGCACCGTGACCTGGACGATGTGATATGCCGCCTCCTCGACGACCCGCGGCACGACGAGCTGCAGATGCGACGCCTCAAGCGCCGCAAGCTCCTGCTCAAAGACCAGATCGCGCTGCTCGAGCGTCAGCTGAACCCGGACATCCCCGCTTGAATTCCCTGGCTGCCGGCTCTCACTGCTGAGTGGGGACCGGCAGCTTGTAGTAGGTCTTCGCCACGAAGGCCGTGACGTTATCGATATCCTCCTCGCTCCACCGCAGCCCCGTGTTGGTCTGCCAGCGCGTCACCTGCGCCTTGATCTGGGCGTAGTCGTTGGCGATCCTCTCGCCGCGCTTGTAGGCGATCGAGTCGTGGCACATGCGGCAGTGGTTTTCGTGCAGCATGCGGCCGCGCTCGAGGTCGGCGGCGGTGGCGGCCGGCGCCGCGGTGCAGGCAGCGAGCGCCAGTAGTGAGTACAGCAAACGCATTTCGGTCCTCCTGGTTGATCTAGCTGGAATCGAGGCTAGCCGCGCATCCTGCCGCGTCGGTTGATCCACGTCAAAGGGGGCAGACCACTGCCCTGGCAACAATCCGGCTATCGTGAACCTCGGCCGGCGTGCCTGGTCTGATCCGGTGCCAGAAAGGCCAGGCGGCCGGCGAGCCCGCGCGGCCGTCAGGGCAGCTGAACCGATCATCTCCCGTACCGAGGAGCAGACTCGAAATGAAGCACATCAACACCCTTCCCTTCACCCGCCTCGGCCACGCCATCCCGAAAGCTGCGATGCTCGCTGCAGTGGTTGGCCTGCAGGCCGCTTGTGCCGGGGTCGGCCCGCAGCCGCCGCTGCCGATCTCCGAGGTGGTTTCGCTGAGCAAGGCCGGCAGCCCGACAGATCAGGTAATCTCCCAGCTGCGCTCCACCAGGACTGTGTATGCCCCGCGCGGCTCCGACTTCGGCAGACTGGCCGACCTGGGCGTGAAGCCCGAGGTGCTTGACTCCATCCAGTCCCGCTTCGTCGGTGATGTGGAGCTGCTCACCCGTTACTACGCTCTGGGGGAATCTCTCGGCGGCTGCAGCTACTGCTTCCCCCAGCCGTTGGAGCTGTCGAGCCTCGCCTCGGGCGGCAACGGCATGGCGCCCAACCTGCCGACCGGAAGCTACACCGGCGGCGGGCGCCCGCCCGGGGTGCCGGACTGGGTCCCGGCTTCGCCCGGCACGGCCTACGAGGCAAGCGGCATCACCGTCGACGAGGTCGCCCAGCGCGCCAAGGAGGGCGTGCCAGCCGAAGACCTGGTCCGCCAGATAGAAACCGCGCGCCTCGATGGCGTAATCGCCCAGGGTGGTTTCACCTTCGGCACCAAGTCCTCAGTGGGCCTGTCGGGCTCCCAGCTGGCCGCGCTGCACCAGGAGGGCGTCCCTGATCCGGCGCTGGACGCGCTGCAGGCGAAGTACCTGGCCCAGTTCGTGGAGTATCAACGACTGCGCTATCAGAACTGGGGTAAGGGCCCTTCCTTCAACTGACCCCCCACTGCCTCTGCGGTTCAGCGGTAGTCGGGATAGCGCGCTAGTCGAAGCGGTCAGTGACCGCCCCCTTGCTGGCGGTCGACACGATCTTCGTATACTTGCCCAGCAGCCCGCGCTTATAGCGCGGCGCCGGCTGCTTCCATCCCGCCCGCCGCTTTGCCAGCTCCTCCTCCGAGACGTTAAGCTGGATCAGGCGCTTGTGCGCGTCGATGGTGATGGAATCGCCCTCCTGCACCAGCGCGATCGGCCCGCCGGAAAACGCTTCCGGGGCCACGTGCCCGACCACCATGCCCCAGGTACCGCCGGAGAACCGCCCGTCCGTGATGAGCCCCACCGACTCGCCGAGGCCCTGGCCGATCAGCGCGGAGGTGGGGGCGAGCATCTCCTGCATGCCGGGGCCGCCTTTGGGCCCTTCATAGCGGATCACCACCACGTCGCCCGCCTTGATCTTGCCGGCCATGATCGCTTCCATGGTGTCGCCCTCGGAGTCGAACACGCGCGCCGGACCGGTGATCGATGGGTTCTTCAGCCCGGTGATCTTCGCCACGCAGCCTTCCGGGGAGAGGTTGCCCCGGAGGATGGCCAGGTGCCCCTGCTGGTACATGGGGTTGTCCCACTGCCGGATGACATCCTGGTCCTTGCGCGGCGCGTCGGGCACGTCCTTGAGTTCCTCGGCCATGGTCCGGCCGGTGATTGTCATGCAATCGCCGTGCAGCAACCCATGGTTGAGCAGCATCTTGAGCACCTGCGGCACGCCGCCGGCGCGGTGGAAGTCCACTGCGACATACTTGCCCGACGGCTTCAGGTCGCACAGCACGGGGACCTTCTGGCGGAGGCGCTCGAAGTCGTCGATGGTCCACTCCACCTCGGCTGCAGAGGCAATGGCCAGATAGTGCAGCACCGCGTTAGTGGAACCGCCGGTGGCCATGACCAGCGAGATCGCGTTCTCGATCGACTTCCGCGTGATGATGTCGCGCGGGCGGATGCCCTTCTTGATCGCGTTCACCAGCGTCCGCGCGGACTCAGAGGCGGAGTCGGCCTTCTCAGGGTCGGGCGAGGCCATCTGAGAGGACCCCAGCAGGCTCATGCCCAGCGCCTCGAAGGACGAGGACATCGTATTGGCCGTGTACATGCCCCCGCATGCGCCTACGCTGGGACAGGCGTTCTTCTCGATGCCGTCGAAGTCCTCCTTGGACATTTTGCCGGCGCTGAACGCACCCACCGCCTCGAACGGGCTGACGATGGTCAGCGCCTGCCCCTTCCAGTAACCGGGCTTGATGGTGCCGGCGTAGACGTAAATCCCCGGCACGTTCATGCGCGCCATGGCCATCATGCCGCCCGGCATGTTCTTGTCGCAGCCGCCCACTACCAGCGCGCCGTCCATCATCTGGCCGTTGACCGAGGTCTCGATAGCATCCGCGATCACCTCGCGCGACACCAGCGAGTACTTCATTCCCTCGGTGCCCATGCCGATACCGTCGGTGACGGTGGGCACGCCGAACATCTGCGGCATGGCGCCGGCGTCCTTCAGAGCCGCGATGGCGCGATCCACCAGCGGCTGGATGCCGGCGTTGCACGGGTTGAGCGTGGAGTGACCGTTGGCCACACCGACTATGGGCTTGTCGAAGTCGCGGTCGGTGAAGCCCACCGCGCGCAGCATGGCACGGTTCGGGGAGCGCGCAACGCCGTGCGTGATGAGTCTGGAGCGCCAGTTGTCGGCCATGATTTTCTCCTCGCAGGTGTGGTCTGGGGCCGGGGCCGCAGCCTCCGGGATCGAAAAACGGGTTGCCGAGTTTGAGCAAGTTTGCAGCAGTCGTCTAGTATATTGTTTCTGCCGGATTGATACGGCAAACGAATCGATCGCCATGGAACTGCGGCATCTGCGCTACTTCGTCACGGTGGCCGAGGAGCTGCACTTCGGCCGGGCGGCACAGCGCCTGCACCTGTCCCAGCCGCCCCTGTCCATGCAGATCAAGGCGCTGGAGCAGGAGTTGGGCGCGCAGCTGCTCGAGCGCAGCCCGCGGCGCGTGGAGCTCACCCCGGCAGGTCAGGTATTCCTGAAGGAAGCGCGCGAGATCCTCGCGCGGGTCGAGCAGGCGGGGGATGCGGCCCGGCGCGCGGCACGCGGCGAAGTCGGCGAGCTGATCGTGGGCTTCGTGACCATCGCCGACTACAACCTGCTGCCGCAGACGCTGTCGGCGTTTCGCGCACGCAATCCGGGGATCCGCCTGGTGCTGCGCGAAGCCACCAGCGTCTTCCGGCCTTGGCGTGGCCCTCATTCCCGCATCGCTGCGCCACCTGGGGCGAACCGGCGTGGTGTATCGCAGTCTCTCCGAGACCAGTCCATCGACCGAGATCGCACTGGCCTGGCGCGCGCGACACCCGTGCGGCCTTGCAGCGATTCCTGGAGACGGTGCGTCTGGTCGTAAGGCCGCTGCCGGAGCCGCAGCGCACCTGACATGACGGTTGCATTCCAGCGGAACGCCTCCGGGGAGCTGTCCGCCCACCTCGAAAACGAGCTTGCCACTCTCGAGCTGGGGGCGCGGCTGGCCGCAGTCTTGCAAGGCGGCTTGAAGATCTACCTGAGCGGCGATCTGGGTGCCGGCAAGACCACGCTGGTGCGCGGACTGTTGCGGGCGCTGGGCTATCGGGGCCGAGTCAAGAGCCCGACCTTCACCTTGGTTGAACTTTACAGGCTTTCTAGCTTAAACTTATATCACTTTGATTTCTATCGGTTCGGGGATCCACAGGAATGGATCGATGCGGGCTTCCGCGAGGAGTTCGGCGGACCCGGCGTGTGCCTGGTGGAATGGCCGGAAAAGGCCGCCGGCCAGCTACCCCCGCCGGACGTGCGCATCCGCCTCGATCACGCCAATGCGGGCCGCGACGTGTGGCTCGCGGCAGATACCGACGAGGGCAGGCAGTGCTTAGAACAATTGATCAGGTGAACCGTACCCCGCGCCCTGCGCGCGGCGCGGCCCTGTCATTCTTCGCCCTGTGGGTCCTGCTCCTGCTGTGCATGGTGCCGGTGATCGCGCTGGCCGACACCCCGGTCGCAGGCGTGCGGGTCTGGCCCGGCCCGGAGTACACGCGCGTCACCATCGAATCGCCCAGGGCCATCGAGTACACGCTGTTCACCGTCACCAACCCTGATCGCGTGGTGCTCGACCTGGAAGACGTCGATCCGGCCGGCGCACTCGAGGGACTGCCCAGCAGGATCTCGCCGGACGACCCGTTCGTGCGCGAGGCCCGTATCGGACGCCACAAGCCCGGTGTCGTGCGCCTGGTCCTGGACCTGAAAACCGGTGGGAGCCCGCAGGCGTTCGCGCTCCGGCCAGTCGGTGAGTATGCACATCGCCTGGTTCTGGATGTCTACCCGGCGCAGCCGGTGGACCCCCTCCTGGCGCTGATCACCGAGCTGGAGCAGCAGCGGGCAGCGGGAGCTGCCGACCGTGGCTCCGCGCGCCCCGAGGACGCAACCGCCCGTGCCCAGAAGCCCGTGGAGCCGGCCGCGCAGCTCGAACCCCAACCCACGCCATTCGAGGCCGATGGCAAGCGCACGGAGACCAAGCGGGGCAAGATGGCCCCCAAGGCGCCCGAGGTCGTACGCCTAATCACCGTCGCCATCGATGCCGGTCACGGTGGCGAAGACCCGGGCGCGCGCGGGCGCATGGGCACGCACGAGAAGGACGTCACTCTGGCCATCGCCAAGCGCCTGAAGGCGCTGATCGATGCGGAGCGCAACATGCGCGGGGTACTGATCCGCACTGGGGACTACTTCGTTCCCCTCGGCGAACGGGTGGGCAAGGCCCGGCGTCTGCGCGCCGACCTGCTGGTCTCGATCCACGCGGACGCCTTCATCAAGCCGCACGCCCGCGGATCGTCGGTGTTCGCGCTGTCCCAGCGCGGCGCCACCTCGGCCGCCGCGCGGTGGCTGGCGAAGAAGGAGAACGAGGCCGACCTGATCGGCGGGGTCAACATCGACGTGGCAGACCCGTACGTCAAGGAGGTCTTGCTGGACCTCTCCCAGACCGCCACCATCAGCGATAGCCTCAAGCTCGGGCGCGAGGTTCTCGAGGAACTGGGCGACATCAACACGCTGCACAAGCCGCGCGTCGAGCAGGCCGGCTTTGCGGTGCTCAAAGCGCCGGACATCCCGTCGATCCTCGTGGAGACCGCGTTCATCAGCAACCCCGAGGAAGAGAAGAAGCTGCGCAAGCCCGGTTACCAGGAGCAGATGGCCCGTGCCATTCTGACGGGGATCAAGCGCTACTTCGCGGCCAACCCGCCGCTTGCCCCTGCCAGAGTGGCGATCACTGAATAGCCCGCGACCCCATCGCGACCGTGGTGATCCCGAAACGAAGACTGGCACGTGGGACGTAGGACGTAGAAAGAACCTCCAGCTTCGCCCTTAGTCCTTCGCCCTTCGCCCTCCGCGGGCTCCGGCGCGGTTGCGCAGCCGCGCGCAGGGTTATAGGATGGGTACAAGTCCGCTTGCGCTA
>Ga0105106_10000354_pt1 | contig 32458 bp, 25 predicted proteins | sample PPLLaktember2015_5_FD_79109 | JGI IMG/M metagenome (GOLD analysis project Ga0105106, IMG submission 79109) | Freshwater sediment microbial communities from Prairie Pothole Lake near Jamestown, North Dakota, USA - PPLs Lake P8 Core (1) Depth... | ecosystem: Environmental > Aquatic > Freshwater >...
ACCCGTTGGTTCGCGATCGGCCGGCCGACGTGGAGCGGCCCCTCGGCGCCTTCCGGCTCGACGCGCGCGAGCGTCGCGAGCACGGTGCTCTCCGTCGGCCCGTACTGGTCGTAGAGCGGGCAGGGGAAGTGCGCCGGCGGGCGGCGCCGGAGCTTGTCGCCGCCGGTGACGAGCGCGCGGAGCCGCAGCGTGGGCGGCGGATCGACGTCGAGCAGAGCCTCGGCCAGGACCGTCGGCACGTCGCAGATCGTGATCGCCTCGCGGTCCAGCCACTGCATCAGCAGCGCGGGCTGCATGAGGGTTTTCGCGTCGGGGACGTGGAGGCTCGCTCCGGAGCAGAGGGCGGGCCAGATCTCGGCCACGCAGCCGTCGAAGCCGGGGCGCTGGGCCTGGGTGAAGCGGTCCCCCGCGACGACGCCGAAGTAGTCGCGGTAGAAGGCGACGAGGTTCACGACCGAGCGGTGCTCGATCATCACGCCCTTCGGGCGGCCGGTCGAGCCGGAGGTGTAGATGACGTAGGCCAGGCGCTCGCCGCATCCGGCGGGCAGCGGGAGCGGCGAGTCGCGGCGGTCGGAGGCGACGCCGACCTCGATCGGGAGGCAGTCGCCGCTGACGCGATCCGCGAGCCGCCGCTGGACGAGCGCCACGCGCGCGCCGCCGTCGCGTCGGATGTACTCGATGCGCTCGTCGGGCTGGTGGGGGTCGAGCGGCAGGTAGGCCGCTCCCGCCTTGAGCGCGCCGAGGATCGCGACGAGGTACTCGAGCCCGCGCTCGGCCAGCACGCCGACGCGCTCTTCCGGGGCCACGCCGCGCGCGAGCAGGGCGTCGGCGACGCGGTTCGCGTCGCGGTCGAGCTGCGCGTAGTCGAGCGCCCGACCGCCTTCGCGGGCGGCGAGGGCGTCCGGCTGCGTGCGCGCCCGCGCCTCGAAGAGGCCGTGGAGGGTCGCGTCGGCCGCCGGCAGCGTGGCGGGCGGAGTCGTGCCGGGGCGCTCGATGGGGCCGGCGGGCGGCGTGCGGCTCGGTTGGTGCGCGCTCATGGGGTCCAGCGACGACGGACCGGGTCAGCCTAGCCGAGCGGGGGTCGCGGTTCATCCGATGCCCTATGTTCGCGGGCCGATGAGCCGGGCGCGCAGGCTGGCGGTGGTGATCGTCAACTACCGGACGCCCGACCTCGCTCGGGATGCCCTGGCGTCGCTGGTGGGCGAGATCGATCCGCAGCGGGACGCCGCCGTCCTGGTCGACAACGCATCGGGGGACGGCTCCGCCGAGCGGCTCGAGGCCTTCGTCGCCGAGCGCGGCTTCGGGGACTGGGCCCGGGTGCTGCGCGCGCCCGCGAACGGCGGCTTCGCGGCGGGAAACAACCTCGGCATCCGCAGCGTCGACGCCGAGCTCTACCTGCTGCTGAACAGCGACGCCCAGCTCCGTCCCGGCGCGCTGGCCGCGCTGCTCGGGGCCGCGCAGGCGCGCCCCGAGGTCGGCTTGTTCGGGCCCCGCATCGAAGGGCCGGACGGCGCGCTGCAGATGAGCTGCTTTCGCCATCACTCGCCGGTCAGCGAGCTGATCCACGCCGCCGCCACCGGTCCGCTCAATCGATGGCTGCGCCGCTGGGACGTCGCGCTCGGCGAGGGCGGCGGCGAGCCCGACTGGCTGAGCTTCGCCTGCGTGCTGGTGCGGCGCGAGGTGCTGGACACGGCGGGCCTGCTCGACGAGGGCTACTTCCTTTACTACGAGGACGTCGACTTCTGCCGGCGGGCGCGTCGCGCCGGCTGGCGACACGCCCTGGTGCCGGAGGCGCGCGCCCTCCACCTGCACGGCGCCAGCTCGAGCCTGCCCTCGGTGCTCTCGCGCCGCGAGCGCGCGCCCGCCTACCTCTACGACTCGCGCGCGCGCTACTTCACCCGCTTCTACGGCCGCAGCGGCCTGTGGCTCGCCAACGCCCTCTGGATGCTCGGCCGCCTCGTCTCCCTCGCCCGCGAGCACCTCGGCAGCAAGCCCCCCCACACCTGCGCCTCCGAAGCCCTCGACAACTGGCGCGGCCGCCCCGGCCCGCTTTAGAAAGGGGTCTGGCCTGGAACTTTAGAAACTCCTGCGCGCCCAGGCAGCGGGGAGAACGCAGGACATTTGTGCCGCCCGGGGTGCCGACCTTCGAACGAACCCCGGGCTAGGCAGCACCGCCCGCGATCAGGACGAAATGGATGGAGGGGAGCCAGGCTGCGCGAGGCTTGCATGCCCCATCAGCAGGACGCGCACGAGCTCGGACTGTCGATGGGTGCCCGTCTTCTCGAGCGCCCGCTGCAGGTGCGTACGGACCGTCGTGCGTTGCACCCCGAGTGATGAAGCGATCGCGTCGATTGTCTCGCCGTGTGCAAGCATCGACGCGATGCGAGCCTCGCAGGGAGTGAGCCCGTAGAGGTTGCGCAACGCGGGCTCGTGGAGAACCGGAAGTTCCTCCGGGTCGCTGACGAGCAGGAGTCCCCTCGCGACTGGAAGCCAGGACGCTCGTGCCTCGGGCTGCCGCAGGGGACTTGCGGAGACGATGAGCGGATGATCTCGGCCCGCACGAGAGAGCGCTAGCACGCCGCTGGAAGACCCGTTTCCGGTCGCGCCGCGCAACAGAGACCGCAGCCCAGGCGTCTCACGCGGATCCTCGGCGCGGAGCTCTCCACCCTCGAGCAGCAGACCTTCTGCGCGCTTCAGCAGAGCGGCAGCGCGCTCGTTCGCGTCGCACACACGGGCAGTGTCGTCGAGGAGGATGGCGCCACAGCGCAGCGAGTCGAGGATCTGGTGCGCAACCTCATGCTGCTGTTCCGCCTCGGCCAGCAGCGCCTGGAGGCAGAGGACGCGTTGCAGGTGAGGGAGCAGGCGCTGAATGCAATCGACTTCCGTCTCGGAGAAGGATGGGCGCTCGGGCCGGCGCAACAGCGAGAGACCTGTGATGTGACGGGGCGTCCGGCTGACGATCAGAGAAACCACGTGATGAAGCTCTCGGGGGCGCAGCCACTCGCAATAGAAGCGCGTGGCGGCGAACTCCTCCTTGGGGAGCACCTCCGACACGACCACCAGCTCGCCCTCGCGGAGGGTGAGCACCTTGCGGAACAGCCGGGAGTCCTCGGCGAGATAACGGAGGTAGCGGGGCTGGGGTGAGGGCGATCGCGCTGGCGATGAATGGGCGGCTGCGCCGTCTTCGAACGAGAGCACGGGGAGTCCGACTGCGAACCTGCCCCGATCCCCGATGTTCGGCTCGTAGCGAACGATCAGCACTCCGGCGTCTGACTCGAGAACCCGACAGAGCTCGGTCAGCCAATCCTGCCAGCGTGCGGGGACGAGAGCGATCTCGTAGAGACTCCCGACGAGCGTAAGGAGGCTGTCTGCCAACACCGGGTGGCCTCGATGGCGACATCGTTCCAGGTACACAGACCGCCCATTTACGATACGACGTCCCTGATCGGGCTGCTCCATCCGTGAGAGACCGGAAGCGGACGCCTTTTCGGCGCAAGCGAACTTGCACCCATTGGCCGGAATAGCACTGCCCGCCGCCCCCGGCTTGCCTCATCCGATTGCACGATGCGCCCATTCCCAGGTGGCGCTTAGTCTTCGAATCGTGCGAAGCAGGCAGAGGAGAGTTCCATGAAGGGCCTACGAAAACTCGCGGGATGGGTCGTGTGTGGGTGCGTGAGCTGGGCAAGTCCCTCGGGAGCCGATGTCGTGACCGATTGGAATGCGATCGCCGTGCAATCGGTCCTCAGCGGCGTTCCGAGTCGCGGCGGCGGGTCGGCCTTCCTCGACTTCGCCATGGTCCATCTGGCGATTCACGACGCCATCCAGGCGTTCGAGGGACGCTACCAGTCCTATGGCGCTGCGATCCCGAACGCCACGGGCTCGCCGGTCGCGGCGGCCGCATCGGCGGCGCACGACGTGCTCGTCGATCGCTTCCCCGCCCAGGCGGGAAGCCTCGATACCATCCTCCACGACTACCTCGCGTCCCTCGGCCTCCTGGGGGATCCGGGCGTGGCCGTCGGCCAGGACGCGGCCGCAGAGATCATTGCCCTGCGGGTCGGCGACGGGAGCTGGCCTTCGAACCCGGAGGTCTTCACCGGCGGCACGGAACCCGGCGACTGGCGTCCCACTCCCCCGGCGTTCGCACCGATGGCGGTTCCGTGGCTCGGCGCCGTCGCTCCCTTCGCCCTCGAGGACTGCGCGCAGCTCTTCCCCGCCCCGCCGCCGCCGCATCTGACCAGCGGCAAGTACACCCAGGACTACAACGAGGTCAAAGCATTGGGAAGGGCTACCAACAGCTCGCGCACTCCCGAGCAGACCGCGCTCGCGCTCTTCTATTCGGACAATCTGATTGTCCAAGGCGAGCGAACGCTGCGCGGCGTGGCCGCCACGGTCGACAGCGTTGGGGACAATGGCCGGCTCTTCGCCCTGGCCAACATGGCAGCCGCCGACGCCGCCATCTCCGCGTGGAACGCCAAGAGGTACTACAACTTCTGGCGCCCCATCACGGCCATTCAGGAGGGCGACAATGATGGTAACCCGGACACGGCGGGCGATCCGACGTGGCTGCCGTTCCTCGGCACTCCGCCCTATCCCGAGTACACGTCGGGCGCCAACAACTTCACGAACGCCTTCATGCGTACGCTCGCGCTCTTGTTCGGGGACAGGACGACCTTCACCGTCACGAGCACGCCGGTCAACCAGGCGAAGACCTATGAGCGCTTCTCGGATATGGCTCGTGACATGGTCGAGGTCCGCATCTACCAGGGAATCCACTTCCGGTCCGCGGACGTGGTGGCGCGGAGGCAGGGGAGGCGCGCGGCCGACTGGGCCTTCAGCCACTTCTTGCGGCCGCTCCACGGGCGGCGCTCGGCATCCAGCGGCCGCTGAGGCACTAGCGCAGCCGAAGGTCGAGAACGCCCAGCCACCTTGAGCTTGATCCGCTCCGCGGCCGCGCCGAAGGCGGCGGTTTTCCGTGGAAGGTCAGCGGATGGGGGGGACGCCGCCGAGGAGGGGGAGGGCGAAGTCGGCGAGCTGGTCCTCGGCGACCACGACCGGGTCGCGCAGCTCGAGCAGGAGGCCCGTGGCGGCGGCGCTGCCGAGCGAGAGCACGAGCACGGCGAGCAGGAGCTTGCCACGGGTGCGCTCGGGCTGGAGCGGGGCCACGGCGCGGTCGAGCACCGCCGCAATGCCTCCCTCTCCGGCGCTCTCCAGCCGCTCGGAGAGATCCGCCTCCTGGACCCGCTCCAGCGCGTCGCGCTGGGCGCGGCGCGCGGCGACCACGCGCCGCTCGAGGGCCGCGAGCTCCTCGCGCCGGGCGTGAATGCTTCCGAGCTGGCCAGACAGGTTGCTGAGCTCGCGGTTCAGCGAGCTGACGTTCGGATGCGCGTCGGTGTAGCTGGCGCGCTGCTGCGCCAGCCGCGCCCGCAGCTGCGCCAGGCTCTCCTCCAGCTCGTCGGTGTCGCCGAGCGCGAGCTGCGCGCGGTGCTGGCGGCGGAAGTCCTCCACCGCCGCCTCGCTCTGGGCGAGCGCCGCAGCCGTCGCCTCGAGCCGGCTGCGCAGCAGCTCGCTGGCGAGCTGCGACTGCTGCCGGCGCAGGCGCACGCCCGACTCGACGAAGGCAGCCGCCAGCTCGTTGGCGGTCGCGGCGGCCAGGTCGGGCCGGTCGTAGCGGAACGAGATCGCGAAGACCGCCGCCGTCTCGTAGAGCGGCTGCGGCCCCACGCTGGGCTGCGCCTCGATCGCCACCATCTTCCGCATGATCGACACCAGCTCCTCGGGGCTCAGCGAGGTGCGCAGGTCCGGATAGAGCCCGAGCCGCTCGATCAGCGCGGCCAGGTTCTCGCTGGCCAGCGTCTCGCCCGTCATCGCGCTGATCTTGTCGAAGGCGCCGTTCTTCGCGACCGACGACGGCAGCAGGTTCTCGCGGAACTGCTGGCTCGAGACCAGCACCGTCGCCCGCGCCTTGTAGCTGGGCGTGAAGCGCAGCTCCACGGCTGCGGCGCCGGCCATCAGCAGGCCCAGGAACACGAGGACCATCGACGGCCAGCGCCGGCGCACGACTCCGAGGGGGTCGCGCAGGAAGGCCGGCAGCCGGGGCTCGGCCAGCTCGTCGCCACGGCGCTCGCGCTCACTCATCGGCGTAGTATCCGTAGTGATGGTAGTAGCGCGGCCGCGGCATCTGGTTGACGAAGGCGCCGAGCCGCGTCTCGGCGGGCAGCTCGTCGAGCGCCCGCGAGAGCGCGGCGCGCCGGGTGACGCCGAGGCGCACCACGGTGAAGTAGGAAGCGACGTGGGGCAGCAGCAGCGCGACGTCCGGGACGAGCAACACCGGGGGCGTGTCGACGACCACGAGGTCGTACTCCTCCGTCAGCGCGCGCAGCGCGTCGGCCGCGGGGGCGCCGAACAGGCCCTGGGCGGCTGCGGATCCGCGCCGCGCCGCGAACACGTCGAAGCCCGGGAGCTGGGTGGCCAGGCACGCGTCGGCGAGCGCCGCCTCGCCGCGCAGCACGCTCTCGATGCCGACCTTCACGTCGATCTCGAGGGCGGCGGCCACCCGGGGACGCCGCAGGTCGAGGTCGACCAGCGCGACGCGGCGACCTTCCCCGATCGTGGCGAGGGCCAGGGCGAGGTTGCAGGCGACCGTCGTCTTGCCCTCTCCCCGCAGCGCGCTGGTGGCGGCGACGCTGCGCCCGCCGCGCGCCTCGAGCACGCGCGTGAGGCGCAGCGCGAAGTGGCGGAAGTGCTCCGCCGCCGCGCCGTGGGGGTCGCTGAGCAGAGTTCGCGCGGTCCAGCTTCCGGAGCGGCGCCCGGGGATCTCGACCGCCTGCGCCAGACGCGGTGTCTGGGGGGCGGGAGCCGGCTCGGGCGCGCTCCGTTCGGGATGCGCCCGCAGCAGGGCTCCTCCCCGGATGTCGCCGATCTCCGCCATCGCGCCCTTCCTGGATCCGCCCCCCGGCTGTCCGACCCGCCGGGAGCGCAGCGCGTACCCGGCACATCCAATCATGACCCAGCCGCCCCCCAGCCGCACATCGGGCCCGAGCCGGCGCCCCCGAGGGCCTTCTGCTACACGAAATCGATGCGGGCCGCCTGCGCGCTCCTGCTCCTCGCGCCGATCGTCGGCTCGGCCTGCGGCGAGGCCCCCGAGCCCGGGGCCGTCGCCACCCCGCCGGTCCGCCAGAGCGCGCCCCCGGCGCCGGAGCCGGCTGCCTGGCGCCCCGCCCCGCGCTCCCCCCTCGGCACCAACCTCGCCGACGTGCGGAACTACGCCAGCGCGCTCGCCTTCGCCGACGCGTTCAAGGAGTCGTCGCCCTTCGACGACCCGGACTTCGACGATCCGGAGGGCGCCTCCGGCTCGAACCTGGTGAAGGACGCGAACGGCTGGGTGGTGTCGTTCCCGGGTGCCCGATACTGGACGATCATGCGCCGCGAGCTCGACGAGGACGGCGGCCGCGCCCACTACCCGGTGGGCGACTACCGTTTCCGCTATCGCGGCAGCGGCCGCTTCCGCTTCGACTTCGACGCCCGGATCGTGAGCCACGATCCGCAGGCGCACGAGGCGTTGGTGCGGGTGGACGCGCCGAGCACCGGAGGCATCCTGCTGGAGGTGACCGAGACCGATCCCCACCACACCGGCGACTACCTGCGCGAGATGTCGCTGCGCCCCGTCGGCGCGGCGGCCCCGGCTCCCGAGGAGACCTTCAACCCGTGGTTCCTCGACTCGCTGCGCGACTTCCAGGTGCTGCGCTTCATGGACTGGCAGGGGACCAACGGCTCCCGCGAAGGGCGCTTCGCGGACCGCACGCGCCCGGCGAGCCAGACCCAGGCGTCGGAGCGCGGCGTCGCCCTCGAGCACATGGTCGAGCTCGCCAACCGGCTGCACGCGGACCCCTGGTTCTGCATGCCCCACGGCGCCGACGACGACTACGTGAGGCGCTTCGCGCGCACCGTCAAGGAGCAGCTCGATCCCGACCTCGCCGTGTTCGTCGAGTACTCGAACGAGGTCTGGAACGGGAGCTTCGAGCAGAGCCGCTACGCCGCCGAGCGCGGCCGCGCGCTGGGCCTCGGCGAGCCCGAGGGCCCGCGCTTCTACGCGCGACGCTCGGTGGAGATCTTCCGCATCTGGCAGGAGGAGCTCGGCGACGCCCGGCGGCTGCGCCGCGTGCTCGCCAGCCAGAACGCGAACCCGTGGCTCTCCGAGCAGATCCTCGACTACGCGATCGGCGGGCTCGGCCCCGCGCACCGCTTCGCCGACTACCTGGCGGTCGCGCCCTACTTCAGCGGGCTGAACAGCGACGCGTGCGATCCCGCGAGCGAGGTGGAGCGTCTCTCGCGGGAGACGCCGGAGGCGATCCTCGCGCGCGCCGCGGCGGACATCCCGCGCGCCCTGGAGCTCGCCGCCCGGCAGCGTCAGCTCGCCGAGGGCCGCCGCAACGCCGAGGGAAGGCCGCTCGCGCTGATCGCCTACGAGGGCGGCCAGCATCTCGTCGGCACGTGTGGCGCGGAGAACGTCGACGCGCTCAGCGAGCGGCTGCTCGCGGCGAACCGGCATCCGCGCATGAAGGCGCTCTACCTCGACTACCTGGCGGGCTGGAGGCGCAGCGGCGGGCAGCTCTTCGTGCACTTCACCTCGACGAGCCGCTACACGAAGTGGGGCGCCTGGGGCGACAGCGAGTGGTACGACGGCGCCCCCGGCCCGAAGCGCGAGGCGCTGCGCGAGTTCGCCGCGGCGAACCCCCGCTGGTGGCGGGAGTAGCCGCCTCCGGCGCGCCATGCGGGACGTCGGCATCGTCGCCATCGGCCGGAACGAGGGGGAGCGGCTGTTGCGCTGCCTGGCGAGCGCACCCGCGGGCACCCCCCTCGTTTACGTCGACTCGGGCTCCAGCGACGGCAGCGCGGAGCGCGCGCGCGCCCGGAGCGCGGCGGTGCTGGAGCTCTCGCCCGAGCGGCCCTTCAGCGCCGCCCGCGCCCGCAACGAGGGCTTCGCCTGGCTGCGCGCCCGCCATCCCGCGCTGCGCTTCGTGCAGTTCCTCGACGCCGATTGCGCTCTCGACCCGTCGTGGCTGGAGCGCGGCTGCGAGGCCCTCGAGGCGCAGCCCGACGCCGCGATCGTGTGCGGCCGACTGCGCGAGGAGCATCCCGAGGCGAGCCTCTACAACCGGCTGTGCGACATCGAGTGGGACGGGCCGCTGGGCGAGATCCCGGCCTGCGGCGGCGTCTTCCTGGCGCGCGCCGCCGACTACGCCGAGGTCGGCGGCATGGATCCCCGGGTGATCGCCGCCGAGGAGGACGACCTCTGCATCCGCCTGCGCGAGCGCGGCCGGCGGGTGGTGCGCATCGGCGGCGAGATGGCGCGCCACGACGCCGCCATGTCGCGGCTCTCCGAGTGGTGGCGGCGCGCGCTGCGCAGCGGGCACGCCTACGCGCAGGTGAGCACCCTTCACCGCGGCTCGCCGATCGCGCGCTTCGAGCGCGAGGCGCGCAGCGCCTGGCTGCTCGGCCTGCTGCTGCCGGCGGCGATCGCCACGGCCGCCGCGGTCACGACGGGGTGGGCCCTGCTGCTCTTCCTCGCGTACCTCCCGCTGGTCGCGCGGGTCGCCCGGCGTCTGGAGGGACGCCCGGCCGGCGACGCCTGGCTGTACGGTGTCCACTGCTACGCCGCGAAGCTCCCGCAGGCGTTGGGACAGCTCCGCTTCCACGCCGACCGGCTGCTGCGGCGGCCGAGCCGCCTGATCGAGCACAAGGCCGGAGCGCCCTCGGACGGGGACGCCGCGACGCGCCGCGAGCGGCGGGTCGGCCTGCTGGGCGCCGGCTTCATCGCGGACTGGCACCGGCGCGCCGTCGGCTGGCTGCCGGACGCGCGCGTGGTCGCCGTCTGCGATCGCGCCCCGGAGCGCGCGGCGGCGCTGGCCGCGCCGTGCGGAGCGAAGCCCTACACGAGCCTCGAGGCGATGCTCGAGGCCGAGCGGCTCGACGTCGTGCACGTCCTGCTGCCGCCGCCCGCCCACTTCGGCGCGGCGCGCACCCTGCTCGAGGCGGGGGTCGACGTCCTGCTCGAGAAGCCGATGTGCGCCGCGCCCGAGGAGTGCGCCGAGCTGTTGCGCATCGCCGAGCGCTGCGGACGGCGCCTCGGCGTGAGCCACAACTTCCTGTTCAGCCCCGTGGTCGAGCGGCTCGCGCGCGACGTGCGCGGTGGGCGCCTCGGTCCCCTCGACGAGCTCACCATCACGTGGAACCGCGAGCTGCCGCAGCTCCGCTCGGGACCGTGGAACGCCTGGCTGCTCGCCGAGCCGGGGAACATCCTGCTGGAGGTCGGCTCGCACTGGATCGCGCACCTCCTGGATCTCGTCGGCGAGCCCGACTCCTTCGCGGTGAACGCCGGGAACGAGCGGGCGCTTCCCGCGGAGCGGCGCTTCTACCGGCGTTGGCGGATCTCGGCGCGGAAGGGCGCGACCGCTGTCGCGATCGACGCCTCGTTCGTTCCCGGCTTCCCCGAGTATCGGCTCCACGCGCGCGGGGCCCTCGGTGCGGCGACCGCGGACCTCGAGCGCGACACCTATCGGCTGTCGCTCCACTCCGCCTGGTCCCCGGACCTCGACCGCTTCCGCGAGGGCGTGCGGGGCGCCGCCGGGCAGGCGGCCCAGGCGGCGCGCAACCTCGCCGGCTACGCGCTCGCGAAGGTCGGCCTCTCGCGCCACGGCAATCTCTTCGAGCTCTCCATCGCGCGGGCCGTCGAGGCGTTCTACCGCGGGCTCGATCGCCCGGGCGAGCTCGATCCTCGCCTCTCGGCGCGCCGCGGCGCCCGCATCGTCGAGCTGGGGCGCGCGCTGGCCGAGCAGGCCGGTGTGAAGAATCCGCCGCCGGCGGCGCGCCCCGTCCCGATCGAGCGGCCGACGATCCTCGTGCTCGGGGGCAGCGGCTTCATCGGGCGCGAGCTGGTGGGCCAGCTCCTCGCGAGGGGACGCGCGGTGCGCGTGCTGAGCCGGGGCGCGGAGGTTCCCCTGCCCGCGAGCGCCCATCTCGAAGTGATGCAGGGCAGCTTCCTCGAGCCGGCCGACCTCGATCGCGCGCTCGAGGGCATCGAGGTCGTCTACCACCTGGCCCGCTCCTACGGGCCGGCCTGGGAGGACTTCGAGCGCGAAGAGGTCGGGGGCGCGCAGCGCGTCGCCGAGCAGTGTCTGAAGCACGCCGTGCGGCGGCTGGTCTACACCGGCACGATCGACAGCTACTACGCGGGCGCGGGCGCCGCCACGATCACCGAGCGGACGCCCCTGGACCCGCAGCTCGCCCGGCGCAACCTCTACGCCCGCGCCAAGGGCGCCGCGGAGGAGGCGCTGCGCGCTCTCCAGCGCGAGCGCGGGCTGCCGCTGGTGGTGGCGCGGCCCGGCATCGTGATCGGTCGCGGGGGCAGCCCGATGCACGGGGGCGTCGGCCTCTGGCAGGGCCTGGGCGTGGTCGCCACCTGGGGCGCCGGCCGCACGCCGCTGCCCTTCGTGCTCGTCGAAGACTGCGCCGACGCTCTCGCCCGGATGGCGGATGCGCCGGACATCGAGGGCCGCGCGCTGCTCCTGGTGGGTCCGCCGCTGCTCGGCGCGCAAGAGTATCTGGACGAGCTCGAGCGCTGCGGCGGCCTGCGCCTCCAGCGCAGCGCGGCGGCTCCCTGGGGGCTCTACCTGGACGACGTCGCGAAGTGGCTGGTGAAGGTCGCCGTGCGCCACCCGGGCCGCAGCCGCCGCCCGAGCTACCGCGACTTCGCGAGCCGGACCCACGCGGCGCCCTACGACTGCGCGGAGACACGCGCGGCGCTCGGCTGGACCCCGTGTGGGGACCGCGCCGAGCTGGTGGAGAAAGGGATCCGCGCCCCGCTCCGCGAGCTGCTCGGCTGATCACGGCGCGCCGCGCTCCACCGCCGCGGCTTCGGCGCCGAGCAGCGCCCGCGTCCACAGCCGGTAGGGACCGAACACTCCGGTTCGCTCGAAGCCCGCCTGCCGCAGCGCGCCCTCCAGGGCGTCGGCGTCGCGCTCCTGGATCACGTAGCGGACCTTCTGCGCCGCGAGCAGCGGCACCGCCTCGGGCGCCGCGAGCTCGCCCGCGAGGAACGGATCGGCGAGCCGCTCTCGCTCGCGCGCCTCTTCGAAGCGGCCGGCGAGGTGCAGGGAGGCGCGCGTCTGGTAGCCGCGCGTGTAGACGAAGTCGAAGTCCGGAGCCAGCGGCGCGAGATGCGAGGCCACGCGGCCCGAGCACAGGATGCGCTCGTCGGGGCCGTGCGGGCCGCGGGCCAGCGTCCCGGCGAGCTGCAGCAGGTCCTCGGGCATCTTGAAGGCGTTCTGCGCCCGGTACGGAGCGGGCTCGACCCATCCCGAGGGATTGCGGGGCCCGAACACGTAGACGCCGCCCGTGAGCGGCATCGCGATCAGGAAGGCCGCGAGCACGGCGCCGCCGGCGAGCCCGGGTCGGCGCGCCGCGGAGGCCGCCTGCAGCAGCCCGGCGGCGAGGATGCCGAGCAGGATCGGATACGGCACCAGCCAGAACAGGCGGCGATAGCCTTCCCAGCCCGTGAGCGAGCCGCCGATCACCAGGTGCGCCAGGGGGTTCAGCACCGTCGCGAAGAGCGCGGCCGTGAAGGCGACTGCGTAGAAGCGCTGCGCGCGGCTCGCGAGCAGCAGTGCCAGCAGCGGCAGGGCGACCAGGGGGAACAGCTCGAGGCCGCCGCCGCCCTCGTTGAAGTTCAGATGGCCGAAGAAGAAGTCGTCGCGCCAGCGCGCGGGCTCCGTGCGGTCCGCGATGGCCTCGCCGAGCCGGCCGTCGACGTGCGCGGCGAGGTAGAGCCCGAAGCCGAGCACCGGCAGCAGGGCCGCGCTGGCGGCGGCGGCCGAGCGCCAGCTCGAGCGAGCGGGCCAGAGCACGAAATGCGCGAGGACCAGCGCGGCGAGCGCGCTCGGCACCAGGTAGACGGCCGTCGGCGCGAAGCCCAGCGCCGCGAAGCAAGCGAGCAGCAGCAGCCCCCAGCTCGCCCGCGCCGGGCGCTCCAGGAACTCGTAGCTGAGCAGCACGATCACCGGGGCCGCGAGGTGGATCAGCCAGCTCTTCCCCTGGCCGGGACGCGGCAGCAGATAGTTGTTCGCCGTCCAGTGGCTGCTGATGCCGAACAGGCAGTAGGCCAGGGCGATCAGCATGCCGACGGCGACCGAGCCGCGGGGCAGCGTGCGCCGGAAGATCTCGAGCCAGCAGGCGGCCGCGAGCAGCAGCAGGAGCGGAGCGAACAGCGTTCTGAACAGGATCATCGGGTGCACGCCCGAGGCCTTCGCCAGCAGTCCGCCCCAGAGCTCGAAGGCCTGCCAGTCGTAGAGCACGTTGGCCGGCAGCCCCTCGCCACGGTGCGTGACGTTCTCGGCGATCATCGCCGCGGCGTCCGGGAGCGCGAGGGCCTCCGAGAGGTACAGCAGATCGTCGGCGTCCTCGCGCACCCAGAGCGTCGTCGTGACGAGGGCGACGCCGAACAGCAGGATCGCCCCCGCCGTCGCCGCGCGCTTCAGCGGACGCAGGCGCGCCTCCGCCGGCGGGGCTCCGCTCCGCGGCGCGCGCAGCAGCAGCCAGCCGTTCGCGGCGAAGACCAGCGCCGCCAGCGCCAGCGCGGGCCGGCGCGGCACGGACGCCGTGGCGAAGGCCCAGGCGCAGGCGAGGGAGGCGACGCAGAGCGCGGCGAGCGCCAGCGACCAGCGCGGCGGCAGCGCCGCGATCGCGGGCTCGGGCTCCGCCGGGATCGCCGCGTCCGCATCCCGCCGCCGGCGCGGCCACGTCTCCACGGCGAGCACGGCGACCGCCCAGCCGGCGAGCGTCGCGACCAGCGCCCAGCGCCCCGGACGGTGGCCGAGGAGCAGCGGGCCGGTGAGTGCAGAGAAGGCGCCGAAGGCGGCGACGAAGCCGATCGCGATGCGCCCCGGCCAGGAGAAACGCCGCCCCGCGTCCCAGCGCACGACGGCGCGCACGCCGGGGAACGCGAACGCCGCCGCGAGCGCGGTCGCCGCGAAGACCTGGCCAGCTTTCAGTCCTTCGATCAACGCCTGGGCCTCGGGCGGCGAGGGCCGCGCCCGTCATCTTCCCATGCGCTGCGACCCGACTGCAATCCCCCGGCGCGCCCGCTACGGGCCTGCGAGCGCCTCGACGCAGGCGGCGGCGGCGCGCCTCGCGGCGCGCGTCATGCCGCCGGCGAGCCGCACGAGCTGCGGAACGCGCCAGGGCCGGGTCGCCACGAACCGGCATACCGCCGCCAGGTCGGGGCGCCCGTCCGGCCCGCTGAGCCGGAAGATGGCCTCGTCGGTCGAGCCGTCGTCGGCGCGGTCGCTGATAGCGCGGAACACCGACCAGGGACAGCCGCGGCGCTCGCAGGCGGCGGCGATCGCGGCGGTCTCCATGTCGATCGCGACGACGCCCCGCGCGGCGAGACGGGCGATCGCGGCCGGCTCCGCGAGCAGCCCGTCCGCGCTCGCCAGGAAACCCCGCGGCGCCTGCGCGCCGAGCCGCGCGGGCCGGTACTCGGCGCCGCTCGCCACGTCGATCACGACCTCGGGGACCACGAGGTCGCCGACCGCGACACCCGGCCCGATGCCGCCAGCGACGCCGACCACGATCAGGTGGTCGATCCGCTCCGCGCCGAGCACGGCCAGGGCGGCGCGCGCGGCGCGCTCGAAGCCGATCCCGGTCGTCACGGCCACGATCTCGATCGTGCCGAGCGAGCCCGCGCGCCGCGCGCCGCTCGCGGCGCGGAGGGGCCGGAGCGAGAGCGGGCGCAGCAGCGGGCGCAGCTCCGCAGGCATCGGCGCCAGGACGGCGACGCGGCTGCCGGCGGGGAGCTGCATGGCCCGACAGTCTGACGGCCCGCGACCCGCGCCGCCCGCCCGTTCAGGCGCGCAGCGGGCGCACCGCCGCCGCGCGCTGGCGCTGGTTCAGGAGCGCGTAGACGAGGCCGAAGCCCACCAGCAGGGTGGTGGCGAGCGCGGCGCCGAAGGGCCAGTTGCGCGCGTTGCCCCGGAACTGGTTCTCGATGACGTTGCCGATCATGTCGACGCGGCCGCCGCCCAGGATGTCGTTCACGGCGTAGAGGCCGAGCGAGGGCACGAAGACGAGCAGCACGCCCGCGGCGATGCCCGGCGCGGTCAGCGGCAGCACCACGCGCGAGAAGGCGCGCAGCGGACCGGCGCCGAGATCGAGCGCCGCCTCCACGAGGCTGCGGTCGAGCTTCTCCACGCTCGCGTAGATCGGCAGGATCATGAACGGCAGGAAGGTGTAGACCAGTCCCAGCAGCACGGCGCCGGGGGTGTAGAGCAGCGCGAGGGGCGAGCTGATCAGGCCGAGCTGCATCATCAGCGAGTTCAACAGGCCCTCGCTGCGCAGGATCGTGACCCAGGCGTAGGTGCGGATCAGGAAGCTGGTCCAGAAAGGCACCATCACGGCGGTCAGCAGCAGATTGCGCCGGCGCGGTGCGGCGCGCCCGATCACCCAGGCGACCGGGTAGCCGGCGGCCAGGCAGACGCCCGTGGTGAGCGCGGCGTAGGCGACCGAGCGGAGGAGAATGCGCAGGTAGACGGGGTCGAGCAGCGCGGCGTAGTGCTCGAGGGTGAAGCCCGGCACCACGCCTCCGAGCGTGCCGCGGTGGGCGAAGCTGTAGGCCAGCATGATGGCGGCCGGCGCCACCACGAAGGCGGCGGCCCAGGCGACCAGCGGGGCGAGCAGCAGCCAGCCGGCCCCGCCGGGCGGGCGCTGCGGAGCGTCGCCCGCCGCCATCAGGAGCCGCTCTTCGCCTTCAGCTCGGTGAAGAGCGCGTCGACGTCCGCCGCCAGCGCGCCGATGTCGCGGAACGTCTCGAGCTGCGGATCGCCGGGCGGGTAGCTGGCCGGGTTGGCGCGCTCGGCGTCGCTCAGCAGCTTGCGCGCCTCGAGGTTCGGGTTGGTGTAGGGGAACGCCTCGGAGATCTTCCGGCCGACCTCGGGCCGCAGCACGTAGTCGAGGAACGCGTGGGCGGCCGCGACGTTCTTCGCGCCCTTCGGGATCGCCAGGTTGTCGATGAACATGTGGGCGCCTTCCTCGGGCAGCACGTAGACGAAGCGCCCCGGCTGCTCCCGGATCAGGACGGCCGCCTCGCCGGACCAGACGATGCCGAGGTCGACGTCGCCGCCCAGCAGCGCCGTCTTCGGGCTGTCGGAGTCGTAGACGCGCACGAGCGGCAGCCAGCTCGCGAGGACGGGCCGCACGCGCGCGAGGCTCTCCTTGCTGACCTGGTCGGGCCCCAGCCCGAGGGTCGCGAGCCCCCAGCTCACGACCTCGAGCGCGTCGTCGACCACCACGATGCGTCCCGCGTGCTTCGCCTGGAAGACGTCGCGGTAGCCGCGGACGGGCTGCTTCACCCGCTCGACGTTCACGACGATGCCCACGCTGCCCTGCATGTAGGGCACGCTGTACTCGAGCCTCGGGTCGTGGGGACGCCCCCAGTACTGCGGGCCGACGTTCTTCAGGTTGGGGAGCCGGGCGTGGTCGAGGGGAAGCAGCAGCTTCTCCTTGACCAGCGCCTCTACGACGTACTCGGACGGCTGGATCAGGTCGTAGCGGGCCGCCCCCGAGAGGAGCTTGGCGAGCATCTCCTCGTTGGAGCCGAAGCTCTCGTAGTTTACGCGGATGCCCGTTTCCTGCGTGAACCCCTCGAGCACCGGGCGGGGCACGTACTCGGACCAGGCGAACAGGTCGAGCTCGTCCTCGCCCGAGCCGCCCCCGCAGGCGAAGCACAGCGCGGCGAGCGCGATGCAGGCGCGGCGCGCGAGCCGACTCACGAGCCGCCTCCGCGCCAGGACTCCCGCGGGCCGCGGCGGCGCAGCGCCTCGCTCAGCACCACGGCGAGCAGCGTGACCGCGACGAAGACGCTGGAGACGGCGTTGAGCGACGGGTCGAGCCCCTTCCGCACGCGCCCGAAGATCTCGAGGGGCAGGGTCCGCGTCCCCGCACTCGCGGTGAACCAGGTGACGATCAGCTCGTCGAGCGACAGCGTGAACGACATCAGCGCGCCGGAGACGATCGCCGGCATCAGGTACGGCGCCACGACCCGGGCGAACGCCTGGCCGGGCGTGGCGCCGAGGTCGAGGGCGGCCTCCTCGAGGGACGGGTCGAGGCCCTCGAGGCGCGCCTTCACCGCGACCATCACGAAGGGCACGCAGAAGGTCACGTGCGAGATCACGATCGTCGCGTAGCCGAGCTGGAGGCCGACGCTCACGAAGAGGATCAGCAGGCTGACGCCCAGGATCACCTCGGGGACGATCATCGGCAGGTAGACGATGGCCTCCAGCAGCCCCCCGTGGCGGTAGCGGTAGCGGTGCAGCAGCCAGCCGCCCGCCGTGCCGAGCGCCACCGAGAGCGCCGTGGTGGCGGCGGCGACGATCAGGCTGCTGCGCAGCGCGCGTACGAGCGCCGAGTCCCGCCAGAGCGCCGCGTACCAATCGAAGGTGAAGCCGGTCCAGACGATGTTCAGCTGCGACTCGTTGAACGAGAACAGCACCAGGATCGCGATCGGCAGGTAGAGGAACGCGAGGACGAGACCCGTCCACGTCGCGAGCAGGCGCCGGCCGGCGGGAATCACGCCGAGGGGGTAGCAAGGCGCTGCCCGGCTGGCGAGCGGTCGCCGGCCTTCCCTGGCGGGCTCGTTCCGCCCGTGCTTGAGTCGCCCGCATGAGCTGCGATCGCGGCGGGGCGCCGTGACCTCCGGCCCCGGAACGCCCGTCGTCGCCGTGGAGCGGGTGAGCAAGCGCTTCGGCGACTTCGTCGCCGTCGAGGACGCCGCCTTCGAGGTCGGCCGCGGCGAGTTCTTCTCGCTGCTCGGCCCTTCCGGCTGCGGCAAGACCACGCTGCTGCGCCTCGTCGCCGGCTTCGAGGAGCCGACGAGCGGCGCGTTGCGGCTCGACGGGGTCGACGTGGCGGGAGTTCCGCCCTACCGGCGCCCCGTCAACATGGTGTTCCAGAGCTACGCCCTGTTTCCCCACCTCTCCGTCTTCGACAACGTCGCCTTCGGGCCGCGCCTCCGCGGCCTCCCGCGCGCCGCCCTCGAGCGCCGCGTGCGGGAGATGCTCGAGGTCGTGCGGCTCGGCGACCTCGCCTCGCGCAGGCCCGCCGAGCTCTCCGGCGGCCAGCGCCAGCGCGTGGCGCTGGCCCGGGCGCTGGTGAACGGCCCGAGCGCGCTGCTGCTCGACGAGCCGCTCTCGGCCCTCGACGCGGAGCTGCGCCGCCAGATGCAGCACGAGCTGAAGCGGATCCAACGCGACGTCGGCGTCAGCTTCGTGCTGGTGACCCACGACCAGCAGGAGGCTCTCTCCCTCTCCGACCGCGTCGCGGTGATGAGCCAGGGCCGCCTCGAGCAGGTGGGCACCCCCGAGGAGATCTACCGCGAGCCGGCCTCGGCGTTCGTGGCGCGCTTCGTCGGCGGCGCCAACCTGATCCCGGTCGTGGTGGAGCAGGTGGCCTCCGGCCGCGCCAGCCTGCGCCTGCCGGGCGGGGGCATCGGCGAGGCGGCCACCCGCGGCCGCCGCTTCGCTGCCGGCGCGCCCGCGCTGCTGATGATCCGGCCGGAACGTCTGGACGTCGCCTCCGCCCCGCCGGCGGGTCGGGCGGCCCTTCCCGTCCTCTGCAAGGGCAGCGTCTTCCACGGGGCGATCCGCGCTCTCGGCCTGCAGGACGCGGCGGGGGGAAACCTGACGGCCCACCTCGACGCGAGTGGCGAGCGGCCCGGCGCGGTTCCGGGGGCGACCCTCTGGGCGAGCTGGGATGCCCGCGAGGCAATTCTCTTCCATCCGGAAGCCTGAGAGGAAATGGTTTTCCTTCTTTCTAACCTCCCGTAGGCAAAGCGATTCCTCCGTCCGGATCGCTCGCATTCTGATGGGTTTCGGGAAAACCCTTAGAAGTCGCGAAGTTCAGGTGTTCAACGTTCGGTAAGTGATTTGGCGCACAAGCTGGCGCGGGGTTTGCACTCCTCGCCGGCCGGGAAGGGGCCCATCGGGCCGGCGCGAAGCGCGCCGATCCGGGGGGCGACCGGAATCGAACCGGGAAGGGGATATCCAAGTGCAGTTGCAGTTCCGCCGCACCGTCGCCGCCGCAGCCATGCTCGCTGTCGGCTCCTGGCTCCTCGCAGGTCAAGCCCAGGCGCTGACGATCTCGACCGCGATCGGGACGTCGGTAGGGAACTCGACCGACCAGAAGACGGACACCCTTACCGACTACCGCGAAAATCGCTCGAGCACCTCGATCCTGGATGCCGGGGGAACGACCGCCGACGTCGTCGGGGGCAGCGTCAACGCGGCGGGGCGTTACGCCGCCATCACGGTCGCCGACATGGGAGCGTTCTCGAGCGGGGCGCGGAACGCCACCCATGCGTACTCGATCACGTTCACCGTCACGGCGTCGCCGCTGGTCGTCTACGACCTGACGATCAACACGTCGCGCGTGGGAGCGCTCACGCGAGTGGACGACGGGCACAACGGGACCGCAAGCATCGGCGCGGTGAGCGGGACGCTCAACGCGGTGGCGACTGCCGGCCTCAACCTGGCAGCCGTGAACCTCGCGTCGGCGAACGGCGCCGCGAACACCCCGTTCAACCAGAACTCGCCCGTGATCACGCTGACCGGCCTGACCGGGAACCAGGTGATCACCTTGGCGTTCACGTGGACGTCGACCGCGAACAGCACCTGTTCGGGCCTCTCCTGCACGCCCGGCGGCGACGAGGTGGCGGTGCGCCTCGGCATGACGGGCACGGGCAGCGGCACGCCCGGCACGAGCGCCGACGACTACCCCGGAGTTGGCAGCCGCACCCAGTCGCTCGACGGCCACTTCGTGAACGTCAACGCCGTCGTGACCGACGTGGTGCCGGAGCCCGGCACCGTGATGCTCTTCGGCCTGGGCCTCGCCGGGCTCGCCGCCTACGGTCGGCGCCGCACGGCCTGACTCCAGATCCTCTCCCGTTCCCGGAGGGGCGGTCCGTTACGGACCGCCCCTTGCTTTTTCGCGCCAGGCCCGGACAGTGGAGCCCAGGAGGTAGCCGATGTTTCGATGGGTTCCCTTGGCGATCGGGTGCGCCCTCGGGGCCGGCCCGGCAGCCGCCCTCGACCTGACCGGGACCTGGGAGGGCAAGTTCACGTGCAGCCAGTTCGACGGAGCGCCCGCGCGGTTCTCCGAGCCGGACGAGACCCTGCGCATCACCCAGGCCGGCAACGACGTGAACGTGGACTGGGTGGGCATCGCGACCTGGACGGGCGTGGTCATCGCCGACGTCAAGACGCCGGACGCGAAGGGCGAGGTGGCCCTGCTGGACTGCGCCAGCACGGCGGACCTGTTCGGCAATTACAGCGAGATCGTGCGCCTCGCCGCCAAGGTGAACCGCGAGAAGGGCAAGGGCTCGCTGAAGGGGCTCACGATCTACAGCCCGCCCGGCCTGGTCGCGGGGAGCTGCAAGGCGAGCTTCAAGCTCGTCGACCCGGCCGCCCCCGACCCGGCGGTAGGGGGGTGCAACTGATGCGGACGAACCGGGCCCGCTACGCGCTCGCCGCCCTGGCCCTCGCAGCCTCTCCGGCGGCGGCCCTCGACCTCACCGGCACCTGGCTGGGGAAGTACGCCTGCACGGAGTACCAGGGCGAGACCACCAAGTTCACGGTGACCGACGACGAGATGCGCATCACCCAGACCGGGGACACCTTCGCCGTCGACTCGCAGAACGCCTTCTCCGGCGTCTCGATCCCGGACCTGCGCCGCCCCGACACCCGGGGCGAGGCCAAGCTGGCGAACTGCCTCACCGACAACCTGGTGTCGACCGGCGGCGACGAGATCGCCCGGCTGAAGGCCAGCATCGACCGCGAGAAGGGGAAGGGGAAGCTGAAGGGCGTCTCGATCTACACCTTCGAGGGCGGGTGGGGAACCTGCAAGTGGAGCTACAAGCTGACCAGCCCGGAGAACCCGAACGCGGCTGGCTGCGCCCCGTAGCGCCTCGCCCGGCTGCCGTTCAGAGCGCCGGGATCACGGTGTAGAAGACGATCGCCGCGCCGGCGGAGAACACGAGCCAGGTCACGAACGCCTCCACGAAGGCCGACGAGCCACCCACGGGATCCTCCTTCGCTGCCCGGGAAGGAGGATCGGCGCCATCCGCCGCTCGCGCCGTGAAGCGCTTCACAGCGGCCGGGTACGCGACGCAACGATTCGTTGCCAGCCGTCACGCGGGGTTTCCGCCGACCTCGTCCCGGAGCCGCCTGGCGTCGCGCCGAAGGCGTTAGCGGGGCACGCCTCTTGCGATACCGGTCCTCGGGAGGAATTCGCCATGGAGCCCGAGCCGCTCGAGAACCTATCGCCCTGGGTGGCCCGGCTCCCCGCGAGGCCGGTCGCGGCGCCGCTGCGGGCCGACACCGAGGCCGACGTCGTGGTCGTGGGGGCGGGCATCGCGGGCGTAGCCACCGCCCATTTCCTGCTCCGGGACACCGAGCGCAGCGTGCTGCTCGTGGAGCGGGATCGCGTCGCGATGGGGGCCACCGGCTTCAACGCGGGCCAGCTCGTCAGCTACTTCGAGCGCCCGCTCTGCCGGCTGGCCGAGGCGTTCGGCTTCGAGCGCACCGTCGCCGCGCAGCGGGAGGTGCTCGAGGGCTGGGGTCTCCTCGAGCGGATGGTCTCCGAGGCCCGGGCCCGCGAGCCGGTATACCGCTTCACGGGGCACCTGGGACTCTTCAGCCTGAACCACCTCGTCGTGCACCTCGAGAACAACCGGCTGCGCGAGCAGGCCCGGCTGCCGCGCGAGCGCATCCTGGTCTCGGAGAAAGCCGACTTCCTGGGCGCGCTTCCCGAGCGCTACCGCCACCTCTACGAGGTGGCTCCCCAGTACGCGGTGAACGAGCGCCTCGAGACCGACGATCCGCGCTACCTGGCCGTGCTCTCCGAGCCCAAGGGCTGCGCCAACGCCGCGCGGCTCTGCGAGGAGGTGGTGGCGAGCCTCCGCGCCACCTACCCCGGCCGCTTCCGGATCGCGGAGAAGACCCCGGTACGACGCATCGAGCTGGCGGACGGCCATGCCGCGCTCGACACCGGCGCCCACCGCATCCGCGCGTCTCGGGTGGTGCTGTGCTCGAACGGCTTTGCCGGGCCTCGCATCGAGAATCGCAGCGGCCCCGCCGTTCCGGGCCGGGGGAGTCGCGTGCGCGGCACCGTGGGCTTCATGGCCGCTTTCTTCGAGCCTCCGCGCCCGGCGTCGGCGATCAGCTATCTCGTGAGCCCGCGCATCGGCGAGGGGCAGGCGTACTTCTACGTCACGCGACGGCCCTACCGGGTCGGGGGGCGCAAGCTGACTCTCACCTGTGTCGGGGGCCCCGACGCGGGAGTGGGCGAGAGCGGCTACGACCGCAACGTCCCCTGCCCGGCGGAGGTGGCCGACCAGATCGACGCTTTCATCCGGCCGATCCTCGCGCCGGGGCGCCGCGATCCGCTCCGCTTCGACTACCTGTGGCACGGCCTGATGGGCTACACCGACGGCCAGGTCCGCGTCGTTGGGGCCGAGCCGCGCAACCCGGTGCTGCTCTACAACCTCGGCTGCAACGGCGTGGGCTTCCTGCCCTCGATCTCGGGCGGGCGCCGCGTGGCGCGCCTGATGGCGGGAGAGCGCCTGGCGCCCAGCCTCTTCGATCCCCGCTAGCTTCCCGGCGCGGCCGCGGAGGAGCCGCGGCGTGGCAGGCTGCAGCGGGCGACTGGGAGGGCTGGCGCTCGCGGTGGCGCTGTTGGCGGCGAGCGCGGCGCAGCCGGCGCCCGCGCCGCTGCCCGTCGTGGTCTGCGACTCGCACCACCACGTGCTGCGCCACTGGCTCGCCGCCGCCGAAGCGGGTCTGCTGCCCGCGAGCGGAGTCGAGGTGATCCATTTCGACGCCCATCCCGACATGGGCCCTCCGCCCACGCCGCTGCAGCGCGACTGGCGCGCGCGGCCGGACGCGCTGGAGGCGGCCGTCGACATCGAGAGCTTCCAGCTCGCAGCCGTCTGGATCGGCCTGGTGCGCCGCATCGTCTGGCTGCGGCCGCCGTGGGCGTTCCAGCTCCCCGACGGCACCCGTCGCTTCCGCGTGGGGGCCGACGCGGACGGTCGCCTCCGGGTCGACGACACCTCCGACTACTACGTGCTCGAGGGTCACCATCGGCCGACCGCCGCGTTGCGCGACCCGGTCGAGCTCGAGCTCGCGGTGATTTCGCTTCCGACGCTGCTGCCCGGCGCGCCGCTGCACGCCGCGCCGGTGATCCTCGACGTCGACCTCGACGGCTTCGGCACCCGGAACCCGGCCGCGGACCGGCTGCGCGAGGCCGGCTTCACCGACGCCGAGCTGCTGCGCATCCGCGGCGCCTTCGCGCGCGAGCGGCTCGCGCTGCCCGCGGACCCTGGCGAGCGCCAGGCGGCGCTGCAGCAGATCCTCGATGCACTGGACGCCGTGGCGGGCGGCGAGCTCCTCGCGCAGCTCGCGGGCGCCGCGCGGCTCTGGTGGATGGGCGTTCCGGCGGCGGACCTCTGGTTCCTCTACGGGCTCCTCGTCGACGAGGCGCGCGCGCTGCCGATCGAGGTCCTGCTGGAGGAGGGGCGCACGCTGGTCGGGATCCCCGAGCGCCCCGCCGAGGCCGCCGAGATCGACGCGACCGCCCGGCGGCTCGCGGACCTGGTGGCGAGCGGCGCGGTGCGGCCGGCGCTGGTCACGATCGCGCGCTCGGCGAACGACGGGTTCACACCCCATGCCGCGCTGCCCGCCATCGAGTGGCGCTTCCTCGACGCGCTGCGCGCCGCGCACCCGGCGGTCGAGATCCGCTACGACCGGGGCCTGGTCCCCCTCCCGCGGCCGTGAACGCGGGGTACTCTTCGCGTGCCGGTCCAGGGACCGGAATGGGAGGAACGAGGACCATGAAGAAGCTCTGTTCGCTCGCGCTCGGCGGGATCCTGGGCCTGGGGCTCTCGGCCCCGGCGCTCGCCGACAACGACGTGGGCTGCGGAATCGGGACAAAGTTCATGGAGGGCAAGGAGGGTCTCGTCTCGCACGTGCTCGCCTCCTGCACCAACGCCTACACGCTCCAGTCGGTTTCGCTCACCTTCAACCTCTTCGGCTGTGACTCCACCGGCAAGGTGACGGCCGATGCGCAGCTCCGGAAGTTCGCGGCGGCGAACCTGGATCAGCTCGCGCGCGACGTGGCGCGCGGCGAAGGGGAGGCGCTCTCGGCCTTCGCCCACCTGCTCCAGGTGCCGGTCGAGCAACAGGGCGCCTTCGGCGCCTTCACCCAGGCCCACTTCGTGGACCTCTTCCCGAACGAGAGCGTCGACTCGAACCAGATGATCGACGCCTTCTACCGCCTGCTCGACGTGCCGCACGTCGAAGGCTGACGGCTCGGGGGCCCCGTCGCCGCGAGGCGGCGGGGCCCGCTTCGCCCCTCCGAGCGAACCTTGCAGCGCCGCGTCCTCTCGCTCCTGCTCGCGCTGCTGGCGTGCGGCGCGGCCGGGCCGGCGCGCGCGGCGGAGTCGCTGCTAGAGCGCGCCGAGGCGCTCGGGCTCGCCGAGCACCCTACCTGGCTGGCGCTGCTCCACGTGGCGCCGCGGCGCCTCGGGCTGGGGCGCGCGAGCGAGATCCCGGGAGGGCGCTTCTTCCTCGCCGAGGACGGCCCCCGCAGCCCGCGCGCCGAGCTCGAGGCGACCCTGCGCGCGCTCGAAGATCGCAGCGCGCAGGGCGACGCGGCGGCCCACTGCCGCTTCCCGGCGCGCGCGCGCTGGCTGGCGCGCGAGCTCGGGCTGCCCCCCGAGCGGCTCGCGCCGGCGCCGTGCCCGACCCTCGACGAGTGGCGCGCTGGGCTCGCGCCGCGCGGCATCACGCTGATCTTCCCCGAGGCCTTCATGAACAACCCGGCCTCGATGTTCGGCCACACGCTGCTGCGCCTCGACGTCGCCGACCCGAGCGAGCCCCGCAACCTGCTCGCGTACGCCATCGACTTCACCGCCAACACCGGCGGCGACGCCGGCCCGGTGTTCATGACGAAGGGGACCTTCGGCCTCTACCCGGGCTTCTTCGGGGTGAACCCGTACTACCAGAAGCTCGAGCTCTACGGCGACTGGCAGAACCGCGACATCTGGGAGTACCCGCTCGATCTCGACGTGGACGAGGTCGAGTTCGTGCTGCTGCACCTCTGGGAGCTCGACGACGTCGCCATCCCCTACTACTTCTTCCGTCAGAACTGCTCCTATCAGCTCGTCCGGCTGCTCGCCGTGGCGCGCCCGGAGCTGCGGCTGGAGCGCGGCTTCCCGGTCGGGGTGATTCCCGTCGACACCGTGCGAGACGTGCTCCAGCAGATCGGCCTGCAGGGCGAGGTGCGCTACCGGCCGTCCCCTGCGACGGAGCTGGCGACGCTCCTGGACGCGCTGCCTCCGCCGGCGCGCGGGCTCGCGCTCGGCCTGGCGCGCGGGGAGCTGGCGGCGGACGACGAGCGCGTCGCGGGCCTCGCACCCGAGGAGCGGGGCGCCGTGCTCGGCGCCGCCTACGAAGCGGTGAAGTACGCCTTCCTGCAGGACGACCTCGGCGAGGAGGAGTCGCGCGAGCGCGCCTACCGGTTGCTCGTCGCCCGCAGCCGGGCGGCCCCCGGCGGAACGCCCGAGCCGCCGCGGCCGGCGGTGCGGCCGGACGAGGGGCACGGCACGGCGCTGGTGGCGCTCGGCGGCGGCGTCGAGGACGACGAAGGCTTCGTCGAGCTGCGCCTGCGGCCGAGCTTCCACGGCTTGCTCGACCCGGACGCCGGCTTCCCCGCGGACTCGACGATCTCGGTGCTCGACACGCGCCTGCGCTTCTTCCCGGCCAGCGGTCGCGTGCGGCTGGAGGAGCTCGTGCTGGTCGAGCTGCAATCGAAGACGCCGCGCGACGACGTCTTCCGCCCGCTCTCCTGGGGCCTCGAGACGGGAGTCCGCACGCGCCTCTTCCCCGATCGCGACGGCGATCTCGACCGCCGACTCGTCTGGCGAACCGGAGGCAGCGTGGGCCTCACCTACAACCCGGCGAAGGGCCCGCTCACCTTCTACGCCCTCGCCGACGCGCGGCTCGAGGTCGGCTCGGGCTTCGACGGGGGCTGGGCCCTCGGGCCCGGCGCCGAGGTCGGCCTCGAGCTGGCGCCCGGGGAGCGCTGGCAGGGGCGCCTCTTCGGGCGCGCCACCCGCTTCGTGGCCGGCGATCGGGAGACGCACCTCCAGGTGGGCGTCGGCCAGAGCCTGGCGCTCACACGCCGGACCGCGGCCGTGGCCGAGGCCAGCCTCCAGCACTACGGCGGCGAGGGCTGGCTCGACGCGCGCCTCTCGCTGCAATGGACGTTCTAGATCCCGAGCCGCATCCCGAAAACGGCCCCGAGAACGGCCGAGAACGGGGACGGAGTCAACTAATCAACTAAGTCTCCCCGTGGGTGGTGTTAGTTGATTAGTTGACTCCGTCCCCTGGCCGCGGGGCTGGTCAGGGAGCCACCCCGGCCGCCGTGCTGGCGGCGTCGAACGTGGCGGCGGAGACTGCGTCGTAGATCGCTGCCGGCTCGGGGCCCGCGTAGGCGACGCCCTTCTGCGTCGCCTTGTCGAGCGCCTTGCCGGCGCCGGCGAGAAACTTCTGCGCGGCGCGGTCGCGCGCGGCGGCGCGCCGGGCGTCGTCGCGCTTGCGGGCCTGCGTGCTCTCGGCGGAGAGCAGGCCGCCGCACAGCGCGCCCGACTGCGCGAGCAGCGCGGAGCGCAGCGCGTCGTCGTCGCGGCTCGCTCCCGGGGTCCAGCCCGTCGAGACGTCGGCGACGAGGCTCGCGACGTGTTCGGACAGTCCGTCGTCCGCATCGGCGGCGTCGGCGTTCGAGCCGCAGAGATCGCCCTTCCGGGCGGCCTGGCCCGCCGCCTTCTGCCAGGCCTTGGCGAAGCCCGCCGCTCCGGACGCCAGGCAGGCGTCGCGCTTCTCGCCCTGCGGGTCCCGGGCGGAGTTCTTCGCGTAGCCGGCGTGGCAGCCGAGCAGCTTCTTGCAGAGCTTCGCAAAGGCCCGGAGCTGCGCGGACTGACAGCGTCCGAGCGGGGCGGCGTCCGACAGCGCGCGGAACACCAGCTCGTTGCCTTCGGCGACGACCTCGAAGTCGAGGCCGGGCGCCGCCCCCCGGTAGCTGGCCGCCACGGAGGCGTCGAGGCTGACACCCGCCGGCGACGTCCCGATCACGAGCTCGTCCCCGCTCGCGGGCAGGAATCCGCCGAGGAAGTCGAGCTCGACGGCGCCGCCGAGGAGCTGGAGCGCTCCGCTCGCCTCGAGTACGTCGAAGCTTCCCGCCTCGGTGCCGGCGATCTCGACGTGCAGCGCGCCCGTGCTCTGGAGCGCGCCGCCGAGGAAGAGCGTTCCGGTCGAGAGGCCCGGCGCGATCGTGCCGCGCAGGTTCGCGACCAGCCCCGTCACGTTGCCATCGCCACGCAGCACGGCGTCGCTTCCGAGGGTCACGGTGTCGGCCTGCAGGGTCCCGCCGTCGGCGACCGTGAGGGTCGCGGAGCCGGCGTCGGCGAGGGCGAGGTCGAGGCCCGCCAGCAGGCCCACCCCGGCGTCCAGCAGGGAGCCGACGCCCGTCACCAGCAGGCTTCCGGTGCTGCCGGCCGAGGCGCCGACCGACACGCCGCTCTGCCCGTCCGGGTCTTCGATGACGAAGCTGCCGCCCCCGGCGACCTCGAGGCTCCCGTCGCCGTCGGCGCCGACGGTCGCTCCGCCGAGCGGGCCGCGCACCTCGACGCTCCCGCCCGCGCCGATCGCGAGCGCCCCGCTGCCGCCGGTGAAGGGGCAGGGCCCGCCGCAGCCGAGGGCCCCGCCGAGCTGGATGCCGTGCGACGTGCCGTCCTGGTTGTCGAAGACCACGCTCCCGCCGGCGACCTCGAGCCGCCCGTTGCCGGCGAGGCCGACGTTCAGCGCGCCGCCGTAGCCGAGCTGCGGATTGGTGCCGGCGACCTCGAGCTGCGCTCCGCTCTCGACGCGGAGCGTGCCGTCTCCGCTCGCCTCGAGGCCCAGGAAGGCGACCTGCGCTCCGGTCAGCTCCGCGCCGTCGGTCAGCTCGAGCACTCCGATGCCGGCGTTCCCGACCGTGAGCCCGCGGCCCTCGCCCGAGAGCTCGATCGCGGTGTCGGCCCCGCTCGCGGTGAGAACGCCGCTGCTCCCGGCGCTGTTGCCCACGGTGAGACCGCTGCTCTCGCCCGTTCCGGTGTCGATCCGCAGCTCGCCGCCTGCGAGCAGGTCGAAGCTGCCCTGGCCCGCCAGGCCGACGGCGACACCCGCGGCGTCGGCGTCCCCGTTCCGGATCTGGATCAGCGAGCCCGCGCCGCTCACCGTCACCCATCCCACGCTCCCGGCCTCGACCCCTGCCGCGAAGCCCGGCGCGAGGTCCCCGGGCAGGTTCCCGGTGCCGTCGAGCTCGAGCTCGCCGCCGTCCAGGACCTGCACCGTTCCGCTGCCCGTCACGCCGACGCCGACCGCGTTCGCGCGCGTGGTGGCGTCGCCCACGGTCGTGAGCTTCGAGCCGCTCCCGGTGACGGTGAGGGTGCCGGTCCCGGTCGCGAGGCCGCCGAGCGCGACGGCGGGGAGCGTCTCCTCCGTGCCGGCGTCGATCGTCAGCGACCCCTCGCCGGCGAGGCCGACCACGGTGACGTTGCTGAAGGGCGGCTGCGCGAAGATCAAGACCTCGCCCAGGTCGGTGCGTGCGGCGAGGGCCGCGGCGGCCAGGAAGGGCAGGCTGAAGGCAGCGTCGCGGGGGCGCATCGTTCCTCCTGGCGGGAGCCAGCATACACCCGCAGGCCCTGCGAGATCGTACGCTCCTGCTCGCTTGCCCCCCGGGGCCACCGCGCGCGGGCGCGGTCCTCTACTCTCCCGGATCGGCGAAGGAGCTTCGATGAGTCGAATCGGCTACGCCCTGGCGCTCGCGATCGCGGTCCAACTCGTGGGGCCGCGGGAGGCGCAGGCGTACATCGATCCCGGAACGGGGAGCTTCATCTTCCAGGCGCTGGTCGCGATGGTGGTGGGCGTCGGCTTCACGCTGAAGCTGTACTGGAATCGTCTGAAGGGGCTGTTCGGCCGCCGCTCGGCGCTGCCGGCCGATGCGACCTCGCCGCCGGCGAAGGACGAAGGTGACGTCTCCTGAGACGCTCAAGGCCTCCTTTCGCGATCCGAGCGGCTTCCTCTTCACGCGGGACGGGGTTCTCTACCGGCAGGTCGACGAGCGCTACCGGGCCGCCTTCGACGCCCTGAACGAATCCGGCCTCTACCGCGGGCTCGTCGACGACGGATTGCTGGTGCAGCACCGCGAGGTGTCGACGGAGCTCGCGCTCCGGCCGGGCGCGTACCGGGTGCTGCAGCCGGAGCCCGTTCCCTTCGTCTCCTATCCATACGAATGGTGCTTCTCGCAGCTGAAGGACGCGGCGCTCGCCACCCTGCGCATCCAGCAGCGCGCCCTCGAGCGGGGGATGGTTCTGAAGGACGCGAGCGCCTACAACGTCCAGTTCTGCTGCGGGCGCCCCGTGCTGATCGACACGCTCTCCTTCGAGCCCTGGCGGGAGGGGGAGCCCTGGGTCGCGTATCGGCAGTTCTGCCAGCACTTCCTCGCGCCCCTCGCGCTGATGGCGCACTGCGACGTGCGGCTCGGCCAGCTGCTGCGGATCCACGTCGACGGCGTTCCGCTCGATCTCGCGAGCGCGCTGCTGCCGGCGCGGAGCTGGCTGCGCTTCGGTCTGCTGACGCATCTCCACCTGCATGCGAAGAGCCAGGCGCGGCACGCGGATTCCGCCGCCCGCAAAGGTGCGCCCGCCGCGCCGCGCGTGAGCCGGAGCGGGATGCTCGGGCTCGTCGACAGCCTGCTCTCCGCGGTGGGGAAGCTCGCGTGGGCGCCCGCCGCCACCGAGTGGGGCGACTACTACGCGGATACCAACTACACGCCGGCGGCGGTCGACCACAAGCTCGAGCTCGTTCGCAAGCTCGTGGCCGCGTCGTCGCCGCGGACCGTGTGGGATCTCGGAGGCAACACGGGGCGCTTCAGCCGCCTCGCAGTCGCGGCGGGCGCCCACGTGGTGAGCTGGGACCTCGATCCCGCGGCGGTGGAGAAGAGCTACCTCCATCTGAAACAGGAAGGGCCGCGCCCGCTGCTCCCGCTGCTGCTCGACCTCACCAACCCGAGCGCGGCGATCGGCTGGGCGAACGAGGAGCGGATGTCGCTCGCCCAGCGCGGGCCCGTCGACCTGGTGATGGCGCTGGCGCTGATCCACCACCTCGCCATCTCGAACAACGTTCCCCTGGAGCGGATCGCCGACTTCCTGGCGCCGCTGGCCCCGCGCCTGCTGATCGAGTTCGTGCCGAAGGGCGACTCCCAGGTGCAGCGGCTGCTGGCCACGCGGGAGGACATCTTCGACCGCTACACGCCCGAGGCCTTCGAGGCGGCCTTCGCGCGGCGCTACGAGACCGTCGAGGCGCAGCCGATCCGCGAGAGCGTGCGCGTGCTCTACCTGCTGCGGCGCAGGGACGCGTAGGCGCTCAGGCTCCGGCCTGCGCGGCCTCCCGCTTGCGCAGCCAGGCCTCGTAGCCGGCGCCGGCGGCGGTGTCCCGCCCGCTGAACACGACGCGCTGCACCTCGCCGCGCGGCACCCGGCGCAGCTTGCCGTCGGGCTTCGTCCACAGCTCGAGGTGCGCGTCGCCGAGGTTCGCCACGTAGCCTTCCGCGGCGTCGCCCCCCAGCAGCTCGAGGGTGACGTGGCCGCGGTACTCGAAGGCCTGGCGCAGCACCTCCGGCGTCGCGTCGCAGGTAAGCCCCTGGCGGGGGCCAGCCTCGGCGACCGACGCGCGCGCGTGCTGCGGCGCCGCGGGCGTCCGGCTCGGCGCCGGAATGCGCGGCCCGAAGAGGGTCGCGCGCAGCATCGCCAGCATGCCGCGCGGGGACGAGAACGCGTGGTCGACGGAGCTCGGCTCGAAGCCGCTGTGCACCATGCAGTTGCGGCACTTGGGGTTGCCGCTCGCGTGCCCGTAGCGCTCCCAGCGCGTCTGCTCGAGCAGCTCGCCGAAGCTGTGGGCGTAGCCGTCCTGCATCAGATAGCAGGGCTTGCTCCAGCCGAAGACGCCGTAGCTGGGGTTGCCCCAGGGCGTGCAGTCGTAGTCGCGGGCGCCCGCCAGGAACTCGAGGAACAGGGGCGACTGGTTGAAGCGCCAGCCGCGGCGCCGTCCCCCGCCGAGCACCTGACGGAAGAGCTCGTGGGTGCGTTCTCGCTCCAGGAAGTGGTGCTGGTCGGGCGCCTTGTCGTAGCCGTAGCCCGGCGAGACCATCATGCCCTCGACGCCGAGGGCCATGGTGTCGTCGAAGAACGCACGCACGCGCTCCGGGTCGGAGCCGGTGAAGAAGGTCGAGTTGGTGGTGACGCGGAAGCCGCGGGCGAGGGCCGCCTCGATCGCGCGGCGCGCGGTGCGCCAGGTGCCCTCGCGGCATACCGCGGCGTCGTGCTCGGCCTCGAGCCCGTCGAGATGGACGCTGAAGCTCAGGTAGCGGGTGGGCCGGAAGAGATCGAGCTTCTCCTCGAGCAGCAGCGCGTTGGTGCACAGGTAGACGTACTTCTTGCGCTCGACGAGGCCCGCGACGATCTCGCCGATCTGCGGGTGCAGCAGCGGCTCGCCGCCCGGGAGGCTCACGATGGGCGCGCCGCACTCGTCCACGGCGCGCATGCACTCCTCGACGGAGAGCTGCCGCTTCAGGATCTCCTTCGGGTACTGGATCTTGCCGCAGCCGGCGCAGGCGAGGTTGCAGCGGTAGAGCGGCTCGAGCATCAGCACCAGCGGGTAGCGCTTCCGGCCGCTCAGCTTCTGGCGCAGCAGGTAGCTGGCGACGGTGACCATCTGGGCGATCGGGACGGGCATGTGGGCTCCGGCGCCGGGGTGTGCGCGGCACTATAACGCGGGGTCGGCGCCGCGGGATGCCTCCGCCGAGTTCCCGGCGCCGGCCCGGCCCTTCCACTCGGCGCCGCGGCCCTGGCGGTGGCGGCGCGCCGAGTCGAAGGTCATGGCCAGGTAGAGGGCGCCGGCCACGGGGAGCGCCAGTCCGAGCCAGCGGGAGCGTCCGTAGTCGCGCAGGGTCGGCTGGAAGGTCCACGCCATCAGCCCCCAGGCTGCGAGCGCGAGGGCGGCGGCCGTCGCGTCGCCGTGCAGAGGCCAGCCGAGCGCGAGGAGCGGCGGCACCAGGTAGACGAGCGTCAGGCCGAGCCCCGTGCCGGCGAGCAGCAGCGGCGAATGGCCGAGCTGCGTGTACGCGCTGCGCGCGACCATGCTCCAGACGTCGGCGAGCCCCCGATAGGGGCGGAAGCTGTACTCGCTCGGCCCGAGCCCGACCCAGACGCGCCCGCCCGCCTTCAGCGCCTTGCCGAGGGCGCAGTCGTCGATGATCT
>Ga0105106_10000356_pt1 | contig 32434 bp, 31 predicted proteins | sample PPLLaktember2015_5_FD_79109 | JGI IMG/M metagenome (GOLD analysis project Ga0105106, IMG submission 79109) | Freshwater sediment microbial communities from Prairie Pothole Lake near Jamestown, North Dakota, USA - PPLs Lake P8 Core (1) Depth... | ecosystem: Environmental > Aquatic > Freshwater >...
AAGGGCAGAATATGCGCAACTGCAAAAAGAAGGTAAACATCGAACGATCCTTGACCTCATCCGGGAGAATCCGATCCGGTTTATCGTCTATTTGGCGGCGATTGTCATCGTGGTCTATTTCTCCACTAAACCGTTTATGGATATCGGGAAATAACGGCCGGTATTTTGTGTGTTAACGTGAGCGACGGAGTCAGGCTTGTCATTTCAGTAAGGGCGAGATTAAAAGGGAAGGAAGGATTAAACTTTCAGTACTATATCCATCCTGCCCGGCAGGTTGGGCATGTTGTTTTCTATGTTTGAACGTAGGCGAACGGTTGCCTACCGGCCTGAGATTACATCCTATGACAAGGAACAGCCAGAAAGTCCGGTTCTTCCGCGAGCATATACCATCGTTCGAGTGCAAACCCGGATGTCACGATTGCTGTGGGCCGGTCACCACCTCGAGCGAAGAGATGGCATGGCTACCGGTCAAAAGCGACGCGCAACATGCAGCCGCGCTTGCCGATCTCAGCTGTCCGCACCTTGGCGAGCATGGATGCCAGGTGTACGCCGAACGTCCGCTGATCTGCCGCCTGTTCGGTACGACGCCGCGACTCGCCTGTCCGAATGGCAGGCGTCCCGAGGTGATGATCGATCCGCGCATTGAACGCCAGATATATCGTTATTTTTCAGAGACGCGCCAAGTGCTGGTTTGAACTTACGAAAAAGCGGTTAGACGCAGATGAACACAGATAAACCTGGATAACTCAATGCGCTGCCTGTATTGGCCAGCCTGCCAAAAGGGTGAAAGGCTTCGGTGCATCCATGGCATGATTTATTTGCATTAATCCGTGTTCATCTGCGGTTAAAGTCCGTTATTGAATAACCGACTCGTTTACACAAAAGTCCACCAGCTGGTCCAGTAAACGTTCCAGTGCCCGATTCGCTGCAAGAACGCCGCCGTAGGCGTTGTCGCTGGTGGCTGTCTCGGATTCATCGAATAGTTTCACGGCCAATACCCGTTGACCGCGCACATCGATCAGCTGTGCTCGCAACGTAAGCCGGATGCGGCTGGGACGCGTCACGAAATCGTGCTGCAGGCGTATCAGTTCAGTATCGAGACGGACATCGGCGGGAACCGCCCCCGGTCTCTGCACGATGGCACGGAAACTGCCGGCCTGTTCCATTGCCTGTACCAGCAGCGGCTCCAGCATTCGCACAGGCGCGTCTGCCCAGCGACTGGTTACGAAATAATTCAATTCGTGCGGTTGCTGCACATAGGCCATCTGGGGCGTGTCATAACCGGGTCGTGTCCGTGGTTCGCTGATCGCCAACACGAGGTTGCGCTTGACCTGCGCCGGCTTCGTCGCACGTTGCGCTTCCAGCACAAATGTACTCTGGTTAGCCGTCTTTGGTGCTGCGCAGGCGGTGCAGCCAGCAAGCAGCAGGACGGATATCAGAATCTGGAATGCCAAGCGGTGGGTTCGCCAGGGTGCGTATGTCATGATTATCATGTCCGTGTACGAGGTTATTCTCCGGGCCCGCGCTTTTCTGCCGGTTTGCCGTACAACAGGATGCTGGGATTTTTTTCCAGTTGGTTGCCGATGCGCGCCAACGTCGCGGCCACGTCACGAAATTCCATCACCAGCTGGCGCACCTCCGGCAGTGTTTCGCTGGTAAATTTCAGGCTGGCGCTCGTGCCGGCGCGGGCAAGCTCGTTTGACATGCTGTCGAAGACATCAGCGCTGCGGTTTATGCGGTTGCTGAGCTGCGGCAATTCTTCACTTAGAAGCGCGGCGTTCTTCAAGATGCGCGTCGCATCGATCAGGCTCTCGTCGAGCCGTACCATCAGCGAGGGCCCGGTACTGATGACCGGGTAGGGTTCACCGTCTTGCGATTGCAGCGCGGGTGCATCGCGGCTGCCACCTGTCAGGTCGACAAAAGTGATACCGGTCAAGCCCTGTGTCTGTAGTATGGCCACGGTATCCGTCTTGACTGGCGTACCACTCTCAATGGCAAGCGTCAATTGCACCTCTTCGACATTGCCAGGCGCCAGTACAATTTTCTTTACGCGACCTACATCGACCCCCCGGTAGCGTACCGCCGCATTCAGGTTCAGTCCCGCGACCGACTCCTTCATGTAAGTGTGATAGAGATCATAGGATTTACCATACGACTTGCCGCTGCTCAGCCACAGCACGCCGCCAATAAGCGCGGCGCCTAACACCAGCACAAACACCCCGACCACGGCAAAATTTACTTTTTCTTCCATGCCTGCTCGCTTGCGGCGCGTCCGCGCGGCCCATAGAAATATTCCCGCACCAGCGGATGATCCAGTTTGGAAAGCTCTGTCATGCTGCCAATTCCCAGGATATGCCCCCTGTCCAGTACCGCGACCCGGTCGGCTGTTCGCCACAACAGGTCGAGGTCGTGGGTCACCATCATTATGGTGAGCCCGAGCACATCGCGCAAACTTTTCACCAGCTCGTCGATACCGCTGGCGCTAAGCGGGTCGAGTCCCGCGGTCGGTTCGTCGAGAAACAGCAGTTCCGGGTCAAGGGCGATGGCGCGCGCCAGCGCCGCGCGCTTGCGCATTCCGCCACTCAGTTCGTTCGGGTACTTGGCGCCGGCGTCGGCAGGTAGACCGGTGAGCGCAATTTTCAGCGCGACGACCTCGTTGATCAGTGCGGCGCTGAGATGTGTATGCTCGCGCAATACCATGGCGACATTCTCCGCCACCGTCAGCGAACTGAACAGCGCAGCGCGCTCGAACATCACGCCCCAGCGACGTCGCAGTGGCAGCGCATTTTCCTCGCTCAAGCCGATGACTTCCTGGCCAAACACCCGGATCGAACCCGAGACCGGGTGCAGCAGCATGATGACGGCGCGCAGCAGCGTGGACTTGCCGCAGCCGCTTCCGCCCACCAGCGAAAAGATCTCGCCCGATCGCACCGTCAGGCTGACGTCTTCATGCACCACGGCTTTCCCGTAGCGCGTGTGCAGGTTGCGGATATCGATAATGTCGCTGTTGATCCGCGGCTTTTTCATCGCGGCGCTCACAGGTCAAGCCAGTTGAAAATCACGGAAAACAGCGCATCGGCCACAATCACCAGAAAGATCGATTGCACCACGCTCACGGTCGTCTGCCGACCGACGCTGTCGGCACCGCCGCTCACCTGGAATCCCTGGAAACATCCGACCAGTGCGATGATCACGGCAAATACCGGTGCCTTGATAATACCGGTCAGGAAGGAAGACAGGCTGAGCGCATCTTCGAGGCGGTCGAGAAAAACGCGGTAGCTGATATCCAGCATGGAGTTCGCCATGAGCATGCCGCCCAGCACGCCGGCCACATCGGCATACACTGTCAACAGCGGTAATGCGATGACTAATGCAATAATTTTCGGTTGCACCAGGAGTTCCTGCGGCCCGATGCCGATGGTGCGCAGCGCATCGATCTCCTCGCTGATCTTCATGGTACCGATTTGCGCCGCGTAGGCGGAGCCGGACCGACCTGCGACAATAATGGCGGTTAGCAGCGGGGACAGTTCGCGCAGCATTGACAGCCCGACCAGATCGGCAATGAAAATATTGGCGCCGAAGCGCTGCAACTGATCGGCACCCTGATAGGCAATGACCACTCCCATCAGGAACGACAGCAGGCCGACGATCGGCAGCGCCTCGAAGCCGGCGGTTTGCAGATTGTGGAGGATTGGCCGCCACCGGATACGGTGTGGCCGACCGAGTGAACGCAGAAACGCGATGCTGCTTTCTCCGATAAACGCGAGCATGCCAGAGAAGCCAAGCAGGTTGCGCCAGGCTTGTTGTCCGATACCAGCCAACAGACCGATTTTGATCGGTTCAGGCAGTTCCGCCGTTCCGGCGTGCGTGGCAATCAACTTCAGCAAGGTGTTGAATTCGGACTTTAAGCCATTAATCTGAATTGTGATCCCGCGCTGTTCCAGCGCGTGGATGGTGCGGTGTAGTAACCACGCGCCCGCCGAATCCAGTGTGGTAATCGCTGAAACATCGAATGCCAATTTTCTGGCAAGAGGGAAGGACAGCGCGCCAAGACGCTGTTCGACAGGCGCTACACCGAGCACCGTCCATGCTCCTGCGCAACGCACGGTTACGGACGCCGGCTCTGCGGCCGTATCCGTCTCGATTTCCAGACTCGCAATTTGTATGGTTGTCATTGCCTTGCCTGCACGATAGCAGAACCCAGGCGATCCAGGGCATTATCGCCTTGCCATGCTAATTGCTGAAGGTGTTATTCTCGCTTCTGCAATCCAGAAATAGAACAAGATTGTGCGCATTACCCACATGAAGAACAAATACCGCATCCGCCGCAGCCTGTGCCGACGGTTCTGATTTTCGTAAATGTCGCTGAACTGCTTGCCAGAAGGGAAAAAGAGCCGCACCCATAGAACGGGATGGGTGACGGTGGGGCATGTCAGACGGAGGCCGACCTGTAATGATGATTATTGGTCGACCGTGGCGTGACGCTCGCGGCGGCTGGATCGGCTGGCTCGCCGGAATGCGCACCGATTGAGCGCAATAATTGATGTTTATCAAGCTTTTTCCGCAGCCTGGCCAGTATGGTTCTACCCTGGTGCCAAAAACGGCCTTTCTGCACGATGGGGCCAAGACATGCCAGGATCGCTCTTGGCCGCTGTCTGTCAGTTGCTGGCACCGGGCGGGCGTGGCAGGATGAAGCTGTCCAGTCGGAGTTCTATCCCGGCAAGCGTCATTCCGGGCATGGCTGCTCCAGCGTGCAACGCAGAAGAATAGGGCGCCCACACAGGGCCATTACGCCGAAATGGAGGAGCCATGAGCCAGAATCGTACCGGACTCAGCGATATTCGACGCATTACCGCCCCCGTGTTTGCCCGGCAGGAAGCAGAATCGGGAACGCAGCGCCGCGCCTACTCGCTCGAGCGCGGCCTGTTGCGCTGGCTGCTGCGTGCCACGGGCAACCCGCCGGTTCGATTTATACTCTGGAACGGAGAAGAAATCGGCATCTCGCAGGAACCCACCGTCGCGCATGTGCATATCCGTGACCCGGGCACGTTGCGTCGCCTCGCCTTGCACCCGGAACTTTATTTCGGCGAGGAATACACCGCCGGGCGCGTCGAGGTTGAAGGATATTTTGTCGAGTTCCTTGAAGTCATGTATCGCGCCATCGCGCGCGCGCCGCGGCCCGGGTTGTTCCGGCGCGTGCTGCACACCTGGCTCAATCGCCCGCACCACAACACGCTTGACGGCTCGCGCGAAAACATCCATCACCATTACGACCTCGGCAACGATTTCTACAAGCTGTGGCTGGACAGCGAGATGGTGTACACCTGCGCCTACTTTTCCTCTCCCACACTGAGTCTGGAAGAGGCGCAGGTGGCAAAAATGGATCACGTGTGCCGCAAGCTCGAGCTCAAACCCGGGCAAACCGTGGTTGAAGCCGGTTGCGGTTGGGGGGCGCTGGCGCGCCACATGGCAAAACACTATGGCGTCACCGTCAAGGCCTACAACATCTCGCGCCAGCAGCTTGCGTATGCGCGCGATCGCGCCCGGCAGGAAGGGCTTGTCGGTCGTGTCGAGTACATCGAGGATGACTACCGCAACATCCGCGGTCAGTACGATGCGTTCGTGTCGGTCGGCATGCTCGAGCACGTGGGCGTGGACAACTATCCAATGCTTGGCGCCGTGGCGAAAAAGGCACTACGCAAGCACGGGCGCGGATTGATTCATTCCATCGGCCGCAATCGCCCCGGCACCATGAGCGCCTGGATCGAGCGGCGCATTTTCCCCGGCGCCCATCCGCCGTGCCTGAGCGAGATGATGCAGATCTTCGAGCCGAACACCTTCTCGGTGCTGGACGTCGAGAACCTGCGCCTGCACTATGCCCGGACCCTGGCGCACTGGCTGGAACGCTTTGAAGCCAATGTCGACAAGGTCGAGGCCATGACCGATCCCGCCTTTGTGCGTGCCTGGCGTCTGTATCTCGCCGGATCGATGGCGTCTTTCACCGCCGGTGACCTGCAGCTTTTCCAGGTGGTGTTTTCGAACGGGTCCTGCAACGATGTGCCGTGGACGCGTTGGCGCCTGTACAATGACTCGCCCAGCAACAAGGAAAAGGCATGGAATCCTGTGACGTCCTGATCGTCGGCGGCGGTCCGGCTGGCACGACCCTGGCGTGGAAGCTCAGGGCCGCCGGCCTCGATGTGCTGATCCTCGACAAGAAAATATTTCCACGCGACAAGACCTGCGCCGGCTGGATCACGCCGGCCGTGGTCGAGACGCTCAAGCTCGATACCGCGGACTATGCACGCGGCCGCGTGTTCCAGCCGATCCAGCGCTTCGTGACCGGTACTATTGGCGGTAAGGAGGTGCATACCGGGTACGACACGCCGGTGAGCTATGGCATCCGCCGTTTCGAGTTCGATGACTACCTGCTGCAGCGCTGCGGCGCGCGCGTGCTGTTGGGCGAGCCGCTCAAGAGCCTGAAGCACGACGGCGACGGCTGGGTGGTGAACGGCAAGCTCCGCGCACCGCTGGTGATCGGCGCCGGCGGGCATTTCTGCCCGGTGGCGCGCTATCTCGGCGCCAACCTCGGGGCCGATGAGAAAATTATCGCCGCCCAGGAAATCGAGTTCGAAATGAGCGCGGCGCAACAGCGCGCCTGCAGCGTCGCCGAGGATCGGCCCGAACTCTATTTCTGCGCCGACCTCAAGGGTTACGGCTGGATATTCCGCAAGGGTAACTTTCTGAATATTGGCCTGGGGCGCGAAGACAATCACAAGCTTGCCGAACACGTCACCGCGTTCTGCGAGGGCCTCAAGCAGCAGGGCCGTATCCCGGCCGACATCCCGACCAAGTTTCACGGGCACGCCTATCTGCTTTATCCGTTGGCGCCGCGCCAGCTGGTGGACGACGGCTTGCTGCTGATCGGCGACGCGGCCGGGCTTGCTTACCCGCAGAGCGGCGAGGGCATACGTCCGGCCATCGAATCCGCCATTCTCGCTGCCGACACCATTCTCGCCGTGCGCGGCAACCCTGCCGTGAGCCCGGCGAACCGGTACCAGCGCGCGCAACTCGAGCCGTATGTTGCACAGCTCACCGCGCGCTTCGGCGAGCGCCTGCACGGCGATACCCCGGCCGCGCCCGGGCATTTCGCGCAGCGGTTCAAGGAAACACTCGCACACTGGCTGTTGCGCCGCCGCTGGTTTGCCCGCCATGTGGTCATCGACCGCTGGTTCCTGCACCGCCATCAACCGCCGCTGCCATCCTGAAACAGACCGGCTGTTGCGTCCAACCTGAACGCAGGTTCGCTTGCGGGGCTTGATGCGATAAATATTGACAACTCTGATCTTATTTACATGCGGTTTTTATTACGCCCCAAATGACGTATTTCAATCTATTATTTGGGGCGTCGAATTGTAGTTATATGCCGGGTCATTGCCCATGATTGACAGACTAATTGCAGCCCTGATTGGCGCGCTGTGTGGTTTGGCAATGGCATTCATTTGGAGCCTTGTTGCGCTTCGTGGAATCGGCGCCTGTTATGCTACGTCAGCATCGGTGACATCTGGCCTTGCTTGTGACCTTGGGAAAGCGGTCTTCTGGCTGTTATTGACCGGACCTCCGCTTGTGGGGTTGGTCTTTGGATTCGATGTCTTGCTGAAGTGGCTCTCGAAATTCTGGGGTACAGACAAGAAGTCCGGCATATAACTATTCACTCCAGACACGGCGGCGCTAACGCGCCGCCGTGTCTGGGCTCAGCCGTTATACGGGCAAGCCAAATGCTCGGTAGATTTTTTGCAAACACCATCTATGTACAGGTCCGAAAAAATACTTTTCGGCTGCGTCACATCGAAGGCAAGAAGGAACGCGAAGTATCGGCGCAAAAACCATTTACGACAACGCGACTGTTGGTTGGTCAGTTCCAGGAAGCGGAAACATTGCTTCGAAAAGCAATTCAAGCAATCGGTAACGGCGGCCTGTTCCAGGTCAGTCCTGTTGTTGTCATCCACCCCATTGAAATGGTAGAGGGTGGTTTGTCGGAGGTCGAAGACAGGGCGCTCAGAGAACTGGCCTTGAGCAGCGGTGCAAGAAGTGTTTTTGTACATGTTGGCGCACCCCTCACAGATTCGGAGGTAGTGTCTGTTGGTCGGCAGGCGTAGGGCGCAATGCACATCGCGAATTGCGCCGCCTGTATCCATCGATGAGTCATCGTGTAGCACGCGTGGCTGTGCCAAAATACTTTGAGGCGATCGATGGGGAATGGACGGTATGGACTACAACGAACAAAAGGTTGATGACGCGGTTCTCGCCCTGCTTTATCTGACACTTCATGACGGGGCGCGGGCGTGGAAGTCGTTTGATTGGGATGCGCTGAACAGGCTTCACCAGAAAGGCTACATTTCGAATCCGGTTGGCAAGGCCAAGTCCGTTGTCTTTACGGACAGGGGCTCGGCGCGGCGGAGCTACTGTTCAAACAGCTTTTTGCCAAGGACTAGAGTGCGGTCGATCGGTGGGTTACGGCGCTCCGCGCCCAGCCTGCCCTACAGTTACTGATCGAGTAATCCGCCAAACGAGCGCCAACGCGCCCCCTGCGTTATACTACTGTCAACCGTCCGAAATACCCGCAATACCCTTGGGGAATGGCCTGATCATCCCCATGTAGCCTGAGTTCACCCGGCCAGTCTCATGCAAAGCGCGCGCGACATTTTTTCCCACCGGCCCTACTGGGCGAAACGTTTCGGCCGCGCGCCGTTCCTGCCCATGTCGCGCGCCGAGATGGACGAGCTCGGCTGGGATTCGTGCGACATTATTCTGGTGACCGGCGACGCCTATGTGGACCATCCGAGCTTCGGCATGGCGCTGGTCGGGCGGGTGCTGGAGGCACAGGGATTTCGCGTCGGCATCATCAGCCAGCCCGATTGGCGCAGTGCCGTGGCGTTTCAGGCGCTCGGCAAACCCAACCTGTTCTTCGGCATCACCGCCGGCAACATGGATTCCATGGTGAATCGCTACACCGCCGACCGGCGCATTCGCTCGGACGATGCCTACACGCCCGGCGGCGAGGGCGGCAAACGCCCGGATCGTTCGGTGATCGTGTATGCGCAGCGCGCACGGGGAGCGTATCCGGATGCACCCATCATTCTGGGCAGCATCGAGGCGTCGTTGCGGCGCATTGCGCACTACGATTACTGGTCAGAGAAGGTGCGCCGCTCGGTGCTGCTCGACGCCAAGGCGGACATGCTGGTGTACGGCAACGCCGAACGCCAGATCTGCGAAATCGCACATCGCCTGGCGGCGGGTGAAGCCATCGGCAACATTACCGATGTGCGCGGCACGGCGTTCGTGCGGACGGCCTTGCCGGAAGGCTGGAGCGAGATCGACTCGACTCATATCGACAGGCCCGGAGCGCTGCGTCCGCCGGAGAATCCGTATGCGAGCGAGGCAGAACTGCGGACGGCAGGAGCGGCAGACACCGGCCGCCAGCGTCGTTCCGCCACCGCCGTCCCTGGAGACGTCTTGCCGGGGGAGAGCGAATCCGCGGTCAGTATCGTTCGTTTCCAGAAGCGATTGCCGAAACCCGACCGCGCGCACTGCGTTATCCGCCTGCCTTCTTATGAGGCCGTCGCTGCCGATCCGGTGCTGTACGCGCACGCCTCGCGCATCCTGCATACGGAGGCCAACCCCGGCAACGCGCGTGCCTTGGTGCAGCGCCATGGCGAACGCGATGTGTGGCTGAATCCGCCGCCGATTCCGCTTACCACGAAAGAGATGGATGCGGTCTATGAGCTGCCGTATCAGCGCGTGCCGCACCCGGCCTACGGCAAGGCGAAAATCCCGGCGTACGAGATGATCCGTTTTTCGATCTCGATCCAGCGCGGCTGCTTCGGCGGCTGCACCTTTTGTTCGATCACCGAGCACGAGGGCCGCATCATCCAGAGCCGTTCCGAGGATTCGGTGATCCGCGAAATTGAAACAGTGCGCGACAGCGTACCCGGATTCACCGGCGTGATCTCGGATCTGGGTGGCCCGACGGCCAACATGTATCGCCTCGCCTGCAAGAGCCGCGAAATCGAATCGGCCTGCCGTTTGCCGTCGTGCGTCTTTCCGGATATCTGTTCCAATCTGAACACGGACCATTCGCCGCTCATCAAGCTATACCGGCGCGCACGCGAACTGCCGGGCATCAAGAAGATTCTGATCGGCTCGGGCGTGCGCTACGACCTGGCCGTGAAGTCGCCGGCCTACGTGAAGGAGCTGGTGCAGCACCATGTCGGCGGTTATCTCAAGATCGCACCCGAGCATTTGCGCGAAGGGCCCCTGGCAATGATGATGAAGCCTGGTATGGGCGCGTATGACGAGTTCAAGAAGTTGTTCGACAAGTTCTCGAAGGAAGCCGGCAAGGAGCAGTATCTCATTCCCTACTTTATCGCCGCGCATCCGGGTACCACCGACGAAGACATGCTGGAGCTGGCGTTGTGGCTCAAGCAGAACGGATTCCGCGCCGACCAGGTGCAGGCATTTCTGCCGTCGCCGATGGCGACCGCGACCGCCATGTATCATTCGGGCAAGAATCCGTTGCGCAAGGTCACTGCCACCAGCCAGGACGTGTATATCCCCAAGGGTCTCAAGCAACGTCGCTTGCACAAGGCATTCTTGCGCTACCACGATGCCAACAACTGGCCAATGCTGCGTATCGCCCTGCGGCGCATGGGCCGCGGAGACCTGATTGGCAGTGGCCGGCACCAGCTGATTCCGTCTTATCAGCCGGCTGGCACCGGGCTTGCGCCGGAGGGTGCGCGCGCGGGCAAGGCGTTCAAGACGCAACACACTGGATTGCCGCACACCGCTCGCGTGAAGACAGACAAGCCGAAGCCGCGCGTCAACGGCAGGCCGCAGCGCCACATCAATCCCGGCAGTCCGACCGGCACTGGCAAGCGGCGCGGACCGCGCTAGCCGGACTCGAATTTTCCATTTGGAGGTGAATCCGATGTATACAGCGAACCAAAACAGCAAGGGGCAAGGCTGGTTGGCTTTCCTGCTGCTGGTCCCGGTCCTGATCGCCGCGGCGGTGGTCGGGTTTTTCGTGTTCGTGGTGATTCTTGGCCTGATCCTGTTCGCCGCCGCCGTCCTGTTGCTGCGCCTTTGGTGGCTGCGCCGGAAATTACGCAAGGCGGCAGAAGGCAGCCAGGCGCTGAAAGGTGAATACGTGGTGATACGCCATTCCACTCCGCACGACGACGACAACCCGCGCCGCTGAACGGCGTAGCCCAGGCCGCCGCGCGTGCCGGCAGACCGCGCAGGTCGATTATTGCAAGGTTCTGTTGTGTGACATTTTTTCCAGCGCCATGTGCGTCAATTGCTCAAGCGTGGAGCTGTCGGGCATTTCATGGATGTCGGTGAACCAGACATTCTCGACGTGGCATTCCTCTTTCACGGAATCATCGGTAATCAGCGGCCTGCCGATGAACACCCCGCGCTGACCGTTCTCCAGATCGATGATCACCAACTGTAGCGGCAACATTTTCATGACCAGGCCCTCTGTTCAGTGATCGGATGCGGGCTGTTCGCCGTACGGCAGCAAGCAGTCCGGCCGGAATGACGTCAACTTCACCTTTATTCAGAGCATAAACCATGCCATGGGCGAAACCATGCCGGTGGTGTTGTACAGCCGGCCGCTCATCGGTTTTGTACGTATTTGCATTTGAGGCGACGGCAAGAAATGGCAATGCAGGCGGGCACAAACGGGCCGCCCTGCGGAGAGATCGGTCAGCCTGCGGGCTTTCTGAAAGGGATGATGCGGGCCGAGGTGGCCGAGGTGGCATGACGGGGCGGGGCAATGACTGACTGGTTGGGGCCAACCATAAGGGTGTCGAGCGCGGTTTTGAGCCCATGCGCGCCCAGCAGGGATTCCCACATCATCGACGAAATCTTGAGACAAGCGCCCATCGGCGTGCGGGCGCGGCGGCGCTCCATGTCAATGCGGAACTGGAGCCCACGCAGGCGCCGCTGACCGGACAGCGGGAACTGGCGGAGGTACGCCTCGATCAGGGCAATGCGACGCGCTTCGAAGGCAAATGGATCGTCCTTGGCCAATTGCGACCATTCATCGAAGTCAAAGCAGAAACAGAAATTCGTAGCTGCCTGCACCTGTGCGGCCCGGTTACAGTTCCGCCTCGATAGTATGATATTGCTGCCAAACCGGGAAGCGGAATCAGGCTGGACGGTCGGATACAACCGACCGGGATTGCGCCTGATTGTTCGGTGAATCATCAAGTCATTGATAATAAAAGCATAGGCCAGCTGATGGGAGCTGCTCAAATGTTGTCAACACCACTTGTTTACGACATACGGCCTGTGCTTTGGCGATGGCACACACGGTGACACAGATGCCCTCAGACATATGCGCCAAGGCGGCGCGCGATGGCCTCGATTTCCGGACGCGCCGGGTAGCTCTCTGGATGCTCGGCGAGATAGGCACGCCACTCGTCAAAGCGGCGCGCCAGCGCGCCGTCGGTGCCGTGGCAGCCGAGTACGCGCACGGTTGCGTCGCCGATTTTCCACGGGCCGTCGCCCTTGATGATGCCTTCCACCACATGCACGCCAAAGTGCGGATTGCGCAGGTGCCAGAAAAGATCGAAGTACACGAGTCCGCGCGCATGCGCGAAGCGTTCGGCCAAGACGTGCATGTCTCCCGTCGGCAGGCGGATGAGGAGCGGGGCAGTGACGCTGAACAGGTCGGCCATGGCGGTTCTCTTGCTGGTTACGATTGTACGGCGCGCATAAAATCCCGGCCAGCAGGGAATAAACACAGCCGGCATGCGTTAATCCCGTCTGATGGCTTGCACCCTGTGCGGCAATTGACCCAAAATGGCCGCGTTGCGGTATGACTGCGCTGATGTTCAAACAACAAGGAGATGAACCATGAAGCATGCTCGAATCAGTCACTGTATTCTTCTCGTCTCGGCATACCTGCTGGCCGGCACGGCGGTCGCCGCCGAATCCGAGGACATTATCAAGTATCGCCAGAACGTCATGAAGTCGAACGGTGCACACATGGCGGCCGCCGCTGCGATCATCAATGGCAAGGTGGATTACAAGGGCCAGCTCGGCGATCACGCCCGGGCACTACAGGCCATCAACAAGGATATCAATTCGCTGTTCCCGAAGGATTCCGATTTCGGTGAAACCAAGGCACTCGATGCCGTGTGGGAGAAAAACGCCGACTTCCAGAAGCTCGCCAAGACCGCCGCGCAAAAGGCCGACGCGCTTGCCAAGACGGTTGCGGCCGGAGACAGCAAGAATTACGCGGCGCGTTTCAAGGAACTGTCGGACAGTTGCAAGGCCTGCCACAAGGATTTCCGCAAGGAAGAAAAGTAGCGCCTGCGAATCATGTTTGGGCGTGCGTGTTTCGTTCTGTCGGCGGGGCTGCTGTTCGTGGCCCCGCCCGCCGTGGCGGCAGACGCGTCGACGGCCGGGCCGCTCATCCAGCAGGGGGAATACATTTTTCGCGCGGCCGGTTGTTATGGCTGCCACACCGACGAGAAACATGCCGGCAAGCCGCTCGCCGGCGGGCATGCGCTGGCGACGCCTTTCGGCACTTTCCATACGCCCAATATCACGCCTGACGCGGAGACCGGTATCGGGCGCTGGAGCGAGCAGGATTTCCGGAACGCCATGCGCGAAGGCTTGAGTCCGTCCGGCGATCATTACTATCCGTCGTTTCCCTATACGTCGTACACGAAACTCAGCGATGAAGACCTGCGCGCGCTGTGGGCCTACCTGCGGGCGCAGCCGCCGGTGAAGCAGGCCAACCGCAAGCATGACCTGAAATGGTTCGCGCGCGCCCGCAGCTTCGTGGGTTCGTGGAAAAGCCTGTATTTCGCGCCCGGGGCGTACAAGCCGGATGCGGCAAAATCCACCGCCTGGAATCGCGGCGCCTACCTGGCCGAGGCCGCGGCACACTGCGGCGAATGCCACACCCCGCGCACCGCGCTCGGCGGCATCAAGAGCGGCATGCACTACGCCGGCACGCGCGATGGCCCGGACGACAGCGTGGTGCCGAACATCACGCCCGACAGGAAGACTGGCATTGGCCGCTGGCGCGCCAGCGAGCTCGCCGAGTATCTGGAAACCGGCATGACACCGGACGGCGATTCGGCCGGCGATCTGATGGCCGAGGTGATCGACAACGGTCTGAAATATCTGCGCAAGGAGGATCTGGCGGCGATGGCCGACTACGTGCTGTCGTTGCCGCCGGTCGAGCATGCAGTGCGCAAGGCCGACAAGAAACCGGTGAAAAAGGAGGACTACGAGTAACCTGCGGACACACCGGCCGCTGCGTCCTCGGCATCCGCCCCCGCGCTCGTGGTAAACTTGCCCGCATCGGAAGCCGCGCACCGATGCGCGGCATCGTCAGCGGGGCATTCCATGCTGGACCTGAATTTGCGTGAACTGGGCGAGGCGGAACGTGTGGCGCTCTCCCGGGCCATTGTCGAATTGCTCAACCAGTGGGGCGTGGACGGTGTGGATCAGGTCACGCTGCTGGGCCTGCCGCCCGACACCAAGCCGCGCGTCCTGCGCCGTTACTACGAGAACACGGCGCTGCCCAACTCCCCCGAGATCAACGAACGCCTCGATCACCTGCTTGGAATCGCCGATGCTTTGCGCACCTCGAACCCGCGCAATGCCGCGGCGGGTTCGATCTGGCTGCATTCGGTGAATCACCGCTTCGACAATCGCACACCGCTCGATGCCATGATTCAGGACGGCCTCGGCGGTCTGCTGGCGGTACGTACTCATCTGGATTGCGCCTACGACTGGAACCTGAGCGGTTCGCGCTACTGACAAGGGCTCGACGCCGAACTATTCCGAGTCGTAGTTGTGCGTAATCTCTTCACCGCGCCTGATGTCGCGCAAGGCAACCACTTCGAGCGTGTCGTAATAAATGGCATTCGGCTCGTCGCTGTGGTTGATGTACTTGAGCTGGCACCGGACCTCGACCCCCTCGCTCTGCGTCAGCCAGAGTACGTACGGACCGTCGATGCTCGTCGGCCGGGCATCGACCTGGCCGATCAGCGTACCGGCCCTGATGCGTTTGCGCGCAAACAGTCCCTTGCCGTGAATGTTGCTGGTCGTGACATAGATCAACGCCGTATCGGTGTTTTTACTCATTGATTTTCCCGGATTCCTGAACAGGTTGTGATGCCCGCATGCGCAAGGCGTTGGTTGGATTTCGCCGCGTGATTTTTTGGTTCCATCGATCAAGCAGGGTGGGGCGCCACCCTACATTGCTAGAGCAGCACCTGTTCGATACCGCCGTGGGTGACGTTTTGAATAAACTGTTTCTGCCAGCCGACGCCAAGCAGGCGGTTGGCGAGTTCGACAACAATATAATCCGTTTCAAGGCCAGTATCGTCGCGGTAGCGGGATAACCCTTGCTGGCAGGCTGGGCACGAGGTCAGCAGCTTCACGTTGCCGGCGTGCGCGCTGTCGTTGCCGGTCAGCTGTTTGATGCCGGCGTGCAGCTCTTCCTGTTTGCGCGAGCGCACCTGGGTGGCGATGTCCGGGCGCGCGACCGCGAAGGTGCCGGCCTCGCCGCAACAGCGATCGGACAGCAGCACGTCCTGCCCCAGCAGTTTGCCAGCCACGCCGGTGGAGCTGTAGGTCTTCATCGGCGTGTGGCAGGGCTCGTGATAGAGGTATTGCACACCCGGCACGCCGTCGAGGTGCACGCCTTTCTCCATCAGGTACTCGTGGATGTCGAGCAAGCGGCAGCCGGGGAAGATCAGTTCGAACTGGTATTTGAGCAATTGGTCCATGCAGGTACCGCAGGACACGATCACGGTCTTGATGTCGAGATAGTTGAGCGTGTTGGCGACGCGGTGGAACAGCACGCGGTTATCGGTGGTGATCTTGAGACCTTTGGCGGTTTCACCGGTGGAGGTTTGCGGGTAGCCACAGCACAGATAGCCGGGCGGCAGCACGGTTTGTGCGCCGACCTTGTAGAGCATGGCGAGGGTGGCGAGTCCGATCTGGCTGAACAGGCGCTCCGAGCCGCAGCCCGGGAAGTAGAACACCGCCTCCGACTCATCGCCGGGTCGTGCCGGATCGCGCAGGATCGGCACGGTCTTGTTGTCCTCCAGCCGCAGCAACTGGCGCATGGTGCCGGACGGGACATTGGCCGGCAGCGGCTTCTTCACGAACTCGATGATCTGTGCCGTAATAGCCGGTGCGCCGGTCGTGGCGGCCGGTCGCCGCCGCAACGCGAGCAGTCCGAGGCGTCTGGCGAGCGTGTGGCCGATGCGTTGCGCGGCATAGCCCCAGTCAATCACAACCTTCTTGAGGAAGTGCACCGTGGCCGGATCGGTGGCGTTGAGGTAGGCCATCGACAGCCAGGTCGCCGGGCTCAGGCGTTTCTGGCCGCGCTCCTTCAGTATCTGGCGCATGCGCACCGTGACGTCGCCGAAATCGATGTCCACCGGGCACGGACTGAGGCACTTGTGACAGACCGTGCAGTGGTCGGCGACGTCGTTCATTTCCTCGAAGTGGTGCAGCGAGATGCCGCGGCGTGTCTGTTCTTCGTACAGAAACGCCTCGATGATCAGGCCGGTGGCGAGAATCTTGTTGCGTGGCGAGTACAGCAGGTTGGCGCGCGGCTCGTGCGTGGCGCATACCGGCTTGCACTTGCCGCAGCGCAGGCAATGGCGGATGGCGTCGTTCAGCTCGCCGAGCGCGCTGGCTTCGAGAATAATCGCCTCCTGCTGCACCAGCCGCAGCGACGGCGTCCAGGCGCGCGTCAGGTCCGCGCCCGGCAGGAGCTTACCGCGGTTGAAGTGCCCGTGCGGATCGATCTTGTGTTTGTAGGCCGAAAAGGCCGTGACGGTTTCCGGCGCCAGGTACTGGAGTTTGGTGATGCCGATGCCGTGTTCGCCGGAGATCACACCATCCAGGCGCGCGGCCAGCGCCATCACCCGCGCCACGATGAGGTCGGCCGCCTGCAGCATGACATAGTCGTTGGAGTTGACCGGGATGTTGGTGTGCACATTGCCGTCGCCGGCATGCATGTGTGTGGCCACGAACAGCCGGCTGGAGCGGTTGTCGCGATGAATGCGGTCGAGCTCGACATGCACCGGTTCCAGCTCGCGGCCGATAAATATGCTTTTTAGCGGACGCTCGACTTCGGCGCGGTAGGAGATACGCAGGTCCTGTCGCAGCAGCAGATCGAGCACGCTGTCGCCTGGCTGTATGCAGGCAGCCGCAGCGTGACCCAGGAGATCGCGCCGGCGTTCGGCCGGTTCGTCGAGCGCGGCCAGCAGCTTCTGCCAGCGCGCCTGGGCACGGTCGAGAAGATCGAGTGCGGCGCGTTCCTTGCCGGACAGTATTGCGTCCGCCTCCTCGACATTCTCGGTGTCGGGGCGGTAGGCCTGGCAGCTCGCCAGCGTGGCCACGTAATCGCGCACCGCGTCGATGATGTCCAGCTTGTTCCGGATGCTGTGTTCGATGTTGATGCGCTCGATGCCTTCGGCATATTCGGCCAGGCGTTCGAGCGGGATCACCACGTCCTCGTTGATCTTGAAGGCATTGGTGTGCGCCGCGATCGCCGCAGTGCGCGCCCGGTCCGCCCAGAACCGCTTGCGCGCCTCGGGACTAACGGCAATGAAGCCTTCGGCGTCGCGCGCATTCGCGAGCCGCACGACCTGTGAGGCGGCTTCGGCCACGGCGTTCTCGTCGTCGCCGGCAATATCCACGAGCAGCACCATCTTCGGACGTTCACGCCGCGCCGCCTTGGTGCTGTAGTTCACGGCGCGCACGTAGCGGTCATCCAGATGTTCGAGGCCGGCGAGCAGAACGCCGCGCCGGCCGTCCAGATAATTCTTGGTCTCGACAATGGCCGGCACCGCCTTGCCGAGATCGTGGCCGAAGAATTCCAGGCACACGGTGCGGGTGTGCGCCGGCATGCGGTGCAGCACGAATACCGCCGAGGTGATGAGCCCGTCACAGCCTTCCTTCTGTATACCCGGCAGCCCGGCGAGGAACTTGTCGGTTACGTCCTTGCCGAGCCCGAGCTTGCGAAACACCTGTCCGGGTATGCGCAGCAACTCCGGTTCGCCGCGGCGTGTGCGGCCATCGGCGGCGTACTGCGTGATGCGGAACGTGACCTCGGGCTGCTCGTGGATTTTTCCGAGATTATGATTCAGGCGTTCGACTTCGAGCCAGCGTGCGTCCGGCGTGACCATGCGCCACGACACCAGGTTGTCGAGCGTCGTGCCCCACAGCACCGCCTTCTTGCCGCCGGCGTTCATGGCGACGTTGCCGCCGATGGTGCAGGCATCCTGCGAGGTGGGATCGACGGCGAAGCTCAGGCCCTGTGACTCGGCGCGTTTCGTGACCTCCAGGGTGATGACACCGGCCTCGGCGCGTACCGTCGGCACCGCGTCGGCGACGCCTTCCAGCCGGCGCAGTTCAACGGCACCGAGCGTGTCGAGTTTTTCGGTATTGATGACCGCGCAGTCCTGAAACAGCGGCACGGCACCGCCGGTGTAACCGGTTCCGCCGCCGCGCGGAACGATGGTGAGCCCGAGCTCGATGCAGGCCGCGACCACGTCGCGCACTTCGGCCTCGCTGTCCGGGGTGAGGACCACCAGTGGAAACTCGACGCGCCAGTCGGTGGCGTCGGTGACATGCGAGACCCGCGCCAGCCCGCTGAAATCGATATTGTCGCGGTGTGTGACGCGCGCCAGCCGGCGGCGCGCGCCGCGCCGCAACTGTTCCTGGCGCGGAAACCAGTCCTCGAACTCGGTCACTGCTGCGCGTGCGCTCGCCACCAGTTGCAACGTGAGGGGGTTGTCGTCGGCGCGCGCTTCGATCTGGGCGAGACGATGGTGCAGGGCGCCGATCAGCAGTTTGCGCCGGTCGCGATTTTCCAGCAGATCGTCCTGGATGTAGGGATTACGAACGATGACCCACATGTCACCCAGCACTTCGAACAGCATGCGCGCACTGCGCCCGGTGCGGCGCGTACCGCGCAGGCGGTTGAGCACGTCCCACATCGCTTCCCCGAGGAACCGGATGACGATCTCACGGTCTGAGAAGGAGGTGTAATTGTAGGGGATTTCGCGGATACGCATGGGAAACCGGACATACTGCCACGCTGGATCGGGGGCAAATTGTAACACGCCGTGACCGTGGTTCTGCCGTGAAGGAATGATTCCGGAGTAGGTCGCGTCTTTGTAGAATGGGCGCCCGGCCAGCCGGCCCGGTGGCCACCGGCGCGATTACCACTTACCACCGATGTAACAGGGCAGACCATGACAACAAGACGGATTCTGGCGGGACTACTGGGCATGCTCATGACGATGGCAGTCTGGGCGGGCGTGCCGAGCATTGCCATGCAAGATCTGGAGGGACGTGAGCGCAACGTCAGCGAATACATCGGCCATGGCAAGTGGACCGTTGTGGTGGCCTGGGCGCACGATTGCCGCATCTGCGATCGTGAGATCGGCGAAATGACAGCATTCCACGCCGCGCGCCACGACAAGGATGCCATGGTGCTGGGTATCACGCTTGATGGGGCCGAACACCTCAAGGAAGCGCGCGCGTTCGTGAAGCGCCACAAGCTGCCGTTCGTGAACCTCGTCACCGAGCCCTCCCATGAGACAATGATGAAATTCGGTGCCGGCAAGTTCGTGGGCACGCCGACCTACTATATCTACGACCCAAAGGGCGAGATCGTCGGCCAGAACATCGGGCCGCTGACGCGTGCGGAAGTGGAGGAATTCATCGCCTCGTTCGGCAAGGAAACGCAAAATGACAAGCCATGAGCCGGAGACCGATCCGATGCTGACCGTGGTCGTCAATGGCGAGGCCGTGATCGAATACGATCGCCGTAAACCACTGGCCCCGCGTCAGGCGTTGTTCCTCGATCGCATGGATATGGACATGGACAGCGGTATCGGTCCGGAAGACCAGCGGGGTACATCACCGGACCTTATGATGCGTGCCCGGTTTGTGGCAAACAGTCTTTTCGAGGCCCTGGACGCGCAGAACGACAGTGTGGCGGCGGCGACCTGCGCCTATCTGGCGCAGCGGTTACCGGAACTCAGGCAGGTATGCGCGGACCAGAAAGACGGACAGACGCGCATCGAACTGGTGTTCGACAGGCCACATATGCCAACCCAGACTGTGCAGTTTGTCCGGCCGCGCGACAAGAGCGGACTGCACTGATCAGGACGGTGGTTCCTCCGTCACCTTGATCCAGATCCCGCGATCCGTGCAGTGCAGTAACTCGTCGCCACAGTGCATATAATTGCCGATATCAAAACGCTGATTGTTGAAATAGCAGGCGTTGCTTTCCAGTTCGGCATCCAGTGACGGTTCGCCTCTGTCCCAGGCATCGATAATCGGTGAATTTCGCAACTCCGGGTCAGGAGAGCCGACCTGTGGAGCATGCAGGCTGGTTTTCATGGCGATCTCCGCTTGAAAAGCCGGTTTATATATATATTTTCAATATCACAAATACCCGCGCCTCCTGCATTGATTTGGCTCAAGATGCAAGTAAATACTCAATCAATGAAATTGAGCCAACTTCAGTCGCGTGCAATGCCATTTAACAGGAACTGTCAGGATCCATGGCGCGTGGCTGTCCGGCAGCAATGGACGCTGAATAAATTGACGCATATCAATGCCCGATTGCCTGCCATCGGCGTATGGTTGCGCGCTAACGAGCATTCAAGGAAGGTGGCAAGATGGAACATCGCTGGAGTATTCGCAAACCCATGCAGGCATCCGTGACGCTCGCGCTGCCAAAGTGGGGGAAACTGCAGGCCGACATCTGTGATATCAGTCTCGGCGGTCTCGCCATCGCGCGCCCGCAGTACCCTATTCCGGTCAATTCACTGGCCACATTGTCCTTTTCGCTGGAACAAGACGGGCGCGTGAGTTATCACCGCCTGACTGGACAAGTGGTGTATAGCGGCAATACCCGTACCGGATTCGTTTTTATGGAATCCGGGCGTGATGCCCTGCCCGCGCTGCGCGAAGCACTGTATCCGCCAACCAGAAAACTGTCAGAGACAATTGCCGGGCAGTCGAACGCGGCCTGAGACGCCGCAGGTGACGCTCGAACGGCTGGCGAATGCAGTGATTCTGAATTGATCGATGTGATTTTCTCATGGCGGACATTCCGGCAAGAAGCGCCTACTAACAGGTTGCTGAAAAAGTCCAACCTGGACTTTTTCAGCTCGCAAGACGAAAAGTGTGATTTTCGGCTTGCTTCATTTTTCAAACACTTGCGTGTTTGAAAAATGGCGGCACATCCTTGTGCCGCACTGCAGGCTGCTGAAAAACGAGTTTTTCAGCAGCCTGCTAGACAGCTTCGCTTGCGAACGCGGCCTCGGCCTCGCGCCGCAATGCCTCCGGGTCGTCGCTGTAGCGCGGCGAGAAGTGCAACGGCACCAGGCGCTTGACCCCGGCGGCCCGTGCCAGCGTTCCCGCCTGGCGGGCGGTCAGATGGAAACGCGCGGCGGCACGCTCTGCATCCCCGGCGAGAAACACGCATTCCATGAACAGGATATCGGCATTGCCCACCAGCTCTACGATGCGGCGCGCGTTTTCGGCGTGATAGACCACATCCACCACGTAGGCAATCTTCTGGCCTGGTACGATTTGCAGAACCGTATCGCGCAACTGATCGACGGGCAGCGTGCGTTCATGTTCGCCGGCATGGTCGCGCCAGTGAATCCGCACCGGGGTGTCATCCGGCGCGTCGTGGCGCACCAGCCGCTTGAGGTCCTTGAGCCACGGGCCGGTGGGCAGGCCAAGGTCCTGCAGGCGGTTCCTCCAGACATTCATGTGCAGTTTTTCCTCGAGCGCAAAGCCGAGGCAGGGGATGTCGTGGTCGAGCAGCACGGCGCGCACGCGAAAGCCATCTTCATCGAGCAGAATCCCTTTGCGCAGTACAAGCGGCGCAAGCGCCTCGCGCCGAAAGCGCGTGCGGCAGTGGAAACACGCACGCTGCAGGCTCTGGTCGGCGTGCAGTTCGGCGGCGGTGAGCATGAAATCGGCCGGGTAGTTGTGCACCAGGTTCCAGGTGTAGGCGGCGAGCTTGTGTTCGACCTGGTCGACGAAGCCGGGCGGCCCGTACAGCGTGAGCGCGCGCTCGCGCCCGAGGCACAGCCGCAGCAACCGGTCGAAGCCGGCAAAGTGGTCCATGTGGGTGTGGGAAACAAACACATGCGAGAGTCGCAGCAGCTTGCGCGCCGGCAGCAACGTGAGGTCGCCGAGATCGAACAGCAGCGCGCGCCGTTCGAACAGGAAGTCCACGTACACGACCGGATCGCCGAACGGGTCGTTGACCGGCTGGGGATGGAAGAGCGGCGTCATACAACCTCCACGCGTTTCCGTGGTGTCCGATCTTAGCATGCAGCCGTCAGCCGGCGGCGTGCGGCGGGAAGGCGCGCGGCACGCCGAACTCGTGGCGTCCGGATTGCAGGCGTTTATAGTTGCGGATCATGATGATGGTGCGCAGTATCGCCGCCTCGTCGATCAGCGCGATGTCGAGCGCCACGCGGATGGCGCGACCGTGCGCGGTTTGTCCTTCGATCTCCATGAAAGCGGAGCGCAGCACCGGTTGCCCGGCATCCGGCTGATCGGCGTGGAAACGCGCCAGGGTGAGGAGGGTGGCGTCCCAGATCACCGGCTCGCCCTGGAAACTGCCGGTGAAAGCGAAGCGCGCCTGCTCGGCGCCGGGCGCGGCGAGCAAACTGTAAGACAGGCCCTGAAACTCGCGGGCCAGCGGATAGGGGTCGGTCACCGGCAGGTAAGGTAACCAACCTGCCCAGGGTTCTCCGGGCAGGTTGGAACGTTATGGCGCTACACGCAGCCGGTTGGTTTCGGCAGCCCGCCCCACTTGCAAATCAGCTTCATCGGACCTTTCTTGAACACCGCATACAGGTCGTTGGTGGTGACACCCATTTCCTTGGCGAATTTACGCAGCGGCGGGACCACGCCGTCTTCCTCGTACATGCGCCGTGCTTCGTTGATGTAATGCATGATCTGGTCGTTGATCTCGACGCCGTCGTTGGCGGCCAGCTGCGGCACAAGCTCTTCGCTCCAGACATCGCGGTCCAGCAGAAAACCATCACCATCGACTTCCAGTTTCTCGGCTTGCAGTCCCATCGTATTTTCCTCGTTCGGCAATTGGCTAATTCAGTGATGCCTGGTGAACAGGCGAAACGGGGATTAGTTTAGCAAAAAAGTCGGGTATGGAACATGCCTGCACGGAGGTCGCATAATGCACCATCGGCTATGGACTGGGCCAAGGGCCTACAATTGCTACACTTGAGATGAGCACCTGCAGGGATGTGCCATGCGCAGCTTTATCCGGCATCCGACTGATATTCCCATCGAGATCCGTCTCGCCGACCAGTCGTGCGAGCGTGAATCGCTGCGGAATGTCAGCCGCGGCGGATTATGCTTTAAATACCCGGAAGCGGCGCCTGTCGGCAGCAAGATCGTTGTGCGGATTGCGCTCACTTCACCGCCGTTCGAAGTAAGTTGCCAGGTGACCTGGTGCCAGGCCGACGGCGATGCCTGGCAGGTGGGTGTCCAATTTCTCGATCGGGACGACCTGTTTCGCGCACGCATGGTGGAACAGATTTGTCACATCGAGCAGTACCGGCGTGCGCGCGAGCGAGAAGGGCATGTCCTGAGCAGCCAGGAGGCGGCGCTCGAGTGGATCGAACGCTATGCCGATGCGTTCCCGTTTCCGAACGTCAGCACAGCACTTCCCCGAGACCAGTAAAAGGCAAGCGTCGGACGTTTCACCGGGCAGCGTGCTGGACAAGCCGGTAGCCAGCGGAAACAATAACCCCTGATCACACATTCCGGTGACCACCGGATTCCGTTAACCCCGATCCACCGCTCCGCCTGCCCGCATGTCGTCATCCCTGCGCCTGTTCGCCTCCGCCCCGCGCGGCATCGAGCCCTTGCTCGCCGATGAACTGCGCGCGCTTGGCGCCGGGGATGTGCAGGAAACGCGCGCCGGAGTGACTTTCGATGGCGATCTGGCGTTGGCCTACCGGGTTTGCCTGTGGTCGCGGGTGGCCAATCGTGTGCTGCTGCCGCTCGCGCAGTTTCCCGCGCCGACACCGGAGGCGCTGTATGCCGGCGTGCGCGGTATCGATTGGGCTGCGCATCTCGACCAGAACGGGACCCTGGCGGTGGATTTCAACACCTATCGTTCGGCGATCACCCATACCCATTACGGCGCGCTCAAGGTCAAAGATGCGGTTGTCGACCAGTTCCGTGAGCGCACCGGTGTGCGGCCGTCGGTGGCAACCAATGAGCCGGACGTGCGTATCAATGTATATGTGCATGCGGATGTCGCCTCACTGAGCATCGATCTGTCCGGCGAGAGCCTGCACCGGCGCGGCTATCGCGCCGACACCGTGACGGCGCCGCTCAAGGAAAATCTTGCGGCGGCCATTCTGCTGCGCGCCGGCTGGCCGGCGATCGCCCGCGAGGGCGGTGCGCTCGTCGATTTGATGTGCGGTTCCGGAACGCTGCCGATCGAAGCTGCACTTATCGCCAGCGACACGGCGCCGGGCCTCGCGCGGACCTATTATGGATTCCTGCGCTGGCGCGGGCACAATGCCGCGATTTGGGAGTCGCTGCTGTCCGAGGCGCAGGCGCGGCGCGCAGCAGGAATCAAAAACTTGCCACCGATCCGCGGCTACGACAGTGATCCGGCCGCGGTGCGTGTGGCACTGGTGAATGTCGAGCGCGCCGGGCTCACCGGGCGGGTACACATCGAGCGGCGCTATCTGGCGGATTGCCGCAGCGAGCACGTCGAGAATATCGGTCTGGTGGTGGTGAACCCGCCCTATGGCGAGCGTCTCGGCGAGGAATCGGAACTGCCGGGGCTGTACCGCGAGCTCGGCAGCGTGCTCAAGCGTTGTTACGAAGGCTGGCGCGCGGCGGTATTCACCGGCAACCCGGAACTCGGCAAGGTGATGGGCCTGCGCGCGCACAAGAGGCACGTGCTCTACAACGGCGCCATCGAATGCAAGCTGCTGCACTTCGAGGTGATCGCGAAGCAGTTTGTGACCGATCGCGGTCCCACGCATGGGGACGTGCCGATGCCACTGGACGCGGGAAGCAGGGAGCGGCCGGTGGAGCATCTGCCGCAGGTTCCGGTGGCGCTCACGCCCGGTGCCGAAATGTTCGCTAACCGCCTGCGCAAGAACCTGAAGCAGCTCGGCAAGTGGGCGGAACGCGAGAACATCTGCTGCTACCGACTGTACGATGCCGACATGCCGGAGTACGCGCTGGCCATCGATCTGTATCAGGGCGCGGCGCGCTGGGCGCATGTGCAGGAATATGCGGCACCGAAGAGCATCGACCCGGACAAGGCAAACGAGCGGTTGAAAGAGGCATTGAGCGCAATACCGGGAGTGCTCGGCATCCCCGCGGAGCAGATCTTTCTCAAAGTCCGGCAGCGCCAAAAGGGCAGCGCGCAGTACGAACGACTGGCGGAGCGCGGCGAGTTCCACGAGGTGCAGGAAGACGGTCTCAGGCTGCTGGTGAATTTCACCGACTATCTCGACACCGGCCTGTTCCTCGACCACCGCCTCACGCGCCGCATGTTGCGTGAGCTGGCCAAGGACAAGCGTTTTCTCAATCTGTTCGGGTATACCGGCGCCGCGACCGTGCATGCTGCCGCAGGCGACGCACAAGGACGTGCTAGTGTCGCGGGAGGCAGGATGCCGGGAGCGACCGGCGCACGCGCCACCACCACCGTGGACATGTCGCGCACCTATCTCGATTGGGCGCGCCGCAACCTGGCACTGAACGGTTTCGAGGGCCAGCAACATGAACTCATCCAGGCCGATGTGCTGGTCTGGCTTGAGGAAGAAACGGAGCGCCGCTACGATCTGATTTTTCTCGACCCGCCGACCTTTTCCACCTCCAAACGCATGCAGGACACGCTCGATATCCAGCGCGACCACCCAGCCCTGATCCGTGCCGCTGGCCGTCTGCTCGACCCTGGCGGGGTGTTGATCTTCTCCACCAATTTCCGGCGATTCCGCCTGGACCGGGAGGGCCTGATGGAATTTGCGGTCGAAGACATCAGCCGCGCCACTATCCCGAAGGACTTTGAGCGCAATCTACGTATCCACCAGTGCTTTAAAATTACCCTGCGCCGCTGAAAGAGTTGGGCGAACCGCCGGATTTTGTGGAAAAATAGCGTTTTAGCAGCCATTATCTAGAAAAAGCAGTCAGCCGCAGATGAACGCAGATGAACATGGCTATTCAATGCGCGACCTGTATTCGCCAGCCGACCAATAGGTGAATGGCCTCAGTGCAGCAATGGCATGATTCACTTGCGTTAATCTGTGTTCATCTGCGGCTAAAGCCTTTTTTAGGATTATTGTCTTTTATGGCAGGACGAACGCACTAGGGCTGAATTCTTATGGCAGGACGAACGCAGTAGGGCTTCATGTATGTCTGAAAAACAACTCAGCAACGTCAACGTGCTCTCGCAGGAGCTGCTGCCCACCCCGGAAGAGGTGAAGCGCGCCCTGCCGCTCACCGAGCGCGCCGAGAAGACGGTGCTCGCCGGACGCGAGGCGGTACGACGCATCCTCGACCACGAAGACCATCGCCTGTTCGTGGTGGTGGGCCCGTGCTCGATTCACGATCTCAAGGCGGCGCACGAATACGCCGCGCGCCTGAAAGAACTGGCCGACGAAGTGAGCGACACGCTGCTCATCATCATGCGCGTGTATTTCGAGAAACCCCGCACCACGGTCGGCTGGAAGGGTCTGATCAACGACCCGGACATGGACGATTCCTTCCACATCGAGAAGGGTCTGTCCATGGCGCGCGAGCTGTTGCGCGACCTCGCCGAACTGGGCCTGCCGACCGCGACCGAGGCGCTCGATCCGATCACGCCGCAGTATCTCTCCGATCTCATCACCTGGACCGCGATCGGCGCGCGCACCACGGAATCACAGACACACCGCGAGATGGCGAGCGGCCTGTCCACGCCGGTCGGCTTCAAGAACGCCACCGATGGCAGCCTGTCGGTCGCCATCAACGCCCTGCACTCGGCTTCGCGCCCGCATCATTTTCTCGGCATCAACCAAGGCGGCCAGAGCGCCGTGTTCCGCACGCGCGGCAACCGCTATGGGCACGTGGTGCTGCGGGGCGGCGGCGGGCGCGCGAATTACGATTCGGTGTCGATCGCCATCGCCGAGAAGGAGCTGGCTGCCGCCAAGCTGCCGCTCAACATCGCCGTGGATTGCAGCCACGGCAACTCCAACAAGGATTACGCCTTGCAGCCGCTGGTGGCCGAGAACTGCACCACCCAGATAGTCGACGGCAATGCCTCGATCGTGGCATTGATGCTGGAGAGCCACCTCAACGCCGGCAACCAGCCGATTCCGCAGGATCTCGCCAAATTGAAATACGGCATGTCGGTGACTGATGCCTGTATCGACTGGCCGACCACCGAGAAACTGCTGCGCGACATGCGCGCACGCCTCAAGGACGTGCTGCCGGCGCGGCAGGCGAAGCGCCGCCAGGGTGCCGCCTGATCGCCTTGGCTGCTCCTGGCCTGCAGAGTCTCTGTTGCGTCTTTATCCCGTAGCCTGCGTCCCATGCTGACCGTTGAGTTCCTGAAGAATTTTGCACCACTGCATACCCTGACGGAAGAACATCTCGCGCGCCTGGCGAAACGGGTCGTGGTGGAGGACGTTGCCAAGGGTACCGTGGTTTGCCATGAAGGCGATACCGATCACGATGTGATCTATCTCCTGGAGGGCGGAGTGGAAATGCGCTCGCGTTCGAGCAGCATGTCACGCATCCTGCAGGCCGGCACGCCAGATGCCAGTTTCCCACTGTCTCCCGGCCTTCCGCGGCCGTACACCGTTACGGCGACAACCGCGGCGCGTATTTTCCGCATCGACAACGCGAAACTTGAGCGCGCTGTTCTGCTGGATGAAGTCTCCGCCACCATTACGCGCATACACGATGCTGGCAGCGCGTTTGCCGGCGACAGCGTGTGGCTGGAGGAGATGCTGGCGAGTCCTGCATTCAGCAATCTGGCACGCGAGCGTGTCGCCATGCTCCTGCTCAAGCTTGAACCCATGATCGTCAAGTCCGGCGAGGTCGTGATCCGGCAAGGCGAGGCGGGCGACTATTATTATGTTCTCAAAGAGGGTGAGCTCACGGTTGCGCGCAAGGACGCGCAGGGCAAGGTCAAGCTGGTCAGCAAACTCAAGCGCGGCGATGTGTTCGGCGAAGAGGCACTGCTCACGGGAGATCCGCGCAATGCCAGCATAGTGGCCATGCTCGACAGCATTGTCATGCGTCTGGCGAAAGCGGATTTCGAGGAACTGGTAAAGAAGCCGCTGATCACCCATGTAACCGTGGAAGAAACCCAGGAGCACATGCGGCGCGGCGCGGCCCTGCTGGACGTGCGCAGCGCGGCTGAGTTTCAGCAGGGCGCGATCAAAGGCAGCCTGAACATCCCGATAAACGAACTGCGCGTGCACCTGACGCAACTCGATCCGGTTCGCCCCTACGTGATTTACTGCCGCAACGGCGTGCAGAGCGAGGTGGCCGCCTTTCTGCTGCGGCAGCGCGGGTTCGAGGTGTTTGTGTTGCGCGGTGGCCTGGAATCGTTACGGCGCGGTTGAGGGCCTGACTGTGAGAAGCCCGGCGTGCAGTTCAGTGCGGCTTGTCGTCGCCCGGTTTCCTTTTGTGCAGCGTCACGACCTGCGTCTTCTTCGGCTCGTCGACAAACTCCGGACGTGAACGGCTTGGCCGGCCGGATGCTTCCGTCAACTCCTTCTCGCGGGCAGAGATCAGTCCGAGACAATCCCGAATGCCTTGTATGGTGTTTTCGGACAGCGGGTGCTTCATGCCCGGCGGGGTGGAAGTGTCTTTGGCAATTTCGGTCAACACGCGTTTCAGCATGCGCAGGATTTTCTCTTCTTTGCTCGGCTCTTCAGTCATGCCAATTGCCCCAACGCTCCAGTTCTGGCCGGCATTCTGGCATATCCGGACCAGCGCATCACCCGCGGCCCGGTAGACGCAAATTCGGAACCCTGTCGCGAATTGGCAGGTATACGGGCATCTTGCGCAAGATCGCCGATATGAGAAGCATTCCAGATCAATACTCTTTGTATAGAAATCAATGAATTACCAGTGATTCACGCAGCCAGTTTCATTTTGATCCACCCTGAGTCGGTGGTATGTCTTTTGCAATTACTTTTAGGTTAAGCAAACGGTCAAGACTTCATCCCAGGCACGATGGCCGGGGATGAGGGGATCGCAACGTGTTTTTTTCGGCCTGCTGCCGGCCCAGTCTGGTATGCACAGTTAAATCTAAATCGCCAATGCTCCCAAAAAAATTACACGCACTGTACGCCCGGAACACCCCTGACTATGCCCTGGGACTGGGGTTTGCCGCGATTCTGGTATTAATGTTGTTCTTGACGGCTGTCGGGCTTGTGCAGCTGGAAGCCAGTCAGAAACGTCTCGAGGGCATTGTCGGCGACCATCTGGCCAAGGTATCGCTGGCGACCCGCATGTACACCTCCGCGCGTGAACGTACGATCAGCCTGCAGCAACTCACCATTCTGAGCGACCCGTTCGAGCGTGATGAGCAGTGGATTCGTTTTTTGTCGAAAGCCGGTGAGTTCGTACAGGCGCGCGAGGCATTACTTGCCTTGCCGCTCACCGCGGAAGAAGAAGTCCTGCTTAAACGCCAGGGTGAACTGACCGGGATCGCGGTGCCATTCAAGAACGCGTCGTAAACCTGGTCTCGGCGGGAAGTATCGTGGAGGCACAGCGTCTGCTTGTCGATGAGGCCATTCCGGCCCAGGATCGGGTGCTGGAACAGCTCAGTGCCCTGTATCAGTTGCAGGAACGGAAAACTCAACAGATCGTCGACCAGGCGACACGCGATAACCGTGAAGCGCGTTTGCAGGTGACACTGTTGGCAGCCGTTACCGTGGGCCTGGCGCTATTCGTCGCGGTAACCGTCGTGCGCTACTCGCGCCGCGCAGACTCGGCCTTGCGTCGGGAAAAGGAGCGTGCCCAGGTGACGCTGCACTCGCTGAGTGATGCGGTGATTCGGGCCGATGCCAATGGCCGCATTGAATATATGAATCCTGTTGCAGCAAGACTGACGGGCTGGACCAACGTCCAGGCACACGGAAAATATCCGAAAGACATTTTTAATATCGTGCGAGACAGCGTGTGTGACACGCAATTCGATGCCGTGGAAAAGATTCTCACCGGAGAGGAGTCGATCAGCGGACCAGTCGATTTTGTGATTTCCGTGCAAGAGACCACGCAGTATTGTATTGAGCTGATTGCGACCTGTATCCACGACGATCTTGGCAATGTAGCCGGTACGGTTCTGGTATTTCGCGATGTGACCGAAATCCGCGCCCTGTCCCGGGAGCTGGTGTACCACGCTACGCACGATCCACTGACCGGCCTGTACAACCGTCGCGAATTCGAGCGTCATCTTCAGGAAGCGCTGCTCGATGCCCGCGCCAGTGGCGTCGAGTATGCACTTTGTTATCTTGATCTGGATATGTTCAAGGTAGTGAATGACACGTGCGGCCATGTTGCCGGCGACGAGTTGCTGAAGCAGATCAGCCTGATGTTCCGTCAGCGCCTGCGCAAGGAGGATATTCTGGCGCGCATCGGTGGCGATGAGTTTGCAATTCTGTTGCGCCGCTGCACGCTTGAGCGTGCCGAAGCAATCAGTGAATTGATACACGGTGCCATGAAGGATTTCCGGTTCGTTTGGGAGGAAAAGACCGTCGACGTTGGCGTCAGTATCGGTGTGATGCGTGTCGCCGCGGATAGCGGCGATCTCAAGGATGTCATTCGCATTGCAGATGTCGCGTGCCGTGTGGCGAAAGAAGGAGGGCGCAATCGCACCCATCTGTTCAGGCCGAACGATCTTACCGTCACGCGCCGTGAGCGCGAGATCGACTGGGTGCAGCGCATTGGGCGAGCCGTGAATGAAAACCAGTTTGTCCTGTATGGCCAGTGGATACGGCCGCTGGGACGCTCCGGTCAACGGCTGTCGCATTGTGAAGTGTTGTTGCACCTCAGGGATGAGTCGGGCGGGGTGGTCACACCCGCGTCTTTCCTGCCGGCTGCCGAGCGATATCAGCTGATGCCGGTTGTTGATCGCTGGGTTGTGCACGCAACCCTCGCAACCCTGCGCGAACTTCCCGCTGCGGCTTTACGAAGCCTGGGCTGTTTCAATATCAACCTTTCGGGGCAGTCACTCTGTGATCCTGATTTTCTGGCCTATGTGTTGTCGGAACTCAGGACGAGCGGTGTATCACCAGAGCAAATCTGTTTCGAGGTGACTGAAACAGAAGCCGTGTCCAACCTGAGCAATGCCATAACCCTGATCGAACGCGTCAAGGAGGTGGGTTGCCGTTTTGCGCTGGATGATTTTGGCAGCGGCATGAGTTCGTTCTCCTACCTCAAGAACATGCCGGTCGACTATCTCAAGATTGATGGCTCATTCGTGCGCAACATTGCCGATGACAAGATCGATCTTGCCATGGTCAGCTCGATCAACCAGGTGGCGCACATCATGGGCATCGAAACGATCGCCGAGTATGTGGAGAGCGATGCGGTCCGCGTGGCGCTGGAGGCGCTTGGCGTGGACTACGGCCAGGGATTTGCGCTGGCGCGGCCGATGCCGCTGGAAGTGCTGCTGCGGGAATTGTGCGCGCTGCCCGTCCGGCTATCGATTTGAGTACGGCGGGGGCTGGCTCAGCCCGGCAGCGACGCAACTTTGACATGCTGGGCGCGCAGGCTGGCGAGCGCGGATTCAAACTGCCGAACCCGTTCGTTCTCCTGTTCGACCACCTGTTTCGGCGCACGCGCAACGAAGTCGCTGTTCGCCAGTTTGGTTACAGCCTTCTGCAGGTCCTTCTCGATTTTCTCCATTTCCTTGTTCAAACGCTCGAGTTCGGCCTGCTTGTTGATCACCGAACCGAGCGGCACCAGTACCTGCATGTTGCCGACCAGCGCGGTTGCCGATTCCGGTGTCGTGTCGCCTGGCTTGAGGCAGGTGATCGACTCGGTGCGCGCCAGGGTCGTGAGGGTCGCGCGGTTGCGTTCGAGGCAGGCCAGGTCCTGCACCGAGGCATCCTGCAGCAGCACCGGCAGGAGCTTGGACGGCGCGATGTCCATCTCGCCGCGAATATTGCGTATGACGGCAATTACGTTCATGACCCAGCGGATTTCCTTGACCGCCTCGTGGTCTATGGCTGTCGCATCGGTCAGCGGGTAGGGTTCGCGCATGATGGTCGAACCGGACTTTCCCGCCAGGGCGGCGACGCGCTGCCAGATCTCCTCGGTGATGAACGGCGTGATCGGGTGCAGCAGG
>Ga0105106_10000357_pt1 | contig 32404 bp, 30 predicted proteins | sample PPLLaktember2015_5_FD_79109 | JGI IMG/M metagenome (GOLD analysis project Ga0105106, IMG submission 79109) | Freshwater sediment microbial communities from Prairie Pothole Lake near Jamestown, North Dakota, USA - PPLs Lake P8 Core (1) Depth... | ecosystem: Environmental > Aquatic > Freshwater >...
GTGAAAAACCGGAAATCCTGAGGCAGGTAACCCAGCATGCTTCTAAGCTCCTTGCGGTTTTTCTGGATATCCTTGCCGTCAATCAGGACAACCCCGGAACTCGGTTTCATAAGAGTGACAAGGATGCGCATAAGACTCGATTTACCGGCTCCGTTCGGACCGAGCAACCCGAACATGCCTGTCCCGAATTCAAGGTTTATATCTTTAAGGGCGTGGTTGCCGTTCGGATATATCTTATTCAGGCCTCGAATCTCAATTTTCATCAACAGTACCGGTTAAATGCTGGAAGGATGCCCCAAACATTGTTTTGACTTATAAAAGACGGCTAAAATTTCAAATGTTACAACAGAAAGGCAGTTTTTTTGTATAATTTTGTTCGCCAAATACTTTCGGGGTGGCATACATTACCAACAAAAGAAAGATAATCAACGATCCGGTTTACGGATTTATAAGTCTGCCGGGCGAACTGATTTACGATATCATTCAGCATCCCTGGTTCCAGCGGCTCAGGAACATCAAGCAGCTTGGCCTGACGAGCTTCGTTTACCCGGGTGCAAATCACAGCAGATTCCAGCACTGCCTTGGCGCACTTCACCTGATGGACAATGCCCTGAAAACACTTAAAAGCAAAGGTATTGACATTTCACAGGAGGAAGAGGAAGCCGCACTGATAGCCATACTTCTGCATGATATCGGCCACGGTCCGTTTTCACATGCACTTGAGGCATCGCTTATAACCGGGATAGACCATGAGGACATATCCCTACTCCTTATGGAGAAGCTCAATGAAATCTTTTCAGGCCGTCTTGAGATGGCTGTCAGCATATTCAGGGGGAGCTACGGCAGGAAGTTCCTCCATGAGCTTGTATCGGGCCAGATGGACATGGACAGGCTCGATTATCTGAGAAGGGATTCCTTTTTTACCGGGGTCATAGAGGGATCGGTGGGTTCCGACAGGGTGATAAGGATGCTGAATGTTGTGGACGACAGCCTTGTAATGGACGAGAAAGGGATCTATTCGCTTGAGAAGTTCCTGATTGCACGCCGGCTTATGTACTGGCAGGTTTACATGCACAAAACCGTCCTTTCGTCAGAGAGCCTTCTCGTCAAAGTGCTGAAAAGGGCAAAGGAGATTGCTTTTCAGGGATCGGAGCTATTTGCAACACCTGCGCTTAAGTTTTTTCTTTACAACGAAATCGGCCCGGGCGACCTTGGAACGGGAGGCCTGTTTACCCCCGGCCTGATCGCATTTAATTTCACGCGTCTCGACGACAACGATATCCTGGCCTCGGCAAAGTACTGGGCCGACCATTCCGACCCTGTACTGGCGGATCTTTCGGGCAGGCTGTTGTACCGCAACCTGCTTTCAGTCGAGCTTCAGAATGAACCGTTTTCAGCAGACAGGCTGGAGGAATTAAGGGAGAGGGCTGTAAATATTATGAAGATAGATCGCAGCATGACGGATTATTATGTTTATTCGGACAGCATCTCAAACCGGACATATGCTCCCGATGCTCCAGAGGTGAGGATACTGCTTAAAAACGGCACCATTTCAGATATAACCGAAGTTTCGGATATGTTTGATCACAGAATTCTTTCGGAACATGTTACAAAATACTTTTTATGCTATCCAAAAGAAATAAGGTAATAGTTTTTCTTTTTACCCCCTTTCTTATCCCGCAAGGCGGGATGATCTGTTCCTTCCCCCCTGGGGGAAGGTTAGGTAGGGGGTTATAGTATTAGATTAAGAACAATTTGATTTTTATACAAGCCGATAAACTTTATTCAAAATATTATGGAATTCAATGCTGCTGCACTTGCAGGATTTCTGAAGGGTGAAATAATCGGGGATCCTGAAACAAAAGTAAATACCGTTGCAAAGATCGAGGAAGGACATCCCGGAGCCCTCTCATTCCTGGCCAATCCAAAATATGAGCACTTTTTATATACGACTAAATCGTCAATAGTACTTGTAAACAAAAGCCTGGTTCCGTCTGCAAGTGTAAGTGCAACACTTATAAAGGTGGAGAATGCCTACGAAGCATTCGCATCGCTCCTTCAGCTGGTCGACCAGGCAAGGCCCCGCAAAAAAGGGGTTCATCCCACGGCAGTTATAGAGCCTTCTGCAACTATTGGCAGGGATGTATATATCGGTCCATATGCCTATATCGGGGAAAACTGCCAAATCGGGGATGAATGTTCAATATACCCTCATGTATTTATTGGCGACAATTCAAAGGCAGGTAATAAATGCACCCTGTATCCGGGGGTTAAAATATACCACGACTGCATTCTGGGCAATAACTGTGTGATCCACGCGGGATCGGTTATCGGAAGCGACGGCTTCGGATTTGCACCCCAGTCGGAAACGGAGTTTATGAAAATCCCGCAAATCGGGAACGTTGTTATCGAAGACAATGTTGAAATCGGTGCCAATGTTGCAATTGACCGTGCAACAATGGGTTCGACCTTAATAAGAAAAGGTGTCAAGCTCGATAACCTGATCCAGATAGGGCATAATGTGGAGATTGGGGAGAACACTGTCATGGCCGGGCAGACTGGTGTTGCCGGGTCAGCCAAGATAGGCCGGAACTGCATGTTTGGCGGACAGGTTGGGATATCGGGCCATCTTAAAATTGCTGACGGAACAAAAATAGGCGCCCAGTCGGGTATTCCGGGTGATATCAAAAAGGAGAATACCATCCTGTTGGGGTATCCGGCGATTGACTACAAGAATTTCTACAGATCTTCCGTTGTTTTCAGGCAATTGCCAGAGCTAAAAAGAAAAATAGAAGAACTTGAAAAAGAGATAGGCCAGCTTAAAAAAGCCTAAATTGCCCTCTTATTAGGTGCCTTATGGGAATGCCATAATTGCATAATCATTTGGTTGTTCGGTTTTTTTGATTTTTTTTGTACCCGATTTCTGAAACATATCTTGAATCTGATGAGTGAGAAACAAAGAACTCTTGCAAAAGAGGTCAGACTTAATGGTAAGGGATTGCACACCGGGGTAAATGTCACTATCACATTCAAGCCAGCCCCGGCAAATTACGGATACAAATTCTGCAGGACCGATCTTCCGGGGAAGCCTGTAATTGAAGCTTTGGCCGAGAATGTCACTGATACATCGAGGGGAACAACACTTACGCAGAATGGTGCATCTGTGTCGACTATCGAGCATGTGCTTGCAGCCCTGCACGGATTAAGGGTCGACAATGCCCTTATTGAACTTGACGGACCCGAGGCTCCCATAATGGGAGGAGCTGCCTGGAAATTTACGGAAGCGATCAATGAGGCTGGATTTACGGAGTTAAAGGAAGAACGGAATTATTTTATTGTAAAGCAGAAGCTGGTTTATTCGGATGAGGAACACGGTGTCGATCTAATTATATATCCCGATGATCATCTTAGCATAAATGTACTTATCGATTATAATTCAAGGATTCTGGGAAATCAATATGCAATTCTTGATTCGATCGACGATTTTGAAAAGGAGATCTGCAAAAGCCGTACATTCGTGTTTTTCCACGAACTTGAACCTCTTCATAGTATGGGGCTGATCAAGGGTGGTGATCTTGACAATGCAGTGGTAATCCTTGAAAAGGAGGTTGAGCAGGAAGAAATTGACAGGATCGCAAAACTTTTTAACAGGCCCGGTATCACAAAGCATACCGCAGGGATACTCAACAATACGGAGCTAAGGTATCCCAATGAGCCCGCACGACATAAACTCCTTGATTTGATGGGCGATCTGGCGCTTGTCGGACAACCGGTGAAGGGAAAGGTGGTCGCAACCCGTCCGGGTCATTCTGCAAATACCAGGCTGGCAAAGCTTATAAGGCAGGAAATCAAGAAGGCTCATTCCAAGAAGAGTATCCCTGTTTATGATCCGGAACTGCCGCCGGTCTATTCACTTGAGGATATAAAAAAACGGCTGCCCCACAGGTACCCCTTCCTGATGGTGGATAAAATCATCTCGATTGATCAGACTACCGTGGTGGGCATAAAAAACGTGACATTCAATGAACCCTTCTTTCAGGGTCATTTCCCCGATGAACCGGTGATGCCCGGAGTCCTCCTCGTTGAAGCGCTTGCACAGTGCGGGGGATTACTGGTTCTGAGCACGGTGGAGGAACCTGAGAAGTATTCAACATATTTTCTAAAGATCGATAAGCTGAAATTCAAGCATAAGGTGGTTCCGGGTGACACCATTATCCTGAAGATGGATCTGATAGAGCCGATGAGGAGGGGTATTGTAATGATGTTCGGACAGGCATTTGTCGGAAATCATATTGTTGCTGAAGGAGAGATGACTGCACAGGTAGTAAAAAATAAATAACTGACATATGATCTCGAATCTAGCATATGTTCATCCAAATGCCAGGCTGGCGGAAAACGTTACTGTCGAACCATTTGCCTATGTCGCTGAGAATGTAGAGATTGGAGAGGGAACATGGCTGGCTCCCCATTCTACAATTCTTTTCGGTGCGAGGATAGGAAAAAATTGCAGGATCTTTCCTTCAGCAGTGATTTCGGCCATTCCCCAGGATCTTAAATTCAGGGGCGAGGATACTACTGCAGAGATCGGAGACAACACAACGGTGAGGGAGGGAGCAACAATTAACAGGGGAACAGCTTCTGCAGGCAAAACAATAATCGGCAAAAATTGCCTCATCATGGCATATGCTCATGTGGGGCACGATTGCATGATCGGTAGCAACTGCATCCTGGGTAACGGGACCGGCCTTGCCGGTGAGGTTAAGATAGACGACTGGGCAATACTGAGCGCAGGCACTCTGGTGCATCAGTTTGCACGGATAGGCGGACATGTCATGATCGGAGGGGGATCGAAAGTAAGAACAGATGTCCCCCCGTTTATAAAGGCCGACCGTGATCCGCTTACATACCTTGGCCTTAATACTGTCGGACTCACAAGGCGGGGTTTTGAAAGAGGCCGGATCGACTATATACACAATATCTACAGAGCCATCTATCAGAACGGAATGAATGTATCGCAGGCTCTTGATTATATTGAGAAGGAAATAAGTCAGACACCCGACAGTGAATATATCCTTGAATTCATCCGCAAATCAGAAAGAGGAATAATCCGCGGGCCGCGGTAGTAATCTTCAGGATTTTTCCCATCCCTGAGCCCTTAGCTCAATTTCATTTCCTTCATCGCCAACAAGGCTGCATCCCTGGTCTGGAACAGTCATGTGCCCTATCAGTGAGACACCAGTGATGCTCTTTATTCTTTCGGCATCCTCAAGAGGCACCGTAAAGAGAAGTTCATAATCCTCCCCGCCATTCAGAGCCGGAACAAGCGGATCGATATTAAACTCCTCCGCCGCTTTGCAGGTCTCCGCGTCGATAGGGATCCTGTTGTGCCAGATCCTGCACCCGGTGCCCGAAAGCTTGCATAAATGAAGAAGATCGGATACCAGGCCTTCAGATACATCGATCATTGAAGAGGGAATTATTTTATTTTCACGAAGACCAGAGAGGACAATATCCGGGAACCCTGGCTTGAGCTGCCTTTCGATAATGTATTCATAGCCGGCAAGATCAGGTTTGAATGATTTATCCTTGTCGAATATCTTTCTTTCCCTTTCAAGTATCTGAAGACCCATATATGAAGCCCCAAAATTACCGGTGACACAGATAAGATCGTTCGCTTTTGCGCCATTTCTCTTTACGAGTAGTTCCTTATCAACAAACCCTGTGGCAGTTACAGCGATAGTCAGACCGGTAAGCGAACTTGATGTATCGCCGCCTGCAAGATCAACCTTGAACCTGGTGCATGCCAGGTAAATCCCCTCATAAAGTTCTTCAATCTGCTCAACAAAGAACCTCGAGCTTATGCCAAGTGCAACGAAAATCTGGCCCGGGGTACCGTTCATTGCATAAATGTCGGAAATTGCCCTTATTACTGACTTGTATCCCAGATGCTTCAATGGAGTGTAAACCAGGTTGAAATGAATGCCTTCAAGAAGAAGATCAGTTGAAACAAGTGTGAGGTTGTCCCCTGAATCAATTATGGCAGAATCGTCACCCGGACCCAGGATGGTGGTTTTATTCTGTACAACAGCTTTCTCTGTTAAATGGTTTATCAGACCGAACTTCCCGAAGCTCCCGATCGGCGTTCTTTTGTTTTCAGATTCACTCATTCTTTAAGGTTTTTTAACCCACCCCTAACCCCCCGCCGAAGCGGGGCAGGCTCTCCAGGGAGGGGATTTAAAAGGCATCAAGGTCATTGCGAGGAACGAAGTGACGAAGCAACCTCAATCGACATCTACAAGTCACTCTGATGCCTGACGCCTTTTTCATATATGCATTATTCTTCTGCCGAATGGATTGAGCGCCACTTCGGTAAGCTTGAAATGCTGGTTTCCGAATGGGATCCCTATTATTGTAAGATAGAGGAGAACACCAAAAAGGGCGTGTGAAAGGGCGATCCAGATCCCTCCGCACAGAAGCCATAGAACATTCATGAACACGCTGAGGCATCCTGTCGGCTGAGGCTCAACCCTGCTTGTCCTTCCGAATGGCCAAATGGCCAGCCACCCCATCTTGAGGGTCTGAAGGCCGAAGGGTATCCCGATAATGGTGACCATCAGGATTATGCTCCCGACAAAGTATTCAATTGCTATGATGATACCGCCGAAAACCAGCCAGATAATGTTTCCCAGGATTTTCATATTCCAATGTCAGTTACTCGAGTATAATAGTTTTATCCTTGGGATACTTCACGGAATATGTAAGGATAAGCTCTCTCGTCTCCTGGGGTTTGATATCGAGATCCCATTTTACCTCGCCGGTCTGCGAATTATATCTGCCTCCCGACAGCTCAACGTCATCGACCTCGATGCCGCTGTTCGAAGAGACCGGTATCTGATCGTTTACTGTTATCCGCACAGGATTTGTCTTGTTGTTCCTTACCGTGATAAGAAATGAGTAGGTTTCTGTCTTGTTAGATCCGAGGACCCTCCTGCTTGTAAAGTCCTTTCTTTTCTCCCTCCTGACAAGGATGCTGTTGTCGTTCCCCAGCGAAACAGTGAGGGTATCCTTAAGCTGGTTAACATTCAGGTACGATTTGCCGACAAATGTGTTTTCAAAATAGAGAGTGGCCTCGCCGCCGATAAGATTCTGCTCGGCCCATCCGGTAATGTTGCCCGTGAGGTATGCCAGCGGCGATAATTTCGGGACCGTGACATATTTGTAATCAGCATCCGTGGTGGTACGCTGTATTTCGATTGTCTGAAGCTTTCCGTCCGGTTCAATTGTATAGGGAGTCGCAATATCGAATGTAACGGTTGTCTCCCCAACGGTTTTTTGAACAGGAACGGGAGCAGCTTCAGCTTGTTCCATTGCGGCGTCGGCCATCACTGCAACTTCATTTAATTCCTGCGACTTCTCCCTCTTTACTCCCGATACCGCACCTCTTATCATTATCCTGGGCATCGGTTCGGGATTATAATAGTCAATAAACCATGGATTGAGTACCGGAACATCTCCGGCAACCCACGGGGTTGCATTCGAGAAGCTGAGTTTCACATCCTTCCATGCAACACCAGTATTCTGGAATACATTTGCCTTATAGAATATTGTTACTGGTTTTGTGATATTATCCACCCTTATGTCGTACGAAGGATACCATCCGGCATTGCTGACGACATAACTGAACGTCATCCTGCCCGAGACAGGTTTATCACAGCTTACCGTTACGGCTATTTCACCTGACGGGAGCTGCTGTTTCCCTGTTTTGTCGGCAATCTGCTTCTGGAGGGCTTCGATCTGCTTCTCATAATCCTTTATCAGCCGGTTTTTTTTAAGAACGGCATTTTTCACCTGGTCCATGTTATTTGTGTAAAGCTCCATCACGCTTTTAAGCTGTTCAACCGAAAAGGTGGTTTCCTTTACAAGTATTGCCCTGTTGGCAACAAGAAAAGCCTCTTTTTCATTCAGTACGGAAATCGCAGCCTTTTCATCCTCCACTTTAATCTGAAGAGCTTCAATCTGTTTTCTGATGCTTTTGACCTCGGGCAGATCCTCAAGGTTTTCGAGATAGTTGTTTTGTTGATTCACCGACAGAATTATGAAATCGCCGTAGCCCTTTACCTGGATGCTCTGGGCGTCAATATAGGGTGAAAGGGATCCAAGCCTGAGAAGAGTTTTTCCGGCTGGGAGCTCCACCGTGGTCTCGTGGATCACCTGAGCCCTGTCGGGATAGACTGTGACATTTTTAATCCCTGCTTTTAATTCTTTTTCGGTATCAGCAGAAACATTGATTGTTCCGGTCATAATAAGTATTGAAATTAATATTAGATTCTTCATATAAAATGAAATTTAAACATATAAAGATAAGATTTTCTGAAAGACAAAAAGCCAGCAAAATAATTACCCCCCAAACCCCCAGGGGGGCCTTAATAAGGCTCCCCTCCTGGGAGGGGTTGGGGGTGGGTTAAACAGGCACGGATTACAAATCCGCGCCAGCGGAAGAAAATCAAGCCCCCAAATGGGTCTCAACCCCCCACCCCCCCAAGGGGGGCCAGAAAAGATCGATAATCTTAAGTCCCCCCTGGGGGATTTAGGGGTAAAAAGACAAGAAGAACTTTTATACAGCCTCCTTTCAAAACTATGTTATTTGTTAAATTAAGTGAATTCCCGCCTCATTTTATGTTAAATATGCGTATTACAGACTGAGGTATTGTGAATAGCGTACCTTTGACCAAATTTTTAAAGTGATGAATGGATTGAAAATTGGGAACCTTACAATATCCGTACCGATATTTCAGGGAGGAATGGGAGTGGGGATTTCCCTTTCGGGATTGGCAGCGGCTGTCGCGAACGAGGGAGGCGTCGGTGTCATTTCAAGCGCAGGACTGGGATTGCTTTACAGTGATTTCAAGGGGAATTTCCTTGAAGCAAGCATTCACGGCCTGAAGGAGGAGATACGAAAAGCCAGGGAAAAGACTTTGGGCGTTATCGGAGTCAATGTTATGGTTGCAATGTCGAACTTTGCAGATATGATAAAGACCTCCGTTGCTGAAAAGGTTGATATTATTATTGCCGGAGCAGGACTTCCGCTTGATCTGCCTTCATTTCTGAAGAAGGATTCGCCGACCAAACTGGTTCCAATCGTTTCATCGGCCAGGGCTGCGAAGATAATCTGTGAAAAATGGAAATCGAGTTACGATTACCTGCCCGATGCAGTTATAGTTGAGGGGCCAAAAGCCGGTGGACACCTGGGTTTTAAGGAGGAACAGATATCGGATAATGATTTCAGGCTTGAAAAGCTGGTTCCTGAAATAGTGTCGGAATTAAAGGTTTTTGAAGATAAATACGACAAACATATTCCCCTGATTGCTGCCGGCGGCATCTATACCGGTCAGGACATTCATGATATTATGAATCTCGGGGCATCGGGGGTACAAATGGGAACAATATTCGTGACCACGGATGAATGCGATGCATCAGCTGCATTCAAGCAGTCGTATATAAACGCCACCGAGAAGGATATTGAAATAATCAGGAGTCCGGTCGGAATGCCCGGACGTGCAATACTCAGCAATTTCATCACAAAGGTGAAGGCAGGCAAAAAACAGCCGAAGAAGTGTCCTTTCAAGTGTATCAAAACCTGCGATATATCAAAGAGCCCATATTGCATTATCATAGCACTTATAAATGCACTGAAGGGCAACTTCGAGAACGGATATGCCTTTGCCGGAGCAAATGCATTCAGGGCAACAAGGATATCGTCGGTGAAAGAGGTGTTTCAGTCGCTGCTCAGGGAGTACAGGGAAAGTCGTTAAGGGCATCGAAATATCCGATGGTGGCCTGTCCCAATTCCTCAGCATCATGTCCTGCCATCGGGCACCCCGGGACCGGACAGTCAATGATCTTGTGCTCCTTGTTATCGGAAGGTTCCCATCCCAGAAGCAGGTACAGGGCGAAAAAGCCTATAATATAAGCCACTGCAACGTGCCAGCCTTTCCTGATCCACATAATAACATCGCGGCCTTCAGGAAATTTATTTGTAATCGCCACACCGGCCGAAGAGCCGAACCATACCATCGATCCTCCGAATCCGACTGCATAGGCCAGCATCCCCCAGTCATAATGTCCCTGGTCGAGGCAGAGTTTTGTAAGTGGTATATTATCGAACACAGATGATAGAAAACCTAATGCAAATGCAGTTATCCATGAAGCGTTAGGAAGCTCTTCAACAGGCATCATCGAGGCGCACATGACAAGGCAAAGAAGAAAAATAGTTCCCTTGATTGCCCCCGGAACCTCTTTCCATGGAACTTTTATGATAAACATTCCGATCACAAGGGCGATCCAGACCCCAAGGGCCGGCATGTCATAAAGGATATTTGAAAGGATTGCACCTACAAGGATAATTGAAACAACGATTATTCTCTTCCAGTCAATAACAATACCAACACAGGCATCACTCTGGATAACCTGGTATTTATCCTGCTGGTGTGAACTGAACCAAGCAAAGAAAAAGAAGGCAAATACTGCTGCCACATAAGCATGAAGGACATTTAAAGCAGAAACGCCGTCGATCCACATCATTGTGGTTGTTGTATCACCCACCACGCTACCGGAGCCACCCGCATTGCTTGCCGCAACAATGGCTGCAAGGTACCCGATATGCACCCTTTTTTTGAAAACCACCAGTGCAATCGTTCCTCCTATGAGCGCTGCAGCAATATTGTCGAGGAATGCCGACATGATAAATACAAAGACCAGAAGCAGGAAAGGACCTTTCCAGTCGTCGGGAAGATACCTGGGAAGTATGTCTGGTACCTTTGATTCCTCAAATATCTTTGAAAGTACCGCAAAGCCAAGCAGCAATCCTAAAAGGTTGAGGATTATTCCCCATTCTCCCTGTCTCAGATCTTTATCCATTATCTGCTGACCCAGCGGAGTGTCACCGAACATGTGCTCCATAAAATGGAATCCTGGATCAAAAATGAATTTGAAAAGGAGGATCACGGTTAATCCGGTAAGCGCTACATAGAAGGTATGCTTGTGGAACAGTGCGACTCCCAGAAGGGTTAGGCCGAAAAGTATAAATTCAATCCTGATCGGCCCGATTGAAGGAACATTGCCCGATGAGGCAAAAGTCATTGCCGGTAGCAGGGATAACAGGACAAGCAGCAAAGTCCTTCTGTAAGCCTTGATTTTGGTTTGAGACAGGAGATATGACATGCAGGATTTGTATTAGAAAGTTTAGGTTAAGGCCTCAAAAATAGTTAAATTATTAAAAGAAAGAAGATAAATCGCCCTGATGTGTTTCGCCTTTATTGGCCATTGGGCATCCTGGTACTGGACAATTGTTTATTTTATGCTCATTATTATCAGCCGGTTCCCATCCCATAATAAGATACAGGGCGAAGAAACCTATAATATAGGCAACTATGACATGCCATCCTTTTTTAACCCAGAGAACAACATTGCGGGCTTCGGGGAATTTATTCGTGATGGCAACTCCTGCCGAGGATCCGAACCAGATCATTGATCCTCCGAATCCAACCGTATATGCAAGCATCCCCCAGTCATAATGTCCCTGGTCGAGACAAAGCTTTGTAAGCGGGATATTATCAAAAACCGCAGACAGGAATCCAAGGGAAAATGCAGTCACCCATGAAGCATTAGGGAGTTCCTCCACAGGCATGAGTGATGCACATGTTACAAGGCAGAGAAGGAAAATAGTGCCTTTTAAGGCTCCAGGCACCTCTTTCCATGGGACCTTACGGAAAAATGACCCGATGACTATCGCTATCCAAACTCCCAGGGCAGGCATGTCGTAGAGAATATTTGAAAGTATGGCGCCAGCCAGTATAAGTGCTACGTTTAGGATTTTAACCCAGTCGATTTTTATTTGAGCTTCAGGGTTACTTTGGATCGGCTGGTACCTGTCCTGCTGATGAGCTGCAAACCATGCAAGGAAGATCAATGCAATTCCTGCTGCAACGTATGCATGCAGGACATTCAAAGCATCAACCCCGTCAATCCACATCATTGTTGTGGTCGTATCGCCCACAACACTGCCCGAACCTCCTGCATTGCTTGCTGCCACCAGGGCGGCAATGTAACCTATGTGGACCCTGTTTTTGAAAACAACCAGGGCAACCGTTCCACCTATGAGTGCAGCAGCAATATTGTCGAGAAATGATGAAAGGACGAACACAAAGATCAACAGCATGAACGGACCTTTCCAGTCATCCGGAAGATACCTTGGAAGAACTCCCGGTACCCCCGATTCTTCGAAAATCTTTGAAAGCAATGAAAAGCCAAGAAGCAATCCAAGGAGATTAAGTATTATTCCCCATTCTCCCTGGCGCAGCTCCTTGTCCATTATTTGCTCTCCCATGGGCGTAGTTCCGAAGAAATGTTCCAGGAGATGGAAGCCCGGGTCAAATAAAAGCTTGAAGGTCATCAGTACTATGAGGCCGATCACTGCAACCCGGAATGTCTGTCTGTGGAACAGGGCCACTCCCAGAAGAAGCAGTCCGAAAATTATAAACTCAACCCTTATGGGTCCTAAGGAAGGGACGGTGCCTCCGGCAGCAAAAAGATTCACGGGAGTTATGAGAATAACAGCCAGAATCAGGTATCTTTTTAAGTTCCTGATGATTGATGAACCAGGGTAATTATACATATTTAAGGAATTTACGAGGGTATTGTCAATAAATTAACAAGCCGCCAAATTAAAAATATTTTCGGGCCGATTTTTAATATCCGTTAAGCTTTTTAATGATCTTTATCATATACCTGACATAAAATAAATTTCACACCCATTCCTTCATGGTCTGATGATTTTTTAATAATTTTGCGTCTTTATTTAGATTAAATATAATTAAGGAAAATACCTTTGTGCACCTTCGTGCCAGCCTTAGTGTCCTTTGTGGTAAAAAAAATCATTAACCACGAAGGACACAGAGGAAAACACAAAAGGAACACAATGGGAAAAGTCATGGGAATTAATCCCATTCCTGCTTCCTTAATTGGGTAAAGGTTGAGGAGATGAAAAGGCCTTAGAGTACCTTAGTGTCCTTTGTGGTAAAGAAATCATTAACCACGAAGGACACAAAGGAAAACACAAAGGTAAAAAACAGTCCCATAATTTAACAATTACAGTTCCTGCTTGTTAATTGTAAAGGGAGAAAAGGCATTAAAATGATCAAATGGAAAAAGACCAGGATAAAATAATAAATGATGTTACGTCGGGTGAATACAAGTACGGCTTTTATTCAGATATCGAGACTGAAAAGATCCCAAAGGGACTTAATGAGGATGTTGTTCGTCTTATCTCAAAAAAGAAGAATGAACCCGAATGGCTCCTTGAGTTCCGCCTTAAATCGTACCGCCATTGGCTTACGATGAAAATGCCCACCTGGGCCAATCTGAGAATACCACCCATCAACTACCAGGATATCATCTATTATGCAGCGCCGAAAAACAAGCCATCCCTTGAAAGCCTTGATGATATCGATCCGGAACTTAAAAGGACTTTCGACAAGCTCGGAATACCTCTCGAAGAACAGAAGCATCTTTCCGGTGTCGCTGTAGATGCTGTCATGGACAGTGTTTCGGTCAAGACCACTTTCAGGGAGACGCTGGCTGAGCTCGGAATAATCTTCTGCTCATTCAGCGAAGCTGTAAAAGAGTATCCCGATCTTGTCAGAAGATATATGGGCACTGTTGTCCCATACACCGACAATTTCTTTGCAACACTTAATTCAGCGGTATTCAGCGATGGTTCGTTCTGCTATATTCCAAAGGGAGTCAGATGCCCCATGGAACTCTCAACCTATTTCAGGATAAACTCCGCAAATACCGGTCAGTTTGAGCGTACTCTTCTGGTGGCCGACGAAGAAGCGTATGTTAGTTACCTGGAAGGCTGCACAGCACCCATGAGGGATGAGAATCAGCTTCACGCTGCAATCGTCGAAATTATTGCAGAGAACAATGCTGAGGTAAAATATTCAACTGTTCAGAACTGGTACCCCGGCGACAAGGACGGCAAAGGGGGAATATTCAATTTTGTCACCAAGAGAGGAATGTGCAGGGGAGAGAATTCCAAAATATCGTGGACTCAGATAGAAACCGGGTCGGCAATAACATGGAAATATCCTTCGTGTATTCTACGGGGCGATAATTCAACGGGCGAGTTCTATTCGGTTGCCGTGACAAACCATCATCAGCAGGCCGATACCGGGACTAAAATGATGCATATTGGCAAGAACACAAAAAGCACAATCGTTTCAAAGGGAATTTCGGCAGGGTTCGGGCAGAACAGCTACCGGGGACTTGTCAAAGTGCTCAGAAACGCCTCAAATGCACGTAATTTTTCACAGTGCGATTCTTTGCTGCTTGGCGATAAATGCGGTGCACATACTTTTCCATATATAGAAGTTGACAATCAGACTGCTATCGTGGAACATGAAGCCACAACATCAAAGATAGGGGAGGACCAGATATTCTACTGCAATCAGAGAGGCATATCAACGGAGGATGCCATAGCTCTTATTGTAAACGGCTATGCGCGGGAGGTTATAAACAAGCTTCCGATGGAATTCGCGGTCGAGGCACAGAAGCTTCTTCAGATCAGTCTCGAGGGCAGTGTAGGTTAAAAGTTAACAAATGATAATATTTCATCATGCTTAGTATTAAAAATCTGAAAGCCGGCATTGACGGGAAGATGATTCTCAAGGGTATAAGCCTTGAAGTGAAGGCCGGAGAAATTCATGCAATAATGGGACCAAACGGATCGGGAAAGAGCACTCTCGCAGCTGTCCTTGCAGGCAGGGATTTTATCGAAGTGACTGAAGGATCGGTTGAATATTTCGGAAAGAATCTGCTTGAAATGGCTCCCGAGGACCGTTCCAAGGAGGGAATATTCCTTGGGTTTCAGTATCCGATCGAGATCCCCGGAGTCAGTATGGTAAATTTTATGAAGACCGCCGTGAATGAACACAGGAAACATAATGGTCTGAACCCACTCTCTGCCTCCGATTTTCTTAAGCTTATGCGAGAGAAGAAGGAACTTGTTGAAATCGATTCCAAACTTGCCAACAGATCGGTCAATGAAGGTTTCTCCGGAGGAGAAAAGAAGAAGAATGAGATTTTCCAGATGGCAATGCTTGAACCGAAGCTTTCCATTCTTGATGAAACCGACTCCGGTCTTGACATCGACGCCCTGAGGATTGTAGCAAACGGGGTGAACAAGCTTAAGAAACCCTATAATTCCACTATTGTCATTACACATTACCAGCGGCTTCTCGATTACATAGTCCCCGATGTGGTACATGTTCTTTTTGACGGCCGGATTGTAAAGACTGCAGGGAAGGAACTGGCTTTTGAGCTTGAGGAAAAGGGTTACGACTGGATTAAAAAAGAGGTTGACAATCAGAACTGAAATGAACGGAAAAACTGAAGTATCGGAATTTTATTCAGGACTCTACACTGATAATATCAAAAGGATTGAGGCGGACTCATCTCCTTTTATAAATTCATTCAGGAATGAGGCTTTTGAAAAATATACTCAGCTTGGGGTTCCAACTAAAAAAAATGAAGCTTACAAGTACTCAAATCTCGATCTTTTCTTCAAGCATGATTATAAAACCTATTTTATCCCGGATAAATCGGATTTTCAGAAAGCCGAAGATTTCAGATGCGATGTGACCGATCTCGATGCACATGGAGTGGTCCTGGTAAATGGATTTTACCCGACAATCAACGGGAAGCTCAGGGAACTCCCAGGACGGATAATAATCGGAAGCCTTAATGAAGCCGCAAAAAAGTATCCTGCCCTTATCGAAAAGCATTATGGAAAGTACGCAAAGAGCGAATCGGACGGACTGATCCATCTGAACACGGCAATGGCTTCCGATGGTGTATTCATTTATGTACCAAACGGTGCAGTGCTTAAAAAGCCGGTTCAGGTTGTTAATCTTGTTGATTCGGAGGAGGATACTTTCAGTCAGCACAGAAACCTGATAATTGTCGGGGAGAATGCCGAATTCAACCTGATCATCTGCGATCATACCCTTTCACCGAGGAAGTTCCTTACAAATGCCGTTTCTGAAATACACGTGGGTGAGAATTCCCATTTTGACATCATAAGGGTTCAGAATGAGCACAATAATGCCTGCAAGATAACCCATACATACATTCACCAGGAGAAGAACAGCCATGCAGCTTCAAACAATATAACCCTGCATGGAGGCCTTGTTCGCAACAACACTTTTCATTACCTGGGAGGTGAAGGTGCAGAATGCAATTCATATGGACTTTACCTTGCTGACAAATGGCAGCATATTGACAATTTTGTGAACATCGACCATGCCTTCCCGAATTGTACAAGCAACCAGCTTTTCAAGGGGGTTCTCGACGAAATGTCGACAGGAGCTTTTAACGGCAGGATATATGTTGCTCCCGATGCCCAAGGGACGCTTGCCTACCAGAAGAATAACAATATTCTTCTGACCGATGATGCCAAGATGGATACAAAACCTCAGCTCGAGATTTATGCCAACGATGTCAAATGCAGTCATGGCGCCACTGTCGGACAGCTCGATGATAATGCACTGTTTTACATGCAGTCGAGAGGAATCGACAAACGTCAGGCCAGGCTTATGCTGATGTTCGGATTCGCCCACGAGGTGATCCAGAATATCAAGGTTGAAGCTCTCCGCGAGAGGATGGATAACCTGGTGATGCAGAGGCTGAAGGGCGAGCTGTCACGATGTGCCAGCTGCATGGTGAAATGTGGTTAATTCAACAGCCGGATGAAGGATATTTCAGAAATAAGATCCGATTTTCCGATCCTTCAGAGAAGGGTTTATGATAAGCCGCTTATTTATTTTGATAACGGCGCCACAACCCAGAAACCTCTCTGCGTGGCTGAAGCAGTGAAGGAAGTATATATAACCTATAACGGAAACATTCACAGGGGGGTGCATGCAATGAGCGATCTGACTTCCGAGGCTTATGAAAACGCACGGGAGAAGGTAATGTCGTTCATCAACGCAGGCAAACGGGAAGAGATAGTTTTTACATCAGGAACCACCGGCTCAATAAACACTATCGCTTTTTCGTTCGGAGAACGGTTTATTGAAAGAGGTGACGAGATAATAATAAGCAATCTGGAGCATCACGCCAACATTGTTCCCTGGCAGATGATGTGCGAACGGAAGGGAGCTTTCCTGAAAGTTATTCCAGTGAATGATAAAGGTGAGATACTTTTTGATGAATATCTTAAACTGCTTTCGCACAAAACAAGGATAGTTGCCGTGACACAGGCATCAAACGCGCTCGGAACAATCCTTCCGGTCACGGAGATAATTGAAGCCGCACATTCCCGGAATATTCCCGTGCTGATTGACGGAGCACAGGGTGTCCAGCATGGCATTGTTGATGTGCAGTCGATGGATTGTGATTTCTATGTTTTTTCGGGACACAAGATATACGGTCCGACCGGCATAGGTATCCTTTACGGCAAGGAGAAATGGCTGTCTGAACTGCCTCCTTATCAGGGCGGGGGAGACATGGTTGATAAGGTTACTTTTGAAAGGACCACCTATAATGAGCTTCCATTCAAATTCGAAGCCGGGACCATGAATTATTCAGGAGCGATCGGTCTGGGCAGAGCCCTCGATTATGTTACTGAACTGGGAAGGGAAGAGATCGCCATCCGGGAGAGAATGCTCCTCGATTATGCTACAAAACGGTTGTCAGCAATAGACGGGCTGAGGATTTACGGGAATTCGGCCAACAAGATCTCCATAATATCTTTCCTGCTGAAAGATATCCATCAGTATGACACAGGGATGGTACTCGACAAGCTTGGAATTGCTGTAAGGACCGGCACACATTGTGCTCAACCGGTGATGGACCGTTTCGGAGTTGAAGGGACCGTAAGGGTTTCCATGTGTTTTTACAACACCGTTGAGGAGATTGACATTCTTGGCACAGGAATTGAAAAAGTGATACGAATGTTTTCATAAAACCGGTTATGACAATTGATGAGGTTCAGTATAATATAATTGAGGAGTTCTCGATGTTCGATGACTGGATGGATAAATACAATATCCTGATCGATATGGGGAAGGGTCTGCCTGTAATCGATCCAAGGTTCAAGGTAAAGGATTACCTGATCGAGGGTTGCCAGTCGAAGGTATGGCTCCATCCTGCATTTGACGGAAATGTAATTACTTTCACAGCCGACAGCGATGCCATTATCACGCGCGGCATTGTTGCGCTTCTAATAAGGGTGCTTACAGGGAGAACTCCGGATGAGATAATTCAGACGAACCTCTATTTTATCGACAGGATCGGGCTCAGACAAAATCTTTCCCCGACACGGTCGAACGGATTGCTTTCAATGGTGAGGCAGATGAAGCTGTATGCGATGGCGTATAAGGCACAAGGCTCTGGGCACACGGCACATGGCGACAATCTCTAAGCTCCCCTCCTGGGGGGCCGAGCGTTAAAAAATAGCCCGGTGGGCTATTTTAGCGAAGGAGCCAGACTGCAGGATGGATTTGTGGTGGAGGGGCTGGGGGTGGGTTTTTGCTTGCAATGACTAAGGGATTAAGATTGCTTCCCACGCTGCGCGTGGTCGCAATGACATCAAATACTTTGACGATATGGATCCGACTGAACAACTCGAAATTGAAACCAGGATAGCAGGTGTTCTCAAGAGCATTTACGATCCGGAGATACCTGTGAATATTTATGACCTTGGACTGATTTACAACATCGAAATTGATGATGATCATGTCGCGCACATAACCATGACCCTCACAGCACCCAACTGCCCGATGGCTGAGGATCTGATAGAAGAGGTAAAATACAAGGTGGCCGGTACAAAGGGTGTAAAGGATTGCGACCTGAAGCTGACTTTCAACCCACCGTGGGACAGGAGCATGCTGAGTGATGAAGCAAAGCTCGACCTTGGATTTCTGTAAAATCCTGCCATGACGGATACCTCAAAACTTAATCTGTCTGCAGGCATCAAGAAAAAAATACTTGAGCTTGGATTTGATATCTGCGGGATAGCGAAATCCCGTTCAATGGATGAATATGGCCCATACCTTGAAAAATGGGTAACGGCCGGGATGCACGATAAAATGGGATATCTTTCGAGGGACATCGGTAAGCGGCTCAATCCCGTTAACTTGTTTCCTGAGGCTAAATCACTTATAGTAACAGGGTTGAGCTATTACTCCGAAAACAGGCAAACAGATCCGAAGGCTCCTTTGCTCTCCCGTTATACCTATGGTTTGGATTATCATGATGTGATCACGGCAAAGCTTGAAAGACTGCTTGATTGGATAAAAGAGTCAGTTCCCGGGGCTGAAGGAAGGATTGTTGTTGACACCGCCTCACTTCTCGAAAAGGCCTGGGCCAGGGAGGCAGGGCTCGGATGGCAGGGACGGCACTCAATAATGATAAATAAGGAAATCGGATCGTTCTTCTTTATCGGGATACTGGTAGTGAATATTGACCTTGATAATGACATCCCTCTCGAAAAAGATTATTGCGGCGATTGCAGGATCTGCATTGATGAATGTCCGACCGGGGCGATCAACGATAACCACACCATTGATGCGAGAAAATGCATATCAAATCTTACGATCGAGAACAGGGGTCCAATACCGGAGGAGATAGTACCGCTTCTTGGCAGAAGGGTTTACGGCTGTGACAGGTGCCAGGAGGTGTGTCCCTGGAATAAAAAGGCAAGACAGAATAAAACTCCCGAGTTTGAGATCAATGAGGAGGTTACTGAAATGAGTATCAGCGACTGGAAGAATCTTTCAAGGGAAAGATTTGACAGGCTTTTCAGCAGCACCTCAATGCGAAGGATCAAGTATGAAAAGTTCATGGAAAATATTGAAGCTGCAATAAAATCCGGGAACAGATAATTCTTTTTGTTGCTGGTTGGTCAGTTTTACCTGTCCCCGGATCAATTATACATAAAAAACAATGTAATTACAATGTAATTACATCTTTTATTTGGCTGGTGGCGGAGGAGGAGGTGGTGGTGGCGGTGCAATTATTCCATTACTTAACCTGAAACTGAAATCCTTGTAATACTCAGTGTTAATCAGGGTGGAAGAATTGTTTGCCTGCCTGAATGTCTCAACTTTTGCTCCCTGACCCCTTATGAAGTTGCTTTTGAAATCATGGGTTGCAGATTTTGCCCTTATTATCCTGAATATATTGTCAACTGACTTTGCCAGAATGAAGGCTCCTTTCATTTTTACAATGTCATCCTCAAAGGAAAATTCATCGCCGGTTTCATAAAACGTTTGAGTGAACATACTCTTTGCAGGATCCGGCGTTATATTGTTTTCCCTGAGGATTGGATTCCACCACATATCCTCTGCTGTATTTTGAGGAGGAGGTGGTGGCGGCGGAGGTGGAGGAAGGTAGGTTTCCACTTTTCTCGCAGGCTCCTGTGCATCGATAGCCAGAAATCCGGTAACGAGAAAAAATGGAATAACCGCAATTTTTCTCAAAATCGCTCTTTTCGAAAAACTTTTCTTTGTCATCATCTGTAGTCTTTTTTTAGTGAATGAATAATTAAAACTACTGGCCAGGTACGTTTCGTTATTCCGGAATGCGGTATTAAGAAGTATATTGGTGTACGTGATTACATTGCTTTCTGATCTTGCGACAGCTTCATCTGCCAGATATTCATGGTTAAGAATTATTGCTTTTTTGTAATAGGCAATAATCGGATTGAACCAGAAGAATACTTTAAGCAATTCTACAAAAACTATATCCAGGGAATGATGCTGAACAATATGTGCAAATTCATGAGTGAGTAATTCCATGGGAATCTTCCCCTTATTGTATTCCTTCTTATTAACAAATACAGTGGAAAAAAATGAATAGGGCAGAACAGGTTCATTTATCATTACGATTCTGTGACCATCAACCAAAACGTAAGAGCAATTTGACCTTTTTATCATCAACCGCGTAATGTTTGCAAAAAAGCGAATAATCAACACCAAAGAAACCAGGATATATACAATGAGGATCAGCCAGTATGGATCTGTACCATTCAGGGTATCCGGCGCAAGTGTCCCGATCTGGTAATAGCTGTTCTGGATCCCGGCAATGTCAATAATTTTACCAGCAGAAGATGAGACAGACATTACCGGGTATGTCAATAGTGGTACTACAAGGGAAAACAACAGGGATACAAACAGATAAAGCCTGTTGAACCTATGCATGCGTTCCCTGCTTAAAACCAGTGAGAAAAAGAGATACAACAGGACAAGACTTAGGCCGGATCGTATCAGATAGTTAATTATTGATGTGATCATTTTTTTCTTGTGTTTCTTTCTATCTGATTGTCAACCAGATCACGTAACTCCTTCAGCTCCTTTTCATTCATGTTTGTTTCGGTTGTAAAGAATGATGCAAATTGTGAAGCTGAGTTGTTAAAATAGTTGCTTATTATACTTTTAATGTGGGAAGAGAAATATTCGGATTTCTTTACCAGGGGAAAGTACAGTCGGTTGCTTCCGTGCTGTTCAAATCCGACAAATCCCTTTAATGTCATCCTTTTAAGGAGTGTTGCAACAGTTGTTGCGGCAGGTTTTGGATCCGGGAACTCATCCAGGATATTTTTCATATAACCTTTTTCGAGTTTCCAGATGAATTTCATAACTTGTTCTTCAGCCGGGGTTAATTGCATGCTTCTGTAATTAAGTGTATATTCTACAAATATAGAACATATTTTTTTATTTTGCAAATATTTTAAAGGATTTTTTTCGGTCGAGTCCGATTAAAAGTATGAGATTCTTCGCACTTTCTTTTTACCTTTCTGTTAAAATAGCGTCTTATTTATAAAAGTTCAAAAACTTTGGTTGAAAGGGAACTTATTGAAGAGTGCAGGAACGGCGATCTGCATAATTTCAGAAAGGTGGTTGATAAAAGCACACCTTTGATTTTTTCAGTCGCTTACAGGATGCTTGGCGATGAAGATGCTGCACGCGATATTGTTCAGGAAACGATGGTTGCTGTCTGGCAAAAACTAGCAAAGATTAAGACGGCTGAAAGCTATAAAACATGGGTGTACAGAATTGCAGTAAATAAATGCTATGATCAGCTGAGAAAGCTAAAAAGACAGAAAGAAAACAGATACGATGATCAGGGATGGGCCGTAATTGCAAATCACTTATCTGAAAACGGGATCGCGGAACTTGAAAACAGAGAGAATGCCATGATAATTAATTTGCTTACAAACCAGTTAAGCCCCAGGCAAAAAACCGTATTTGTCCTTTCGGAACTTGAAGGGATGGAGGCCGAGGAAATTGTGAATATAACGGGAATGGCAAAATCGGTTGTGAAAGCCAACCTTTATTATGCCAGAAAAAATATCGGATCACTTTTGCAGAAATACTTATGAAGAAGACAGAGGAAAATGTCAGGTATGATAAGATTGTACAGATCCTCAGGAACTCCAGTCCGGATTTAAAAAATCCTGAAGAAATCGAAAATGAGGTCATAGGGAGGATTCAGCCTCAAAATTTAAAGAACGGCAGGATTTCAGATTTCATAGAAACGCTTTTCAGCTGGGTTTATATAGGCTGGGTGAGAAGAAGCCTTATCGGAATTTCCGCAGTGCTCATTGCAATTTTCGTCTATCAGCAGGCTTTCATTTTCCGGCAGGTGAAAGCGATCAGCAAAAATATAGTAATTACAGGGAATGAGAGTTCAGACGTTTCTTCATCGGTACTCGGTAGGAGGCTCACCCTGTACAGGATGTCATCCAGATTATCACCGGCAGGTGAAATCCGGATACCGGAAAGCCAGCTGGAAGAACTTCTTGACTCCTATAATGAACTGCAGGTTAAATATAAGGATCTCCTCAGGATAATAGAGGAGAATCCTGAACTTAAGAAAACCATTGAAAAGAAGCTTAAAGAAGAAAAGAATAATAAACCTGAAATTTAAGATTATGAAAAGCAGGAAATTAAAACTCGTCATTTCAGTGGTCCTGGTTCTTGCTGCTTCATGCAATGAGCCGGAAACCATTGTCACGAATATTGTTCATGCCGACGGATCGGTCACAAGAAGGATCGAGATGAAGAACCTCGAGAATAAGTTTGAAGTCTCCGATTTACAGGTGCCTTTCGACAGCACCTGGACGATCAGGGATTCCCTTGAGATAAACACGGAAGGTGACACTATATGGGTAAAACGTGCTGAAAAGCTCTTTGCCAGCGTTGGCGAAATCAATATAACCTATCTTTCAGACAGCGGGGCGAATAATGAAATAAGCCGGTACGCAGAATTCAGCAAGAAGTTCAGATGGTTCAATACCGAATACAGGTTTGCTGAAATAATCGATAAAAAAATGTCATTCGGATACCCTGTAAGCGATTTCTTAAGTGAGGATGAATTAAATTGGTTCTATTCTCCGGTCAACCTGACCGATGAAAAGAAGAATGGTCCGGACAGTCTTAAATTCAGGGCATTCAATGATACAGTCGACAAGAAGATTGAGAAATGGTATATAAAAAATATAGTATCAGAATGGATCGGTTCATTTATCGGGCTGACCGGAAATACTGCTGACAGCGGGATAGCGCAGGACGCATTGAAACAGAGGGAAGATGACTTTGTAGCAATTATTGAAAGGAACTCGGAACATTTCGACAGCCTTTGGACAGAAGGTACCTTGCTCAGGGAGTTCATGGGGGAGGCCAATGCATTGAAATACAAAACTGAAGCCGATTCGGCGGTTAATCTGGCAGCCGAACACTTCTGGGTCAGCTTCAGTGATTATACGTTAAGGACAATTATGCCAGGCAAACTTACCGGGACAAACGGATTTGCTGATTCGGCAGGCGTGCTTCTATGGCCTGTCAGATCGGATTTTTTCCTTACAGAGCAGTACGAAATGTATGCTGAATCGAAAGTCCCAAATAAATGGGCATGGATCGTTTCAGGATTATTCGTGGTGTTTACCGGTCTCGGAACAATAATACGCAAAAAAGGAAAAGGCTGATATTCTCAGCCTCTTACCCTAACCTAACCTGATACCTATAATTATTTATCTAACTCTAACGATTGTAGTCCTTCAGCATAAGCATCAGCTTCTGCCGCGTGAAGAATATCCTGCTCTTTACTGTCCCGATCTTTAATCCAAGCTTATCGGCAATCTCATGATACTTGAAACCATCAATATGCATTTTGAAAGGTATACGGAATTCATCGCTCAGTGATTCAATTGCTTTTTCAATTTCACCCTGGGCATAATTTGATTCCGGGGAAATGAATCCCTTGTCATGGGGCATATTAAGATAGTATAGATCCTGTGTCCCGTCGATTATTGTATTCTCCTTTACATTGCGCCTGTAATTGTTGATGAAGGTGTTTTTCATAATTGTAAATACCCAGGCCTTGAGGTTTGTGTAATCGACAAATTTTTCCTTGTAGGTAATAGCCTTGAGATAAGTGTCCTGAACAAGATCCAGGGCAGACTCCCGGTCCGATGTAAGGCTCATTGCAAACCTCTGGAGGTTGCTTTTCATTTCGATCAGACTGTTGTTGAATTCATGTGCTGTCATGGTTCTCTTTTTTTGATTGTTGAGACAAATGTAAACGCAGAAAATAAGATAAACAAATCTTAATATCTATATATCTCATGAATCCATGACTATTCCAAATAACGAATATTTATAAGGATATGTTTATCAGTGGAATAAGGTAGTGGATTTGAATCTATTCTAAATTTTATTAAAATTTCGTTAAGCGAGAAAATGGTTTATTTCCCACGGATAAATAAACCCTATCCCCAACCCTTCCCATGGATAAATAAACCCTATCCCCATCCCTTCCCCTTAAGATTAAGGGGAAGGGGGCAGTTCTTACACATGCTTCATTTTCTCCTGCCTTATGCTCAGGGGAAAGGGTGAGATCCCCTAAATATCCGGGATCTCAGCACTCCCCTTAATGTTTAAGGGGAGGGCTGAGAGGAGTTATGACGGACTTGGGAGGAGGCATATTTACACTTTTAAGACACCCTCCTTCCCCAGGAGAATCTTTAAAAAACACGGTTTATCCTGTCAGTAACCACATTATTTCACCCAACTTTTGTACTTTTAAACAAAAAATCTGATGGATTTTAATATAAAGCTTAGTAACGGCCAGATCCTGAGGGGATATATCAAGAGCCCCGGAGAAAACCTCCGGGCAGTCGTGATTCTGGTGCACGGGTTGGGGGAGCATGTCCAAAGGTACACAAACTGGGCTGGCCTGTTCAATGAAAGAATGATAGGGTTCGCAGGAGTTGACCTTCCGGGTCACGGCCGTTCCGACGGTAAGAGAGGACACATTAAAAATTTCTCTCTGACAGATGAGATGACCGATATCCTTCTTAACGAATGCCGGAAGACATTCCCGGGAGTTCCTCTTTTTCTTTACGGTCACAGCCTGGGCGGAAGCATAGTGCTCGATTATCTTATCCGGAAGGATCCGAAGATCAGGGGAGCAATAGTGACCTCACCATGGCTAAAGCTTGCATTTGAACCTGATCCGTCAAAGGTTAAAATGGCCGCTTTCATGAAGAAAATATTCCCTTCGCTTATTCAGCCTTCCGGCCTGGTGGTTGAGCATATTTCGCACGATCAGAAAGTTGTTGATGACTATAAAAATGATCCCCTTGTACATGACCTGATTTCGGTAAGCCTGTTTCATTCAGCTATGTCGGCAGCATTGAATGCGCTCAGGAATGCAGCCTCACTCAACAAGCCGCTGCTTCTTATTCATGGCACAGATGACCATATTTGTTTACCCGAAGGGAGCAGTGAGTTTGCATCGAAGTCCGGAATGGCAGAACTGAAGTTATGGGACGGAGGATACCACGAACTCCACAACGACCTTTACAGGCATGAAGTTTTTAGTTATATGAATACCTGGATAACTTCCAGGCTTGCCTGACAAACCCCCATGGCAGAATGGAACTGAGAACGACATTCAGCATTGAACCCTCGGCCAGGAAGATAACATACAGCGATCCTGTTTTGTTCATTGGCTCCTGTTTTGCCACTTCAATCGGAAGCTTGCTCGAAGAGGGCCGGATGCCTGTTATGATTAATCCTTCGGGTACGGTATATAATCCGGTATCGGTATCCAATACCCTTGAGACAATTACAGGAGGAGAGAATTATGACTCAGGCAGGCTCCATAAACACGGGGACACATGGATCAGCTTTGATCACCATACCGATTTTTCATCCGGTGATCCTGAGGAGCTTCTTGAAAGAATAAACAACAGATCCCGTGAAGCCCTGAAATTCCTGTCGGCTGCACGATTCCTGTTTATAACCTTTGGCACAGCCAGGATATACAGATTCACGGAAACGGGAAAAATTGTCTCAAACTGTCATAAAATACCGGCCAGCCGGTTCACCCAGGAGCTTTTGTCACCCGAAAATATTGTCGCTTTGTGGAGCAGCCAGCTCGAAAGGCTGAATTCGCTGTTCCCCGACCTGAAGGTCGTTTTTACGATCAGTCCGGTCAGGCACTGGAAGGATGGAGCTCACGGCAACCAGGTAAGCAAATCGGTGCTCTTCCTTGCCGTCGAGAAACTGCTGGACCATCATACAAAGCCATCCTATTTTCCTGCCTATGAGATTGTAATGGATGACTTGCGCGACTACAGGTTCTATGATGCAGATATGCTTCATATTTCAGGTGCCGGAGTCGATTACATCCTGGAGGCCTTCTGCAATTGTTATTTTGACAGCGAAACAATGAGCCTCTGGCAGGAGGTTGCCGGGATTTCAAAAGCTGTGTCACACAGGATCAGGACTGATAACAGCTATCAGATCAAAAAATTCGCTGAAAATATCCTGTCAAGGATTGACAGGATCAACCAAAAGAATCCGTCTGTTAACCTCCAAAAAGAAAAGGAATACTTTCTGGGACTTCTGGAAAATCACTAAAATAATTTTTGGTTACACAACTTGTCCCGATCTATCGGGAGAGGTCCACCGAGAAGACACAGAGGGCCACAGAGTTATGAAGCCAGATCTCTGTGGATCTCTGTGTCTTCTGTGTGGATCTCAGTGTAAGTTTTTAAATTATCCAACGGCTAAATCCAGTGTGGTTCCAGATTGAGCAAATGAAAGTAATCTATTTCAATGCAGAGACGGTCTTCCTGAACTCTTCCGGATTCCTGGTTATCAGGATATTTTCGGGTATTCTTTTTTCGTGCTGTTCGGGATAATCGGTGAGTATTATTTTCTTGATCAGTAGCGACTTTCCGATACTGCTGAAATAGCCTATCTTCTTCCGTGCAAAATCAAATGATCCGGAATTGACAACAAGATATTCAAAAGCTTTTATTTTATGAATCTCAACAACTTCTGATGCCGGCAGTATCCCTCCTGTGAAAATAACGTCAAATCCCCTTTTTTTAAGGGCGTATTTGTAAAACAGGAAGTTATTGTCCGACAGGTTGTCAGATGTATTCAGCATAGCGACTGAAGCCTTTTTCCTTCCTGCCGGAGGATGAAGCGCACCATCCTCGGCCATCATAATCTGTCTGATCACATTCCTGACAAATTGCTCATGTGCCCTCGACAGACTGCCAGTCTGCCAGAGGATTCTTGCCTTTTCCAGAAGGGGATGAAAGAACCTGATATAGGCGTCCTCAATTCCATAATTCCTGATAAATGGTTCAAGATCGTCCCTGAACTGGAATTCGTTAAACCTTATTGCTGACATCAGGATTTTTCCGGGCTGGAAATTCTGATCATGACTCTCATCCCGACTGCTGACAGTCATAACCTGCTGTGTCAGTTCATCTTCACGGAGCCTTGCTATCCTGGAGATTTTCAGTCCGTTCCTGTTAAGGTAAGCAACGTTCAGGATCTTCTTAAGTTCTGATTCACTGTAAGTCCTTATATTTGAATCTGTTCTGTCGGGCTCGAGTATACTGTACCTTTTTTCCCAGATCCTTATTGTATGGGCTTTAATTCCCGAGAAATTTTCGAGGTCCTTAATCGAGAAAACATTTGTTCCTTCTTCCATGGCTGTCTCTGTTATTCATTTCGTTTACCCGTCGAATACCCCATAATAATAAACAACCAAAAAAACAGATTGTTCCCCTGAAGTGCATTTATATATATGTACGGGTATGCCGGAATTTCCCCTTTTCCAGCTTGAACCGGTTTAAAATTCATTACTCAGGGCTCTCAATCATTACCTTTCTGACGATCCTTGAACCATCAGCAAAGGCAAGAGTAACCAGATACATTCCTCTGGCCGGCTTTGTAAGCACTACTTTTGTCATCGAAACCGGATCACTATATTGAGTTCTGAAAATATCCTGACCGATCATGTTTGTCACCTTTACCGAGACCATGTTCCTGTCGGCCTTGATCGTAAAGCTGTTTTGCCTTACGGGAACCGGGTAAATGGTGATGTTTGAAACTGGTGTTTCCCGGACGAAGGTTTTCTGGGGAAAAATTCTTACAACACTGACTGTATCCTTCTGGGAGTGAAGGGATAATGTGATCAACAATAAAGAAATAAGGAGTAGAATATGCTTCATAAGCACCCTTTTCTTAACCTTTAACAAAAACTGTGCTAAAGGTACGCAATTTATTTAAAATGTTCATAAAATATTTTTGCATTTTCAAGGTCCTCCGGGGTGTCGATACAGACACTTTCCCATTCCGTTACTGCGGTCCTTATCCTGTACCCGTTTTCAATCCATCTGTTCTGCTCCAGCGATTCGGTTGATTCGAGGGAACTGCGTGATAGCGAGGTGATTCTGGCGAGAGTCTCTGTTCTGAAGGCATAGAGTCCGATATGCTTGTAAAATGTATGCAAACGGGTCCATTCTCCCGGATCAGCATCACGGATAAAAGGGATGACTGACCGGCTGAAATAGATAGCGTTACCTGACAGATCCATGACGACTTTAGGCTGATTCGGATTGGAAATATTCTCTCCTGGCCGGGCCTTCCGCACAAGGGTTGCAATAGTGACGGAATCATCATTAAAGCACGAAACCAGGAGATCGATCTGCCCGGGATGTATAAAGGGCTCATCACCCTGGATATTGACAACAACATCGGGTTTAGTACCACCGGCAAGGGCTATTTTCCCGACAGCTTCAGCGCACCTGTCGGTTCCGCTCTGATGTCCGGAGGAGGTCATTACGGCTCTTCCCCCGAAATTCACCACAGCATCAAAAATCCTCTGGTCATCGGTGGCTACAAACACGTCATCAAGCGAGAGGGAAGCCTGTTCGTACACTCTTTGTATCATCGGCTTCCCTCCGATGCTTGCGAGAGGCTTGCCCGGGAACCTCGTTGATGCATATCTTGCAGGAATAATGCCGGCAAAATGATATCCGTTAAATGTCTTCATGCTGCGAATTTACGAAAATTGAATTTCCCTATGTTTTAAAAATATCTTAAATTCGCACCAGTATAATACGGAAATGAAAGATCTTCAGGGAATAAAGCAGAGATTCGGGATCATCGGCAATTATGCAGGACTTAACCATGCTATCGACATTGCGGTCCAGGTAGCCCCGACCGATCTTTCAGTGCTCATTTCAGGTGAAAGCGGTACAGGGAAGGAGGCTTTTCCCCAGGTGATCCATAATTTCAGCGCAAGAAAGCACGGGCAGTATATCGCAATGAACTGCGGGGCCATTCCTGAAGGTACGATCGACTCGGAGCTTTTTGGTCATGAAAAGGGATCATTCACAGGTGCTACCGAAAGCAGAAAAGGCTATTTTGAAGTTGCTGACGGCGGCACCATATTCCTGGATGAGGTCGCAGAATTGCCGCTCTCGACACAGGTAAGGCTTCTGAGGGTTCTCGAGACAGGCGAGTTTATCAGGGTGGGATCCTCGAAGGTGCAGAAGACAAATGTCAGGGTAATTGCAGCAAGCAATGTAGATGTAGTAAAGGCCGTCGAACAGGACAAATTCAGGGAGGATCTGTTTTACAGGCTGAATACGGTTCCGATAAAAATTCCCCCGCTCAGGGATAGGGGAGAGGATATATTCCTGCTTTTCAGGAAATTTGCAGTTGACTTTGCCGAGAAATACAGAATGCCTTCAATAAGGCTTAGCAATGAAGCAAAGAATATTCTTCTGAATTATTCATGGCCGGGGAATGTCCGACAGCTGAAAAATATAACCGAGCAGATCTCCATAATTGAGAAGGAAAGGGAAATAAGCGCTGAGGTTCTGAGTACATACCTTCCTGATTATACCGGTGTAAAGCTGCCTGCAGTGATCAAAAGAGAGGAAGACAGGAATTTTTCTTCCGAACGGGAGATATTGTACAAGATCCTCTTCGATATGAAGAGTGATATGAATGACCTGAAAAAGCTTGTCCTCGATCTGATCAAGACTGGTGAAGTAGATATGAATTTCCATGAAAGCAATTCCGGTGTGATCAGAAATCTGATCAGGGATACCGGGCGCCAGGAACATTTCGAAACAGCCGCGGAAACACATCCGGCCGATTTCTCTCATCATTCAAGAAACAATATCCAGGATACGGAGGAAGTTGTTGAAGAATCCCTGTCGCTTGCCGGCAAGGAAATCGAAATGATAAAAAAGGCTCTCGAGAAATACAACGGTAAAAGGAAGCTGGCTGCTCATGAACTTGGAATTTCCGAACGGACTCTTTACAGAAAAATCAAAGAGTATGAAATCGAAATGTAAATCTTCTGCTTCGATACCGGGGAGAAGAATTATAAGTCTGTTCGCCGGAATAATTTTAATTGTGCAGGGCGGATGCGGAATATATTCGTTTTCAGGGGCAAGTACTGAAGGTTTGAGTTCCGTAAGCATCCAGTATTTTCAGAACAGGGCAAGCCTTGTCCAGCCCGGTTTGAGCCAGAGCCTGACCGATGCACTTATCGACAAGTGCAAGGCACAGACGAACCTGAACATTACAAACGGACTCGGGGATGCAAATTTTGAAGGACAGATAACCGACTACAACACCAGGCCTCTTACTGTATCGGCTGATGCCACTGCAGCAATGAACAGGTTCACGATTTCAGTATCTGTTAAATTCACAAATACATCCGATCCTGAAAAGAGTTACGAGCAGACGTTCTCCCGTTACGAGGATTACAGCAGTTCCAGCAACCTGAGCGATGTAGAGGATGAACTCTCCGAAAATATAATAGAAATGATTGTGGAGGATATCTTTAACAGGGCATTTGTCAACTGGTGACAATCAATGAACAAGAACGATTTTTTGAGTCTGCTGGGAAGCAAAGCCCCTGTTAACAGGCAGGTCCTTGCCGAGTTAAGCGAGGTGGTCAGTATATTTCCGTACTTTCAGACTGCCCATCTTCTTCTTCTTAAAGGTCTTAAGGATAACTCGGACATAAGGTTTGAGAATCAGGTGAGGAATTCTGCAATCCATATTGCCGACAGGGAAGTATTGTTCAATCTGCTTGAAATAGCTCCTGTCAGGTTTGAAGGGGAAACAATTCCAGAACCTAAGGAAGAACCGGTAATAACTGAACCTCCGAATGAAGAACCGGCAATGCAAGTACAGCCTGCTGAAGAACCGGTTATCGCAGAACCTCTGATGGAAGAGCCTGTAATGGAAGTACAGCCTGTTGAAGAACCAGTGATCACTGAATCTTTGAATAAAGAACCTGAGACTGATTTACAACAGGTCGATTTACCGGTTATTGAAGAGCCTGTACCGGTTGATGAACCGGTGGCCGCTCCGGTAACGGAAGTTGATGCTGATTCCGGTGATATCGGGCAGACAGTAATCGAATCTGCAAGGAACAGTGAGGACCTTATTACTGAGATCGAGAAAGACTTCACTGAGAGATCTGAAGAAGATCAATCCGACAGCTCTGAAAAGCTTCTTGCCCGGACAATACTGGGATCATTTGATGAATATATTGATGAATATATTGAGGAACCTGTAAGAGGCGCACTGATAATTGATGATCTGCCACCGGAGGATGAAGAAGAAATCTTTTATATGGATCCGGGCTTTGCCGTTCCAGCTGCCGAGGAACAGACAGAAGAGAATATAACCCCGGTTATTAAGGAACCGGAACAACAGTTAGGGAACCTGACAAAACAGGTACAGGCTGACCTGATTGATAAGTTTATCTCATCCAATCCCAGGATTGAACCAAGGACGGATAAAACGGAGCATCCGGTGGAAGATTTGTCGACCCCTTATGTAGAGGAAAAGGGTGGATTTGTTACAGAAACACTGGCCAGGATCTATATAAATCAAGGGTATTATTCAAAGGCGATAGATATTTATGAAAAATTATGTTTGAAATTTCCGGAAAAAAGTGGTTACTTTGCGACTCAAATTGAAAAAATAAAGGAGATTATTAA
>Ga0105106_10000358_pt1 | contig 32294 bp, 21 predicted proteins | sample PPLLaktember2015_5_FD_79109 | JGI IMG/M metagenome (GOLD analysis project Ga0105106, IMG submission 79109) | Freshwater sediment microbial communities from Prairie Pothole Lake near Jamestown, North Dakota, USA - PPLs Lake P8 Core (1) Depth... | ecosystem: Environmental > Aquatic > Freshwater >...
AGATAAATTATTAATAATTTCAGTTACAGCTCCGTTGTTCCAGAGGAATGAATATGGTGGTGTTCCGCCCGCCACAGTAAGATTGCAGGCACCTGAATTATCCCCAAAACAGCTGACGTTTGTAACCTCAATTGTTCCTGTCAGGGCAGAGGATGGCTGATTAATTGTAACCGTTAAAATAAAGGTACAAAGGTTGGCATCCCTTACAGTTAAGCTGTAGTTGCCGGCAGTAAGCGATCCGAAAGTTCCTGAGGACTGGAATGTCCCTGCACCAACCTGATACATGTACGGAGCCACTCCTCCTGAACCGGCAATTGTTACTGATCCTTTTGCTTCACCAAAGCAGGAAATATCAGTCTGGGCTGTGACTGTACCTGACAACGGAACGGGCTGGCTGATATCAAAAGGCAGATCGAAAGTACAGGTAAATGCATCCCTTATCCTTACAATATGGTTTCCAATCGGGATCCCGGTAAAGGTCCCGGAAGACTGGAATGTTCCGCCGTCGAGTGAATAGGAATAGGGCGGCTGACCCGTTCCTGGATTTGCAACAACAGTTATTGAGCCATCAGAGCCACCATTGCATGTAATATCGGTCCGCGATGTTATTGTGCCTTGAAGACTGGAAATTGAAACATTGATGAGAACTGCACCGGTGCATTTCGCAATGCTTCCGGCTGAAACTGAAACAGTGCCTGCCGGGCCGATGCCCCACCTCACGGATACAAAATTATCTGAAGTACCTCCCCCGTCGGTTATCACCCCTCCGGTGACTGTCCAGTTCTGATAAGCGTAGGAATCCGTCAGAGTATATGTATATACCGAGTTCGGGCATGAACTTGTCACGGGGCTTAAGAATGCCGGTGCAGGAACAGGTATGATGGTTATTGTTTCTGTCATGGTGGATTCGCACAGGTCTCCTGTGAAAAGATCATTTGGCTGGTGTATGGTTGTTAAAATAGTTCCCTGAACCACACCCGTATTCCATCTTATGTTGATCCTGCTTGTATCCTGATTGCTTTCAAGGATAGTACCGTTGGTCACAGACCAGCCATAAACCGCGTCGTCTTTATAGTTGACGGAATATGTCATTGTTTCACCTTCACAAGCAAGGGAATTTCTCATGGTCTGGTTATTAAAAATTGCTCCTGTCTTGTTGACTGATATATCTGAGGAGTCAGCGCACCCATTTCCATCGGTCACAACAAGACGAATATCATAATAACCATTTGCCATTGTATTGTTGAAGAATGGCGATTGAAGCAGGCTTGTATTTGAAAACAGGAGTGAAGGGGGAAATGGAATTATTATCATGAATGGTTTTGATGAGGGGTTGAGTCCCCTCCAGGAATATGAGTAGATGCCATCACCGCCTTCAATATCAGCTTCAAAAAGAGCTAGTGTTGGTGACATCTCACATGAACTGAGTATTATACTGGCAATATCAATTGTGGAGGAAACTGTTACTACAGCATTACATGTTGCAGACAGTCCTTCATTATCAGTAACAGTCAGAACAACAGTATTGGGTCCTATATTGGAGCAGTTGAATGTGCTTGGAGATATGCTCAGGTTACTAATTGTGCCATCCGGGTCATACGAGCCGGAATTTATATCGGCTGCGTTAATTGTGACGGTCCCACCGGCGCTTAGCTGAACGCTGATATTCCTGCACATTGCCACCGGGGGAAGCAGAGCGCTCCGTAAGTTCATTGCCGATCCTGATTCAGCGGGAAATGTCATGAGAATGAAGAAAAGCAGGAAGGCCGGAGTCTTAAGGACTTTCGGTACCATGTTAATGCAAACAACAAGTCCGTAAAAACTCAACGGAGGTTTCATACAGGTTGGTTCAAGGTTAATCACAAAACACAATTGCCAGTATATCAGACAAATAAACTAATTATGGATAAAATGGTCCTTCTTTCATCCAGGATTATTCTTCATCGCGATATAATAACGTGAATTTATGTAATTTTAATACAGATGCGCCTTCCAATTTTGCAGTTTTCCAAATTATTAGGAATAATTGTGAAGAAGAAGTTCTGATTTACCTGATGAAACTAATGCGATACTGAAGATCTTCAATAAGAAAACTTCATGAAATTAAGTCTATTCTTTGCAGAGAACAAAATCTGGATTATATTTGCACCCGTTTCAGGCATCAGGGGCGATTAGCTCAGCTGGTTCAGAGCATCTGCCTTACAAGCAGAGGGTCGGCGGTTCGAACCCGTCATCGCCCACAGAAATAAAGCAAGAGGTCGTATGGGAATAGGGCCTCTTTAAATTTCGTCTGGCTGCAACAAACATTCCACTTTAACGCGGGATGAATTTTTTGTCTGATCAATTCCCGAGAATTTTATCGATTAGGATATTTGTAAATTCCCGGGATCCTTTTTCATTTAAATGCTCCGGATCACTAAATAGATCAGGCTTATTAATAAAATAGGGATCGTTGGTAAAGTCCAGAAACAATACATTTTGTTCTTTGGCAATTCTATCCTGAGCTATTGCGGAAGACTCCCTTTTTTCAAAATTAATAAATGAGGGAGAGACAACACAAATCAACTTCGTTCCGGTATTTTGACAATCTGCAATGAAAGATCTGAAGATATTGATTTTGACAGAATCCAAAGGATATGGATCGGATGATACTGTATGTATGGGCTTGCTCCATATACCGGTTTGCGCGTAATATCCTTTATCAGCCGCGTTTCTGGATTTATAATATTCATTATTACTGGCCGCCAGGACCAGGATAGCAGAATTATAAGGATATATTGAAGATACCAGCTTGTATTTTTCATAAGGACCCTTCATATCTACAACAGACTGAATGGCAGGATCCCTTTTATAATAAGGCAACAAAAAGGATAATCGCTCATAAGAATCCCTTTCAACCCTGAGCTCGGTATGGAAAATATCAAAAATGACAATCTTTGGAGTATACCTGTTTAATATTGCTTTTAGAGTAGCATAATGATACAAAATAAACTGTCCGCTATCCAACGCTCCTATTAACAATATAATTACCACCAAAGTTGCATATGTGAGATTTCTTACCAGCCAATTAGGGTGATTAAAAAAGGAAAAACTTCCTTTATAATATTCCGATCATTAGTGATGCGTTAATCATTTAGATTTATTTGTAAATTATTGATATATATTTAATTATAAGCGTTCTTTGATTTTTTGATTTGATTTGCACGGTAGCTTAGTGAGAAATCACAAGGTCATGATTAGCGGTACGTATGTTTTTGCTCAAGTTTTAAACCAACACTTTAGCAGCAGTCAGAAATAACTTCAGTACTATTTACGACGATTACCCTTCCTCTTAACTTAATGATTCCTTCAGGTTTTAAAAGAATCTCTGATCTGTCCTGGGTAGGTAAAATATGCACTTCACCGATTTGCATCTCAAAAAAATATTTGATGAATTTTCCCCTGAATAAATGCATAAGTGTAAAATCATTTCAAGACATGTAGACTATTTCATCTGGCGTGAGGATAACCGATATTAATGTTTTCACATCTGAATCTAAATTGAAAAAAACCAAAATTGATCCGAAACTCATCAATTTTATCATAATAAAAATCCTATTTGTCAAAATCGGAGATTTTTAACCAATGCCGCAGGTTATTCATATATTATATTGAATTTCAACGCTATAACTTACTCTGACATTCCGTTCAATGCCAGTTTTACATATATATTTTAATAAGCTTTTGACGAACGACCTCCATGCGACCACGAGGTGTATTTGCCAATAAACAATCATCCGTATTTCGTTGATAAAGCATTCTTAAAACATCCTCATTCCCTCACTATCTGGCATTTACGACTTTCAGGTAATGTCTCTGGGTATTACTTTTACCACGAACAAATACTAATACCTATGAAAACGTTCCATCAGATTTCATCAGAAGAAACAGGAACTGTTGTAATAAAGCGTAGAAAAATCCGTGATTCAAATTAAAAATGAACTATTAAATAATTATTGCCATATGCAGCAGCTAACATCAAACATTAATATCTCAAAGAACGTCATACCCAGCTTAAACGGACTAAGGGCAATCAGTATTTTACTTGTCCTCTTTTCACACGTACAGTTACATAATCTTCATTGGGAAGAAGTGCATGGCGGACAGATAGGAGTTAACATATTTTTCATTATTTCCGGTTTTCTGATCACAACTCTCCTGTTGAAAGAAGAGTCAAAGACTGGTGATGTATCGCTTAAGAAATTTTATATAAGAAGAGTCTTAAGGATTCTGCCTGTATACTATCTTTTACTGTTTGTTTATTTTATTATGCATCTTCAAGGGGTATTAAATTTTAATAGAATTACCTGGATTTCCTCATTAACCTATACAAGGTACTTCTTTAATGATGTAAATTGGGAAGCTCAACATCTCTGGTCTTTAAACATTGAGGAGCATTTTTATCTTATCTGGCCGATGGTATTCGTATTTCTGAAGAATCACAGGAAACAGTTTGCAATACTAATGATCATTGCAGCTACAATTACCAGACTGGTTACCAATGTTTCGGACTGGCATTTGTTTACACGCTCTGATTCTTTGCTGGTTGGCTGCCTGTTTGCATTATATTACAAAAAAATAGAGGCTTTTGTCGAAAAAGCTCCTTCATATATTATTGTACTGCCATTCGTTTTAGGGATTGTATGCGGTTTAGGTGGTGCAAGGATCATTCCGGTTCATGATGTAGAAATTCGAAATCATCTGGCAAAAGCGTTTGTCGGGTCTTTTGGGACAATTACAAACATTTGCGTCGGCTTTATAATTATTATTTCTATAAAACGTCAAAATAATCTTTTTTTTAAATTACTCAACACCAGGCAATTCAATTATTTAGGAGTACTTTCTTACAGCATCTATATCTGGCAACAGTTGTTTTTCTCTGACAATATAGGGTTGCTTTCCAGCTTTCCAATCAATCTTATCTTAATCTTTATTGTATCTGTTATTTCATATGAATTGTATGAAAAGCATTTTCTGCAATTAAAAGAGCGATTTACAAGTGATCATAAAGCACCTAAAAATGTAATTCAAACACCTATGCCTTCCGCAGCATAGCCATAATGATTAGCGTTTCCAGGTTGGAATCAGAAAAACAGCACAAAATTAACGGATGTAAAAATTATAAGCTGCATATTCTATATTTTGCACACGATTTAGTCCGACAAAAATTATATTTAAGAGATTATATCGGAGATGTATCTCAGATGATGTATTTTAGAGGTTCCTGAACATACTCCCGGAAAGTTCTGCATTTAAAACGGGAACGATCCCCAACTCAACTCCCCGGATATTGGGATCTCTTTCAAAGTAAAAACTGTAACGAGTCTTTTGCCTTTGTTGACTATGTTTGATTAATTGTGAAGAAATAGTTGTTATTATTATGCTTTAACTAAAAAATAGCCTGTTCCATAATGATGCCAATAAAATGGACGAATAAAAGATTTGACAGTTATTGGTTTTACAAATGCTTGTTTAAAAGGGCTAACAGGTTCAATCCCTTGCTTTTTAAATAAAAGTCTCAGATTGTAAGAAGTAAAAAAATTTATGTGTTGAAATGCTGTAACACTTGCATCCAATAAAACCCGTTTGAATTCTTTTGCATCTGTGATTTTATCGGTTTTCCCTAATTTCTTTTCAAGGTGTGAACAGTTAGGCACATCAATGAACATTAAGCCATTATTGTTTAGTTTGGAAATAATGACTTTTAATGTTTCGTCAGGATTAGTTAAATGTTCCAAAACTTGATTAACAATAATAAAGTCGAATAACATATCATTTTGTATATCTATTGTCTTAATTCCTTTTTCTTCCAGAAAATGATTCCGTTCTGTAGAATACTCATAAGCGTATGGATCAAATCCCATTTCTTTTGCTGTTAATAAAGAACTCCCAAAACCTGCTCCATAATCTAAAACTTTAATTTTTTCAGTTTCCCTTTTCAGAAGTTTTTTCGCATAATTCAGGAGGTTAGTATAATGACGTTTTTTTTCTATTTCCATGTCCTCATTCCACTCCTGAGCTAATCTGGGATCAATCCATTTGTTATAAAGTTCATCCAATCGCCCTTCATCAAGTACATATTTCTGATATGAGAGACAACAGTCATTACATTTTACAATTTCAAATTTGACATCATCAAGAAATTCAATATCGGCATTACCCTGATATCCCTCAATAATATAATCCTTTAAAAGCTTTTCGTTGAAACTCCTATTGAATATGGACTTTGACGATGCAGAATTGCATACCGGACATCTGTCCCTTATTATAATACCCTTCTTCATAATCTCAAATTATATGCAAATTTATCTAATTATTTTCATTCCCAACCTCCCTTGTGAAATAGTTATTGCATGCATGGGTACTGAACTCCTGAATTATATTCGTAAGCACCCATTGAAGGAGGATTGAGCCATTTAATTCCTGCATAGTCAAAAATTACACCTACATAAGTCCCCGCATTAATTGCCCCTGATCCGGCTTTCAGTTTATAGCTGTAAGGCGTTCCTCCTTCAAACAAAGGAATTGTTCTTACGTTCCCTGTTATATAGTCTGCACCTGAGCCAGGGACATAATATCCGTTGCCGCCATAAGAAGCAAATAGAACCGTATCGCCATTTGCATTTCCATAAAAGTTATTATGTATTATTTTAAGGTTAGTATTAGATGTTCCCATCCAACCCATCACTGCTGCTGAATTACCGCCTCTTTTACTAAATCCCTGGATGATGTTATTTTTTACATTAAAATTAACGGTAATCCAGCCGGAAGGCAATACAACGCCACAATAAGGATTGACATGCATATTTGTGCATCCGGCGCCTATTATGGTATTATTATATATATTGAAATTCTCAATGTAATCCGGACCGCAGGTATAATCTGAATTATCTTCATAGTCCATAAAGTCAATTCCGGCACATCCACCCCAGCTATAACCACTCCCCGTCATCCCTACATTTATCATAAGATTGTTTCTTATGACAATATTGTATATTTCACTTCTATCATAATGCCAGTAGGTATGTGGTTTCTTGCCAATAGGCCATGTACCCGCTATTGAAACGGCACATGATACATTATTAAAATAATTCTTTTCAATAAGTATATCACTGACGCTTGCTTCCAGATGTATACTAAGTTCCTGACGATCAGGAAGGGAAGGCCAGCCAAAAGTATTATTGCAGATGCGTGCTGAATACCCGGTAGATCCACCATCTTTATATCCAATACAGAAATCTAAAGCTCCTGTAATCGTATTACCGTAAATCTCAAGTCCGCCTAATTCATACCAGTTCTCAATTGCAAAATTAAATTGTTCCACATGTAAGGGAGATACTGTTATCGTGTTGTTATAAATCTTGCAGTTTTTGTTCCATCCATTCGTGCCTACATCATATTTTATCCCAAATCCGTTTTTCCCTGCTGATCTTCCCGTTTGGATTATTGTACAGTCATGAATTTCCATTCCATCCTGAACACCCCAGTTAATATTCCCCAGATTATACGCAGCATTATTAGTAATAATGCAATCATAGATTTTATTTCCGGTACACCAAAACGATGGTCCATATTGATAAAAAGGATGACAATCCTTTTCCCATGGGTTTGGTACAGTAAAAAAGGCATGCGGCATGCCACGAAATAATATTCCTTTTGTTTCAAAATCTCTGACAATCAATTTATGCAAATACACATTTGACCTGTAAAGGACGTGAATTGCCGAACTTGTAATAAGATTTCCATCGATAGTCAGAAATGAAATAGTCTGATTTCCGTAAGTTCCAGTCCAACCATTAGCAGTTTGAAGCATAAACAGAGGTTCTCCTGATCTGGCATAGTAACTTTCAATAATCACCCCGGCCATTGATTCACCTTCAATGCTTACTCCTTCAGGAACTACCAGCTGATTTGATTCTTTATACAGGCCATTAAATGCGAATATCTTATCTCCGGAAGTCAGACCTGGCTTATTATTAACAACCTTATTAAATGTCTTCCAAGGGCTTGAAGAAGTACCTTCATTTAAAATATCATGGCCCTTGTCATCAATGTAAAAAGTTGTCTGAGCCTGCAATATAGCTCCGAAATGAAATATTATTAAGATCAATTTCTTCAATATTCAAGTATATGTATGTTTCAATCATAGCTCGAAGCCCTTATTCCCCCTACAAGGTTCAGGGCCTTAATCCTGTTTCACCGTTGGTTGCATTGAAATAAAAGTATGTCGGAGAATCACCAGTTTAATTTATCATTTATGACATACCATTTGTTATTTATGTTAAAAGCATGCCCGTATTATTACCTATATCATCATCTTATACAATTTTTATAAGAAATTAACCATACCATAAAGATCAGGAAATTAAGTTTATTTTTTCTTCCGTTTCCTTAAATAATGACAGACTAATATCATTTTTAAAATAAAAGCCCTTATCCAAGGGCTTTTTCAATTAATTAACCATCAGACCTGACAGATCAGCTTCTTTGGATCAGATTGTCATTTCCAGCGGGAATCATGAAAAGACCCGGTTTTGTCACTTGCATTTTTTGTAGGAATTGCATTTTTGCCACTTCATCAGGAACCCACACGTCTGCCTCGATCCAGGTGGAGTTATCAATCCTTACAAATTTTGTGTTCTTTGAATTTTTATATCTCCTGGCTTTCATGTTGTAAGTATTTAATGCTTAAACGCCGGATGATTAATGGATATTGCGCCAATGGGTATGATTTAGCATTGCTGGAAAGGAAAACGGACCAGTTGTGCCCTTTTGTTTATTTGCAGATAATCAGACGAAATGATTTTTTTCTAAACTTCTGGTTTCGTTATTATAAAATATCCTATTTTTACTAAACTAAAACCTACCAAAATGCCTGACAATTTTTTCAATCTTAACAATCCTGACTTTTTTGGAATCCTTTTCCGATTCGTTATAAACCTGATATTCATGATTGTATTGATAAGGGTAATATATTTCAGGTACTCGAAGAAAGAGAAGTTCCTCTTTACATTCTTCATGCTTGGCATTACAGTATTCTTCATAAGCTCGATGCTCAAATCGGTTTTCATTGAGTTTGGGATGGCGGTAGGGCTGTTTGCCATATTTACCATCCTGAGATTCAGAACCAGGAATTTCAGTCTGAAGGATATGTCTTACATATTTACAACGATTGGCATTTCCCTTATTAATTCTCTCAAACTTGTAGGATTCCCGATGCTGGGAGTTATAATCTTCAACATTATAATTATCATATCTGCGGTTATCCTTGAAGAGTTTGCCCTTAAAAACAATACAACGACCTACTCTATTATTTACGGAGACCTCGAATTGCTTAAAACGGCAAGAAAACAGAGGATACTTAAAGAGCTTTCTGCAATTACCGGGAAGGATATACTGAAATTCAGGATAAGAAGAATAGATTACAACAAAAAGGTGGCTTCAATAGATATTTCTTACAAGGACTGATTCAACACTTTAAAATCTCATAAAAAAAATGAGGCTGTCCCTGAAAGACAGCCTCATTATTTGTTGCTATAAATCTGTTAATCTTTTAAACATCTAACTGATTTACCTGCCTTGTTGTCTGCATTATTCCGCTCGACGGTTTCGCGTGAGTTCTGCAGTTGTCGCATGTATGACCGACCAGGAGCTGTTGCATCCGGGCTGCTGGTCCACCAATAGCCAATGGTGCCTGCATTCTGGAAATCCCCATCAAAATAATAACGATACCCACCGGGCAACCCTGCAAAACCGCTGGAGTTGGTTCCGTTTCCTGTTGTCCATCCAGCATTGTTTTTCAGCTGAGTACCCTGATCTGTTCCCCTCCATGAGAAAGCTTCTGCCTGAGCCTGGCTCATCCCAAGCTGCATTTCAAGGGTCATGAATTCAGCATCTGTGGGTACGTGCCATCCGGTCGGACACAGGTTCCCTGTATTAACGGCAAACCAGTTGTATAAAGCACCATAGAGAGGTTTGTTAAGTGCTTCATTATCGTCATACCAGCAATAACCCGGTCCTGTAAGGGCAGCCCAAGCTGAGCCTGATGCAACAGTTGGGATATCAGTGTCATTTTTGTATTTGACTGTTCTAAGGTTTTCAGCCATCCAGACCTGATTGCCAATAAGAACCGTCTTATACAGATAGTCATCAATATCAGCAACCAGTGTAAGCAGCTGAACCTGTGATCCATAAGAATATCCAGCAAAGTTCCTGGCATAAGCCCTTACGTAATATACAGTACCATCCTCGAGACTACTTAATGTACTTGTGAATGAACCCTGTCCTGTACCATCTGTTGTATGAGGTCCTGAAATATCAGGATTCGGAGATGTGCCATAGCAAACACCACGCTCAGATATTGTTCCGCCACCGCTGGCTGAGATATCACCACCTGATATTGCACCCACCGCTGTAACAACGGTTGGTACGGCAGTTGTAACAGTTGCCAGTAAAATCGGGCTGGTAGTGAGTGTTACAACAGCGCCATAGGCAGTTCCTATACTGTTTGTAGCATAAGCCCTGACTGTATAGATTGTGTTGGCTGTCAGGTTTGTCAAATTGCTGGTAAAGGTTCCCGGACCGGTTCCATCTGTGGTATGACTATCAGTAGCGACAGGATCAGCGGTACCTGTCGTCCAGCATACTCCCCTTGCAGTGACTGTGGCACCTCCATCAGAAGTCACATTTCCGCCAGAAGTTGCTGAGGTCTGAGTAACTGCAGTAAAACCAGGATTAGTCGTAACGGCAGGAAGCGCTGCCGATGCACTGAATGTCAGGTCAGCGCCGTAAGTAGTTCCGAAGCTGTTTGTTGCATAGGCTCTTACATGGTATGAAGATCCAGCGGTCAATCCGGTGATATTGCTCGTAAATACACCTGTTCCGGTGCCATCAGTTGTATGTGGTCCGGTTACAAGAGGATTGGCTGTGGGCCCCCAGCAAACTCCACGGGCAGTAATTGGGGCTCCTCCATCGTTGGTGACATTACCTCCGGAAACAGCAGTTGTGGAGGTGAAAGCTGAGGGAGCGGTAGTGGTTACAGTTGCCCCGACGACCGCATTAGTAGTAAATGACTGTTCATTGCCATAAGCAGTTCCTTCACTGTTGGTGGCATAGGCTCTGACGTAGTACTTGGTATCCGGGGTTAAGCCGGTGATACTGCTTGTGAAGTTTCCGGTACCTTTACCATCGCTGGTTTTCGAGCCTGTGATTTCAGGTTTCGTCGCGGTTCCCCAGCAAACTCCCCGTGCTGTTACCTCCGCTCCTCCGTCATCGGTAATATTGCCTCCGGTGGAAGCGGATGTTGTTGTTATGCTGCTTATTGCAGTTGTTGTCAGAACGGGAATATCCGTTTTCTTGCAGCTTGTAATTGCTGCTGTAACGGCAAGGAAACATAAAAGGACATAAAAATTCAGGATTTTCTTCATAATTAAGACGAATTAGTGATTAGAACTTAAGTTTGTTTTTAATTTATATATTGTTTGTTTTTAAATTGACTATTTAATATCTTGTTGATTCTTAATATTTAAGACATCTTACAAATTTTCCACCTGCCTTGATAACCCCTTCCCGGTACACCCCGGTACTATTACTGTCTAAACGGCGATACAAAGCTTTTGTTGCATCATCCCAGTGCAAAGTGGAGCTCCACCAGTAAGCGACAGTCCCCAGATCGTTAAATGACCCGTCCACGCCAATCCGGTAACCCCCTCCAAGAGCCCTGAATCCGCTTGAATTTGTCCCGGTTGATGGAGTCCAGGTCGAGGTGAATTTCAACTGGGTTCCCTGAGTGGTCCCTCTCCATAATGTAATATCAGCTTGGCCCTGAGTCATTCCAAGATACATCTCAAGCGTCTTGAATTCTGAATCAGTCGGTACATGCCACCCTGCAGGGCACAATTTGCCGGTTTCAACTGTATACCAGTTATACAGAATGCCATATGTATTACCATAGGAAGGGTTATTGCCATACCACGACCAGGCAGGTGAGGTTGCGGCTGCCCATAAACCATTATCCTGCACATTCTGAATAACCGTATTATCATTAAGCCGTGTTGTTTTAAGATCGGTCTGCATCCACAGCTGTGTGCCAATTATCACTGTAGGATATATGTTTCCGTCGGTATCTGAAGCAGATGTGGAAAACCTTAACTGAGTACCGTAACCTGTTCCTAAACTGTTTCTTGCATAGGCTCTTACATAGTAAGCAGTTCCGGCTGTCAGTCCGGTAATGTTGCTTGAAAAGCTTCCTGAGCCAGCTCCGTTTGTTGTGTATAAATCAGAAGTTGTCGGATTTCCTGCAGTGTTCCAGCAGACACCTTTTTCAATTATCGGCGCTCCATTATCATCTGTAATACTCCCGCCCGAGATTGCTGTTATCAAAGTGACATCTGTAACTGCCGATGTAGTAACTGATGGAACCTGGACCGGGCTGGTTGTAAAGGACCGTTCGTTGCCATAAGAAGTGCCCGCAGTATTTGTGGCATAGGCTCTTACATAATAAGTTGTGGAGGGACTTAATCCTGAAATGTTACTGATAAATGTGCCGCTTCCTGTTCCGTCCAAAGTATGCTGTCCTGTTGCTACAGGACCTGAAGAAGTGCTCCAGCACACACCCCGGGCTGTGACTGAGGCTCCGCCGTTGGTTGTTATGTCACCTCCTGAAACGGCAGTTGTCCTTGTTGGAGAAGTAATGGCTGCAGTTGTCAGCGTAGGGGTTACCGGTGTTGCTGTAAATGAAACATCATTGCCATAAGCTGTTCCTACACTGTTTGTGGCATAAGCTCTTACATGGTAGGATGATCCCGGCGAAAGCCCCGTCATATTTGCAGTGAAAATCCCTGTTCCAGCTCCATTTGTTGTCTTGTTGTTGCTTGTTGTGGGATTTGCCGTGGTAGCCCAGCATATTCCCCTCACGGATACCCCGGACCCACCGTCCGATGTAATATTGCCACCTGAAACAGCAGTACCTGCAGTATTCCCTGTTATTTCAGTAGTGGTAAGTTCCGCCACTGCAGGAGGCATTGTTGAAAATGAGATTTCGTTTCCATAGGCGGTACCTGCTTCATTAGAGGCATAAGCCCTGACATAGTACTTCATTCCGGGAGTCAGTTCTGAAAGATTGCTTTCAAAACTGCCATCCCCTTCACTGTCGGATGTATGAAGCCCTGTTATCTCTGGTTGTGAGGCTATACCATAGCAAACACCCCTTGATGTAACATCAGCACCCCCGTTTGCAATTATGTTTCCCCCTGTGGATGCTGTATTCCATGTAATATTTGAAACACCTGTTGTGGTAAGAGTAGGAACATCCGGGTCTTCCCTGCATCCTGTAAATAGTACAACTTCTCCAATAAAAAGTGCAACCAGAATAACTGTATTAAATCCGGATTTCATTTTCATTTAATAAAGAATTACTTAATGGTTTAAACTTAATTCCGCGGTTTAAATTGTGTCTGTAATAAATTTTACCGGGACATTCAGGACCAGTAATAATCGATGGCAGATTAGACGGTGATTTCCTTACCGGTAAAATAAAACTGATGGCGGTCCAAAAAGTCAATGAGGAATATGCTGACACTGAAATCGGATTGTGGCAGAAACTAGTTCTTTATGCACCTTACTGACATACCAAACTTTTGTCCATTGGTGGCCCTGAATAATTTTTCGCTGTCGTTCTGTATATGACGGTACCATGCGTTTGGAGCAATCAGGGTCGAGGTCCACCAGAATCCATAATTGCGGATATTCTGGAAGGTCCCTGCGTCAGTGCGCCATCCGCCGGGAAGGGCTGTAAAGTCAAATTCATCGGTGGCTCCTGTATTCGGAGCTAACCAGTGAGTTGTTCCGGTTTCCTTCAGCTTGCCTCCGGCAACCAGTTCTCCTTCAAGAAAATCCTTCAAGGCAAGCCAGTCATTATCATTTGCGACATGCCAACCTGAAGGACACAATTTGCCTGTATTGACGGTATACCAGTTGTACAATGCACCATATGTATTCTTATAGGAAGCATTGTTTCCATACCAGCAGTAACTGGCTGTTGTCAGACTGCTCCATTCAGAATTGCCTTCAGTTAAGACAATGGCTGTCCCGTCATTAAGTTTTGTGGTCTTGAGGTTTTCCTGCATCCATACCTGAGTCCCTATCCTTATAACACCATAGGAATTGCCGTCATTGTCATTTACGGTCAGGGGATCCGTAGTAAAAACCAGGTCTGCACCATAGGATGTACCAGCCCCGTTGGTTGCATAAGCTCTTACATGGTAAGTTGTATTTGTTGTAAGGGAAGTTATATTACTTGTGAAAATCCCTGTACCTGTGCCGTTTGAAGTGTGGCTGTTGGCAATTGTCGGATTGGCAGATGTGTTCCAGCAGATACCCCTTGCAGTAACTGCAGAACCTCCGTCGGAGGTAACATTACCGCCGCCAGTACCCGTTGTGGTTGATGTTGCTGAAGGAACTGATGTTGTAACAGTGGGGAGCAGGGCGCCAGTCCTGAACTGAACTGCAGTGCCGTATCCTGTTCCCTGTGAATTGGTTGCATAGGCCCTTACATAATATGTCGTGTTACCTGTCAGACCGGTGATATTACTGGTGAAAGATCCGGTCCCGGATCCGTTGGTTGTTTTTGTGTCCCCAATATCGGGCAGGGGTTTTGAGCTGCTCCAGCAGACTCCCCTGGCAGTTACAGGAACACCTCCGTCAAAAGTTATATTGCCGCCCGATACAGCAGTGGTTTGAGTGATTCCGGTTACCGGTGAAGTGGTCAGTTCGGGAACTCCGTAAAGGCTGGTTGTAAATGAAACCTGTTCCCCGTAGGAAGTCCCTTCCTCATTCACTGCATAAGCCCTCACGTAATACAGCGTATTTGGCAGCAATCCTGCGATCGTGCTTGAAAACAAGCCTTCGCCATATCCGTCAGTGGTCCGGTCATCTTCCAGATCAGGCGATTTTGTTGTGCTCCAGCAAACGCCTCTTACAAGAATAGGGGAATTCCCGTCGTGTATAACATTGCCTCCTGAAGTGGCGCTGCTGGGCCCGATGTTTGTCACATCAGCCGTTGAAACCGTTGGCGCCCTCAGAAACACACATCCCGGAAAAGAGAGAGCTGCCAGAGTAATGATCATGAATATATAGAACTCCTGTACTTTCTTCATCTTTGAAAATATTGAAACGACCTAAGACCGGAATTATTATTATTTCACCGATTCCGACCATAAAAGTACTAAAATTTCCTGATTCAACCCATATCTTCCGGTTTTCCCATACAGAAGAGATTCATCCCTTCAATTCCTCTACATATCCAGGGAAGGACATGACTATAGCATCGGTATCTTTTTTTCCCGCTGTTTTCCTTTTGACTTTTCAGTGTGATCATAGGGTATTGTAAAACGAAAATCAGTTCCTTTCCCGGGATCCGAGCTTACCCATATCCTGCCTCCGAGGAGTTCCACATAAGCCTTGCAGATTGAAAGACCAAGACCTGTACCTCCGAATTTCCGGGAAATGACATTGTCAACCTGGAAAAACCGTTCAAATATTTTCTTATGGTGCTCAGGAGGTATGCCGATACCAGTATCCTTAACAAAGAATTCAAGGAAACCGTCTTTCAGGGCATATCCAAAATCAATCCGCCCTTCCTTAGTGAATTTTGTGGCATTACTTATCAGGTTCGAAAGTACCTGGATCAGTTTTGTGGCATCTGTGTTTATAATGGCTCTTTCATCCGGCAGTCCCGCATCAAGGATTATTGAAATGAGATCAGATTTTCCCTTGTAACTGAATTGCTCACCAAGGCTTCTCAAGGTTGCGTTAAGGTTCATCTCCCTAATGTTCATCTTTACCTGTCCGCTTTCGATATTTGCTATGTCAACTATATCATTAATAATTGAAAGAAGCTGGCTTCCACTCTGAAATATAATGTCGATGAACTGATGTCTTTCCTCTTCTGTGGTATCTGGTTCGTTAAGCAGGGCAGAAAAGCCTATGATAGCATTCATAGGCGTTCTGATCTCATGTGAGACATTGTGAAGAAATGCCGTTTTGAGGCGGTCGCTCTCCTCGGCTTTTTCTTTTGCTGCAATGAGTTCAGATTCAGCCTTTTTACGAAGGGTAATATCCTCCACCATTACTAGAAAATACTGAACCTCATAATTATTGTTCCTTATAATGCTTATTGTGGCAGAACCCCAGATGATACTCTGATCTTTCCGGATATACTGGTTCTCAGTATGATAAACAGGGATCTCCTGAGCAACCAGGCGTAAAAGTGAGACATCATCCCCTGAGATGTAATCAGGATGAGTGAAACTCCTGATTGTTAACGACTTTAACTCCTCCTCCCGGTAACCAATCATATTGCAGAAGGCTGAATTGGCCCTGATGATCGCAAGATCCTTGCCGGTCATAGCTATGCTTATCGGACTTTCCTCAAAGATCTTGCGAAACCGCTCTTCACTTTCCTTAAGGGTTTCCTCTGCAAGTTTGCGTTCGGTAATATCCCTGCAAATTGACTGGAAGTATTTTACGCCTTCAATTTCAACCTTCCGCCCGCTTATTTCCAGGGGCATAAGGGTTCCATCCTTTCTGACATGGACTGTTTCATAAGTTGCATATCCCTTTTCATCGAGAATCCTGCTTTCATTTTCAAGATCCTTGACAGCTTCGGGAGCCCTTATTTTTGACAGGTTCATTCCTATAAGCTCATTTCGTTCACGCTGATATGCCTCAAATGCCCGGTCGTTGGCCTCTATTATCGTCAAATTCCTGTCCGTAAGAAATATAATGTCATTGGCATATTTCAGAATATAGTCAAAATGTTTTACAAGGGCTTGGTGATCAAGTTCAGTTTCATATTTTTCGCGGTAGAACCGGGCATTTTCATTCCATTCGAGAATCCCCAGCAACATTCCAATAGTAAGTATGAAGAGTATTATAATAATAATAATCATTGTCATCTGGTCATTGAGTGCAGTAAAAACTTCACTCTGATTGACCTTGGCAACCAGGTACCATGGAGATCCCGGAACCTTTCTCATGGCTGCAAGCACGGATGCTCCCTTATAATCCACCCCGTCCGCTGTTTCCTCCACGCCATTGACCGCCAATGCTTCAGTCAGCTGTTCATCCGACAATGATTTTGTCAGCTCAAGTGCTGAGTTTTTCATGAATCTTAATTCACTCAGATACAATATCTCGTTGCCCTCCTGCCTTACAAGAAGTGATTCGGTTGTTTTACCCGGAACCGGCCAGGTCTGAACAAGCGGATACAGGATTTCACTGGGGTCGATCCTTATTGCCAGCAAGCCGAATACAGAGGTATCCTTTCGCCATGGATTGATAAGCGGAACGACAAGATCAAGGTGGATATAATTTATCTGCCTGGTTTTTTGAAGATCTGTGAGAATTCCAGTTTCGGCCTTAAGCAAATCAGGAAACATCTGCTTAAGATGATCACTCATCAGGGTGTCCCGGTCAGGATAGAATTCCCTGACCATCCCAGTGGAATCAATAAGAAGAGCATTCTTATAACCGGTGCTCCTGGTAACCGACTTAAGACTCGACCTTATGTCAGACCGGAGTACTGCGTTGTCCTTGCTATGGAGGTATTCGTATAAAAGCTTTATGAAAGGAGTATTTTCTCCGATAAGTATAGCATCCCCAAGCCTCTCATTGCGCCACTGTACTATCTGGCTCACCTTCATGTCAGCAATGGCCGAAAGCTCAAGTTTCTTATCCTTCACGAGCCTGGCCTTCTGGCTTTTATAATAAAAATATCCCAGCAAGATACTGCTTGCCGAAACAATCATGAAAAGAACAATCAACAGCCAGGGAGTGGCTGGTTTTTGCCTGTGCGAAATCATTCCTGTTGGCCTTTCTAATCTTTTATCCGCATAAAACCACAATCAAAACACTAATTCAAAACTAAAAAAGTAACTCAATATTATCAGTGGAAGTCGTCCCGCTTTATAAGTTCAGGCAGGGATTCCTTCTTTTTTATAATCAACGAGGCTATTATTGAAACAAGAAGTATCGATATGATTATTGCCAGGGAAAATAGGATGGGTATTTCAATATGGAAATAGGATGCAAGCATTTTCAATCCGACAAATGAAAGAACTATTGCCAGGCCCACTTTCAGGTATCTGAATAATCCCATAACTCCGGAAACGGCAAAATAGAGGGATCTCAAACCCAGGATTGCGAAAATGTTTGATGTAAATACTATAAAGGTATCCTTGCTGATGGCAAGTACTGCCGGAATGCTGTCGACTGCAAAGATCAGATCCGTCGATTCGATTACAAGCAAGACAAGAAACAAAGGAGTGGCATAAAGTTTTTTGTCCTGCCTTATGAAAAGAGAGTCTCCATAAAGGGTGTCTGAAACAGGAAGGAATCTCCTGAAAAGCCTTACCAGTCCATTTTTTTCCGGTTCAACCGCAACTTCCTCTTTCTGAAAAAGCATCTTAATTCCTGAAATCAAAAGGAAACCTCCAAAAATAATTACGATCCAGTGGAACCTGTTTATAAGGGCAACCCCGGCAAAAATAAATATTGCCCTCATTATCAACGCTCCCAGAATTCCCCAGAACAGGATCTTGTGCTGATATTGCGGTTTGACCGAGAAAAATGAGAAGATCAGGATAAAAACAAATATATTATCGACGCTCAGGGAATACTCAATGACATAAGCGGTGAGAAATTCAAGCGCTTTGACCTTGCCAAACTGGAAATAAACAAAAACATTAAAGATCAGGGCGATTGAAATCCATACCCCGCTCCAGGTGAGTGCCTCCTTTAATTCTATTTTGTGTGCTCTCCTGTTAAGAATCCCAAGGTCGACAGCGAGCACAGTGACTATTATAAAACCAAAAACTATCCAGAATAACAGGCTCGTTGTCATATAGTAAGAATAATCTGCAAAGCTAAAAAATTATTCATTGCTTCCACCGACTTAAATTTGGAGTACTAATATTAAGCCACTTCTCCGGTATGGCTTGTTGATTTCAGAGTTATCCGGAAAATCTTTTTACATTTAACGTCAAAATTTTAAAATAAATCTATGACACCGCAAAAAATCATAAGCCTTTTCGTCGCCATCCTGGCGGTATTTGTTCCAAACAGTTCATTTTCCCAAAGGAGTGAAAGCAGCATAAACAGGATTAATGCCGGAGACCTTGAGACATACGTCACATTCCTATCGTCGCCATCAATGAAAGGAAGGTCAAATGGCGAATCAGAACTTGATATTGCGGTTAATTACATAAGTTCACAGGCAAAACTTTTAGGCCTCAAGCCTTCAAACGGGAGCAGTTACCTTCAGCCTTACACTATTATGAAGAAATCAATTGACTCCGGGAAGTCTTCAATAAAAATATTCGGATCAGAAAAGGACTCCATTCAGGTAAAAGAACCAATGATCCAGCTTTTCCCTGAAGGAGCGGGTGATTTTGAAATCGAAGGGGAGGTTGTGTTTGCAGGTTATGGGATCAAGTCGGACAAATACAAATATAATGATCTGGAAAATATAACTCCTGAGGGCAAGATCCTGCTGCTGATGAACAGGTCTCCTCTCTCTGAGGATGGAACCAGGTACCTTTTCGAGGAACCAATATGGTCAACTTTTATGAGCATCCAGGCAAAGCTCACCGGTTTGCTGTTCACAAAGGCAAAAGCAATCCTGATTGTATCAGATCCCAAATCCGGTTTTTCATCGGTTGAACAGCAGTATCCCGGAATTGCCAGCCAGCTTGGGTCAAGCAAGTATCTGAAAGGGTCCAAACCTCTGGTATTCGATTTGCCTGCCATGCCCAGGATTATTTTTGTCCACAGGACGGTTGCGGATGAGTTGCTGAAAGGAACAGGGCATACCCTTGAGGACCTCCAGAAAAACATTGATGCAAACCTGAAGTCCCAATCGTTCATTATTCCGGGAAAGAGATTAAAAATTACCGAAGTATCAAAGACAGAAGAATTGATACTCCACAATGTTGCGGCCTGGATAGAAGGAAGCGATCCTGACCTCAGGAAGGAAATTGTAATATTTTCAGGTCATGCCGATCATGTTGGAATGGCAGGAGGCCAGATCCATCCCGGAGCAGACGATAATGCATCAGGATGCGCTGCCATCCTCGAAATTGCCCAGGCTTTCCAGAGCCTTCCAAAAAAGCCCCTGAGATCAATTCTTTTCCTTTGGGTAACTGGTGAGGAAATTGGACTTTTTGGTTCTCAGTCCTACGTAAATAATCCGCTTTTCCCTCTCGAAAAGACAGTGGCTGACCTGAATATTGATATGATCGGGCGTGTTAAGGGAGTGGCCGATACTACCGATGAGACTCCAATGACAGGAAAAAACGGAGTATTCGTTATTACAGGCAATCAGAGCAAGGAACTTCTCTCAATCGCAGAGGAGATTGACAGAAAATCAGAGATTGACATGGATTATAGCCTGAGCGGGAAAAACCATCCCCTTCAGCTCTTTTCAAGAAGTGACCATTTTAATTTTGTAAAAAAAGATATACCAGTACTATTCTTTACGACCGGATTGCATTCGGATTATCATAAGCCCGAAGATACTGCCGGGAAACTGGATTATGTGAAAATGGAGCTTATCACTAAAGCTGTTTATGAAATAGGACTTACGGTTGCCAACAGAAAAACAAGGTTAGTTGTGGATAACCCTTATAGTAAATGGTAGGAATGTAAGTTGCCTGTCTGGTGAATGCAAAGGTTCCGCAAAAAATAACTATTTTTTCACATTGAAAAATGTCTGAACCGGAACTGAATACTTACTGTTAATATCGGGAATCCCGTTGTTGCTGGTATCCTTCATTGAACCAATGAATTCAAGAAGGGCAAGCCACTCCTTACCTTCCTGAATACCGGTTGCAGATCCATTCATGTCGATAATGGCGCTTTTCATGTCAGTAACCGGATTCCCCGAAGCATCCTTTGGCACCACATTTATAAGCCCAAAACTCATTTTTTTGATTATCCCTATGAATTCAAGCATATACGAGTTTGCTGTTATTGAATAGAGAGTATTATTCTTTTTCGATAGATCAACATTCCTGACACTCCCGTCAGGATTGATTATTTCAATCCTGCCTATCTTTTTCAGCAACCCTTTGTCAGGATCATATTCAACCCTTAACCCGGAATAGTAGCAATAATTGTCGGGCGAAGATCTATAAGCCACCTGAAGGATTTCAAGTATATTTTTCAGCTCTTTGCCTGTAACATAAAGACGGGCGAGAGGATAACCCGGAATATTGTCAGAACCCGAACCAAGCGACATCACACTGAAAATATCCGGAGCTGAAAGTACGCCGGGGACAAGTTTATCCCTGATAACACCTGCAGCAACCATGCTGACATCCGTTCCCTCTGCAGAATGTTTATTGACATAATAATGGATTGCGTCTGCAACCAGCGGACCAAGATTGCTGGAAAAAAAGTCACCGTTAATATTACATTCAATCTGGAAACCGGTTTCAGCAACCGGATCAGAATAATTTATCCCCAAAGGCGCCAGAATCTCTTTTGTAATCAGGTCCTGCTGCACTTCAATAAGCTTTCCTGTTTCCGAATCGCCCCCGATGGTGTCATCTACCGGGATCAGAGTGTAATCATCAATCCTGACCTTCCCATCCGACCAGGTCAAAGCCATACGTCCGACGTATTGCCCGTTCTCTCCCGACTGAATCACAGGTACACCATTGACAACAAGTGGTTTATCAAGTCTTGTATGGGTATGTCCGCTGATAATTACATCAATGCCTTTTACCTTCTCTGCAATTTTAACATCCTCGCCTGTCCATTTGCCATCCTTACCAATGGTAACACCTGAATGGGAAACACATATTATAATGTCACAATTTTCGTTCTGCAGTTCCTTTACCATACTTTTTGCAAAAGAGACCTGTTTTGAGAACTTAACCGGCCTGGCAAGAGGGGCAACATCAGCCGCATTAATTCCGAGCAGGGAAAAGAAGCCAATAGTCAGCCCATCCCTTTTGATCACAAGTTTCCGGCTGATCGTCCCGTCAGAAAAGAGTTTTTCAAGCCCGTCATCACCCGGGTCGCTGCTGCTGAATACAGCATTGCCTGACAATATCGGCGGTATGGTCCCGTTCTCCCCGGCCTTGTTGATAATTTCTGCAAGTTTTACAGTTCCAAAATCGAATTCATGATTACCCAGACAGACGAGATCATATCCCATTTTTTGCATCAATCCGAGCTGAAATCCGGTTTTTACCTCAAGCGACTGAAAAAGTGTTCCCATCAAAAAATCACCTGCATCGACTGCAAGAGTTAATCCCGGATTCTCTTTCTTTTCCTTTTTGATAATAGCTGCTATCCTTGCAAATCCCCCTTTTGTCCTGTCATTGCCTGTCAGATAAGGTGAATATTCCGATTCAGGGGCAAATCCATTCAAGCGGGAATGAAGGTCATTGGTGTGCAGGAGTATGATTTTCTTTTCCTCCTGTGCTGAAATTGACAAAATAACCGACAACAGCAGGAAAGAGAATACTATTCTTTTCATTTGGAGATAATTTTATTTATTACGGCCATATCCTGACAATTCTATTTCTTAAATGTATTAAATTTCAGCGCATCAGCAACAATGAAAGTGCTTCCTCCGATGAAAATCAAATCGTCGTCCGATGCTTGTGACAATGCGGATTCAATTGCTGAATTAACATCAGGATAGCAGGACCCCTTAAGATTCCACCGGGCAGCTTCTGCCATAAGCAACTTTTCATCAAGTGCCCTGGGAACAGAGGCCCTGGTGAAATAATAACCGGCTGAAACCGGAAACAGAGGCAGGAGCTCATCCCTGTCCTTGTCACTGACAAATCCCAGGACGATATGGAGTTTCTTCCTGCTAATCCTTTCAATCTGACCCATTACATATGCCAGACCCTCTTTATTATGTCCGGTATCGCATATGACAAGAGGCTTCCTTCCAAGTATCTGCCATCGGCCCATGAGCCTGGTGTTGGCTTTCACCCTTCGGATCCCGTCCACAATATTCTGGTCCTCAACACCGATAATCCCTTTCATCACATCGAAAACCTGAAACAGCGCCTGTATGTTCCTCGCCTGATAATCTCCCCCCAGATATGTTACTCCGGTATATGATTTACCGGTGGAATTTTCCGTAATTGAAAATTGCCGCTCCCCTGTATTGTAATTTATTTCTTCAAGCCTGCATGAGAAATTATGGTCGGCAAAGTATATTTCTGATCTTGTCTGCCCTGCTTTCTCGAGGAATACCTTCCTGGTCTCCTCCTGGGTTTCACTTATTACTGCGGGCACACCATTCTTTATTATTCCTGCCTTCTCCCATGCAACCTTTTCAAAGGTGTTTCCCAGGAGATCGAAGTGATCATGGCCAATATTCGTTATCACTGAAAGCAACGGACTTAAAATGTTTGTCGAGTCGAGCCTGCCGCCAAGGCCAGTTTCGATAACGGCAAAATCAACTTCCGACCTGGCAAAATAGTCGAATGCCATACCAACAGTCATTTCGAAAAAAGATGGCTTTAGCGCAGAGAGGAAAGCGGAATGCTTACGGATAAATTCGGTAACGGCGCTTTTTGGTATCATCCTGCCATTCACCCTGATCCTTTCCCTGAAATCCTTAAGGTGCGGTGAAGTGTAAAGTCCGGTTTTGAAGCCGGCCTCCATAAGCACCGACGCAATCATGTGCGAGAGAGAACCTTTGCCGTTGGTGCCGGCAATATGAATGGTCCGGTAAGATCGATGCGGGTTTCCGAGATAATCATCAAGAGCAATGGTGTTATTAAGATCATTCTTGTAGGCTGCTTTCCCGATCCGATGGTAAGCCGGCAGCTGGCTGTACATGAAATCAAGCGTCTGGCAATAATTCATCTCCCACTGTATTATAGATTCAGGCACCCCTGGCATTTACAAATTAACATACTTTCAACACATGCAGCAATTTATTCTTTATTTTAATTAATTTCGCGGGTTGCCGGCTGATCAGAAATGACAAATACAGCTTATTGATTACAAATTACTTAACTATGAAGAAAAGACACAACAAAAAACTTTTCATAATTGATACAAATGTTTTACTGCACGACTACAAATGCATTTACAATTTCGAGGAAAATGATGTTATAATTCCAATAGTGGTGCTCGAGGAGCTGGACAAATTCAAGAGAGGCAACGATATAATAAATTTTCATGCCAGGGAATTTACCCGTGAACTCGACAGGCTTTCAGGAGATATGCTCCTTACAGCAAATATACCTCTTGGGGAAAACCTTGGTAACCTGCACATAGAAACCGGGCGCGACTTTTCGGAAAAGGTAAGCCAGTCATTTGCCGAAAGAACTCCTGACCACCGTATCCTTGCAATCGCCGATTATGTATGCTCCACGAACAAGGACAAGACTGTCGTCCTTATCTCGAAAGACATAAACCTGAGGATGAAGGCAAAATCGCTTGGGATCATGGCTCAGGATTACCAGAACGATAAAGTTGCCAACATTGATGATCTTTACAAGGGAATACAGGTTCTCGAAGGTGTTGAACATGCACTTATAAGCAAGCTTTATGAAGTTCCGGAGGGAGTTATGTCCAATGAATTCGGAATTGACCCTGAGACAAAAGGGCACCAGTTCTTTATAATGAAAAACAGCGGCGCCAGTGCGCTTGCTCATTATAATCCGGTAAACAAACTGCTTAACAGGGTAATAAAGCAGACAACCTATGGCATTGATCCAAGGAATGCCGAGCAGACTTTTGCCCTCGATGCTCTTTCAAATCCTGACATACAGCTGGTTTCGCTTACAGGAAAGGCTGGAACGGGGAAGACGCTCCTTGCCCTGGCAGCTGCTCTCCAGCAATATAAAAGATACAAGCAGATATTTCTTGCAAGGCCAATAGTACCCCTGGCAAACCGCGACCTTGGATTTCTCCCCGGTGACGTAAAGGAAAAAATGGATCCGTATATGACTCCACTTTATGATAACCTGACTGTCATCAAGCACAAATTCAGTCATCAGAGCCCTGAATTCCTGCGGATAAATGAAATGATGAAGGAAGAAAAGCTTGTCATCACTCCCCTGGCATATATCAGGGGAAGGAGCCTTTCGAGCATCTTCTTTATTGTCGATGAGGCCCAGAATCTTACACCGCATGAAATCAAGACGATCATTACAAGGGCAGGTGAAGGGACAAAAATGGTCTTCACCGGCGATATTGAGCAGATAGATTCACCATATCTCGATACCGCCTCAAACGGGCTCAGCTACCTGTCCGACAAAATGAAGGATCAGGATATTTTTGCACACGTGAACCTTGTCAAGGGTGAGCGGAGCTTTCTTGCCGAACTGGCCAGTAAATTGCTGTAAAATAAAATTGGATAAAAATTGATGGATTATTAATTCTAATACATATAACTATGAAAACCAAAGCGTTACAACTTTTGTTATTATCTCTTATAATCCTTATTGGGGCATCGGCTGAAATCTACGGACAATCGAGGGGAAAAACTGCAAAGACCAGTAAGAGTCGCCGGGCAGGGACAACAACAAATATCCAGCTGTTCAACGGGAAAAACCTGTCAAACTGGGTATTCCATCTGAAAGACCCGGCCGTTGATCCCTCGACCGTCTTTACAGTCAGGGATGGTGTTGTTCATATCAAGGGAGATCCCTTCGGTTATATGAGAACCAAAGATGTTTATTCGGAGTATACCCTTCATGTGGAATGGCGTTATCCGGGTGAAGCATCCAACAGCGGTGTTTTCATTCACGCCCAGCTTCCCGATACTATCTGGCTGAAATGCTTTGAATGCCAGCTTAAATCAGGAAGTGCAGGTGATTTTGTCTGCATGAACGGAGCAAAAATGAATGAGATGAAGAATAACTCAAGGGTGGTTGCCAAAATGGCTGCATCATCGGAGAAACCTGTCGGTGAATGGAATTCAATGGAAGTGATTTGCAAGTCCAATACAATTGAGGTGATTGTAAACGGAACCCTCCAGAACAAAGCCACAGGCATTTCAGATACAAAGGGACATATCTGCCTCCAGAGCGAAGGCAAGGATATTGAATTCAGAAATGTGTTTCTGACACAACTTCCCCAGGCTAAACGGAAATAAACTGGAGCAGGTATTCTCTTAGCACCTGCTTCAAAAATGAGTCACCAGTAATGGAAACAGCCAGGAAAAAGGTATCATTTCTTACTCTTGGATGCAAATTGAATTTTGCTGAAACATCAACAATTTCAAGGTCGTTTCCGGAGGATCAGTTTGAAAAAGTCAAGCCGGGCGCCAAATCCGATATTTATGTAATCAATACGTGTACGGTTACCGGTACTGCTGACAGGAAATGCCGGCAGTTGATAAAGAAATGCATTAACCAGGCACCTGAAGCCTTAATTGCTGTAGTAGGATGCTATGCCCAGCTAAATCCTGATGAAATTTCCTCAATTCCCGGCGTGGATATCGTTCTGGGAACCAATGAAAAATTTAATCTGGCAGCTTTTCTTGAGAAACCAACAAAAAGGGATAATACCGAAATCCATTCATGTGACCTGAACTCGGCTGGACCGTTCCATCCGTCATATTCAGTTGGCGACAGGACGAGGTCGTTCCTGAAAGTGCAGGACGGATGTGATTATAAATGTTCATACTGTACAATCCCCATGGCAAGGGGTAAAAGCCGGAATCAGGATATAAGTTCCATAATTGAAGAGGCCTCGAAAATTGCAGGTTTGGGTGTAAAGGAAATAGTAATTACAGGAGTCAATATAGGTGATTTCGGAAAATCGACAGGGGATAATTTTGCATCCCTCCTTAAGGAACTGGTAAAAGTGGATGGAATTGAAAGGTTCAGGATCTCATCGATTGAACCCAATCTTCTTACTGATGAAATTGTCTGCCTTGCAGCTGAAACAAAAAAGATTCTACCCCATTTTCACATACCTCTGCAAAGCGGCTCCGATAAAATTCTCGGTCTTATGAGAAGAAGGTACCGGCGGGAAAAGTTTGAAGAAAGAATCAGTTTCATAATTAAAAAAATTCCCCTGGCAGGCATTGGGGCAGATGTAATTACCGGTTTTCCGGGTGAAACGGAGACTGATTTTGAAGATACATTCAGTTTTCTGAATGATATGCCGCTTTCCTATCTGCATGTTTTCAACTTTTCTGAAAGGCCGGGCACACCTGCCGGGAATATTCCCGGCAAAGTCCCTTTCAGGTCAAGGGAAAACAGAAGCAGAAGACTGATAAGCCTTTCTGAGAAAAAACATGAAGAATTCTGCAAAAATAATATCGGACATACAGCTGATATCCTTTTTGAGCATAACAGGATTGATGGGATGATTACCGGTTTTACCGGGAACTACCTCAAGACAGAATATCCATGGAAAACCAGTCTGGCAGGAACAATAAGGAAGGCTAGGATTACAGGGATTTCCGGATCAGGCAGACTGACTGCCGAATTAATTGACTGAAAAATGAGAGATCTTAAAGCATTATGCACCGAAATTGAAGCTGCCGCCAGGATGGCCGGGGAATTTATAAGAAATGAATCTTTGGTGTTTGATATTGATGACACGGAAACCAAAGGCCTGAATAACTTCGTGACCTATGTCGACAAGGGTTCCGAGAAAATGCTGATAGAAAAACTTGCACCCCTGATCCCTGAAGCCGGGTTCATAGCCGAAGAGGGGACTTCAGTGAAAAAAGGGGACAAATACAACTGGGTTATTGATCCGCTTGATGGAACAACAAACTTCCTGCATGGTGTTCATCCCTTCGCTGTAAGCATCGGATTGATGGAAGGCAATGAGGTTATAGCTGGGGTGGTCCATGAAGCAGGGGGTACTGAGACATTCACGGCATGGAAGGACGGAGGAGCATGGCTTAATGGAAAAAGAATACACGTATCACGAACCTCAAAACTATCCGGCGCACTCGCAGCAACAGGTTTTCCTTATAATCTTTTTGACAGGCTCGATCCTTATATGAACCTTCTGACATACCTTGTAAAAAATACACACGGCCTGAGGAGGCTGGGATCAGCCTCCATCGATCTTGCATACGTGGCTTGCGGCAGATTTGACCTGTTCTTTGAATATGACCTGAAGCCGTGGGATGTTGCAGCAGGAATGCTGATTGTGAGGGAAGCAGGGGGCCGGTTCAGCGATTTCTCCGGAAAAATGGAAGGTGTGTCAGGTGACGAGACGGTGGCCTCCAATGCACTTATTTATAATGAACTGATTGAAATTGTCGGGAAATTCATGAATAACCGGCCAAGATAACTCAATGGGCACCGCCGGATACTATATTCTGTACGCGATTAACTGGGTAATTACCTTATTGCCCCTGAGAATCCTTTATATTTTCTCAGATATTTTGTTCCTTTCCTTATACTACTTCCCCTCATACAGGAGAAAAATCGTTGCGAAAAATCTCGCAAAATCTTTTCCGAAAAAATCCGCAACAGAGATTGCACAAATAGAAAGAAAATTCTACAGGCATCTGGCAGATCTATTTATTGAAACCCTGAAGCTTACTCATATGAGTGAAAAACAGCTACGGGAAAGAATAACTGTGGAAAATCCCGAACTTATCGAAGATTTATATAATGCAGGACGTGATGTTGCCGTAGTTTACAGCCATTACTGCAATTGGGAGTGGATATCAATATGTTTGCCTCTATATACAAGATATAAGTGTGTTGCGGTTTACAAACCACTGAAGAATAAAACGCTAAATAAATTCATAAATGACATCAGGACGCAGACTAACGGAGAACTGGCCCCCATGCAACTTATTGTCAGGAGAATCATCGAAAACAGGAACAAAAATATCAGGGGAATGTACGGCTTCATTACCGACCAGACCCCTGCCAGGACCCTTATCGAATACTACACTTATTTTCTGAACCAGGAGACCCCTGTTTTCCTTGGTCTTGAGAAAATTGCAGCAAAATACGACATGTCGGTTGTATTCTTTGATATTAAGAAAGTAAAACGCGGATATTACAGCCTTACAAATGAATTGCTGTTTGAAAGTACGAAAGACCTGCCAAAATACCTGGTGACCGACACGCATGTAAAGCGGCTTGAGGAAATGATCGTACGGAAACCGGAGTACTGGCTTTGGACACATCGTAGATGGAAATATCAAAAAAAGCCATTAAATGATTAAAACTGCCATCGTTATCCTAAACTGGAATGGGTCTGGCTGGCTGCAGAAATTCCTCGAGACGGCTGTAAGGTTTTCCAAAGGGCCTGAGACAGCACTTTATCTGGCAGACAACGGGTCGACCGATGGATCGGCAGACTGGGTTGAAAAGAACTTCAGCGATGTCAGGACCATCAGGTTCGAAAGCAATCATGGATTTGCGGAGGGTTATAATCTTGCCCTGAAACAGATAGATGCCAGGTACTTCGTCCTTCTGAACTCTGATGCGGAGGTTACCAGAGGATGGCTTGATCCTATGATAAATCATCTCGACCAGCATCCGGATGTGGCGGCTTGCCAGCCAAAAATAAGATCTTACCTGAAAAAGGATTATTTTGAATATGCAGGTGCTGCAGGAGGATTTATCGATAAATTCGGGTATACATTCTGCAGGGGCCGTATTTTTGATCACGTCGAAAAAGATAATGGACAATATGATGATGAAACAGATTTATTCTGGTCGTCAGGCGCATGTATGATGGTCAGGTCGGAAGCCTGGGAAAAATGCGGCGGATTCGACGGGAATTTTTTTGCTCATATGGAGGAAGTTGATTTGTGCTGGAGATTCCATCTGTCGGGATTCAGGGTTTCATATATCCCCGGATCGACTGTATATCATGCCGGAGGAGGTGTACTTCCATATGATTCAAAACTTAAAACGTATCTGAACTTCCGCAACAACCTGTATCTCCTTTATAAAAACCTCCCGGACAACAAGTTGCACAAGACCATCTTTATAAGGAAAGTCCTCGATGGAGTGGCCGCAGCCGCATTTATTTTCAGAGGCAGGCCGGGAAATGCCATGGCTGTCTGGAAAGCCCACATTGACTATTACAGGAACCTTAAGGTCCTGAAGACCGGGAGGAGATTGGTAAAAAACCTGTCAACCAATAAAAGTGAAGGTCTTATTTTGAACAAGAGCATTGTTTTCAGGTTTTATATCAAGGGGCAGAAAACCTTTACCAGTCTAAACGTCTGATACCGATTTAATGAAACCATACCAGCTGATAATTTTTCTTGGAGTTGTACTTACAATCTACTCTCTGGCAAACATTTACCTTTATTCCAGGGGATATGCCGCCATACAAGCCTTCCAGAATAACAAAATTCTGTACCTGCTGGTCTTTATAATTCTTGCATCAACCTTTGTTTTGGGAAAGATACTTGAATCGAGGCATTCCTCAGTATTATCCGATGTTCTGAATGTAGTCGGAGGATTCTGGATGGCCTTCATGCTTTATGGATTCATTTTCCTTTTTCTTTCAGACATAATAGCTCTGATTCTCCGGTTAGTGGGGATTATTGACCGCCAGAATATCATTATTTTCAGGAAATGGTCCTACATTTTTACACTCGTAATCTCTTTCATTCTGATCGCGGGTGGTTTTCTCAACGCAATGGTGCCGAAGGTGACAACCTATAATATCACCATCAGAAAGTCAGCAGGCGATTTGAAGGAGCTGAGGATAGGTGCCGTATCGGATATCCATCTTGGGAGCATTATCAGGAAGAGAAGCATTAAAAACCTCTCCGAAATCCTCAGGAAGCTTGAACCTGACGTTGTCTTTCTTCTCGGTGATATTATGGATGGGGAGATTGGCCCTGTACTGCGTGGCGATCTTTTACAGTATTTCACCTGTCCCAAATGCAGCGACGGGCTGTATGCAATTACCGGGAATCATGAATTCATAGGAGGTGCAGATCGTACCATCCCCTATATCGAAAGCAAAGGTATAAGGATTCTGAAGGATGAGGTTGTTACGATAGAGGGAGGAGTACAAATTGCCGGCAGGCTCGACAGGGATTCCAGAAGATTTTATGGTAGGGAAAGGAAACCATTATCTGAACTCCTGGCCGGGGCTGATCATTCAAAACCAATTATCCTCCTCGACCATCAGCCAACAGACCTGAGTGAGGCAGACAGGAACGGAATTGATCTTCAGCTTTCAGGCCATACCCACAACGGGCAGATGTGGCCATTGAACCACCTCACATCAAAATTGTATGAATTGAGTTATGGTTATAAAACAAAAGGAAGCACTCACTATATTGTATCTTCAGGCTTCGGCCTCTGGGGCCCCAGGGTCCGGTCGGGCAGCAGGTCGGAAGTGCTTCTTGTCAATATTAAATTTGAACCTGGACAGGCTGCTGTCAATCAAAATGATAACTAAAGAAGGTCATATGCCTTTTCAAGAGTCATTCGTCTCGATCCCTTGATAAGAATGCAGGCACCTCTCAGCGGTTCAGACTTAAGATAATCCCTCAGCCTTTCAACATTTTCAAACGATCTGATATCAGAATCCTTCGAAACCTTCTGAAAAGTTGTTCCAACCAGTAGAACCTTTTCAGGTTTCAGGGGCCTTATCGACTCAATAAGCTTCAGATGTTCCTCTTCGCTTTTTTCGCCAAGCTCCAGCATATCACCAAGAATCAGTACTTTCCTGCTGGTTTTGAGTTCAAAAAATGATTTTACGGCCGCCCTCATGCTTGTCGGATTTGCATTATAGGAGTCACAAACCAGAGTGTTGTTCTGGGTTGTCTTTATCTGCGATCTGTTGTTTCCGGGCTGATATTTGCCAATTGCTTCTGCTATATCACCGATTTCCACGCCGAGAAACAATCCGGCAGCTATTGCTGCCTTGACATTCTCAAGGTTATAAGCACCGAAAAGGCCTGTCTGGATTTCGTGGGTCCTGTGCTGATACCTGACTCTTACTGCCAGATTCATCTCTGAGGGCAGGGCTTCGACCACAAGTTCAACACCTGTCGGATTCGAATATGGAACACCTCTGTTGACAAGCATGTAAATTTTCTCAGTCAGGAACGGATTCTTATCGTCATAAATGGCAACCCCGTTTACTTTCCTGAGATGTTCATAAAGTTCGGTTTTAGCCTTCAGGACTCCTTCGAAAGATCCGAACCCTTCAAGATGAGCTGTTCCAATGTTTGTTATTATTCCATAATCAGGCCTTGCCACGTTGCATAATGCTCTTATCTCTCCAAGATGGTTGGCCCCCATCTCCAG
>Ga0105106_10000360_pt1 | contig 32151 bp, 24 predicted proteins | sample PPLLaktember2015_5_FD_79109 | JGI IMG/M metagenome (GOLD analysis project Ga0105106, IMG submission 79109) | Freshwater sediment microbial communities from Prairie Pothole Lake near Jamestown, North Dakota, USA - PPLs Lake P8 Core (1) Depth... | ecosystem: Environmental > Aquatic > Freshwater >...
GGCGAAATCATAGTGGCCCTCCGGCAGGCCGACCTCGATCCGCCGGACCTTGCCGATCCGCCCGTTGCGGACGAGCTCGCAAGCCTGGTGGAAGTTCTCGACCGAGCGCTGCCAGGAGCCGGTCTGCCAGACCCGGCCGTAGCGCTTGACGGCGTCGCACAGGGCCCGGCCTTCCCGCAGGTTATGGGTCAGGGGCTTTTCGCCGTAGACGTCGAGTCCGGCCCGGAGCGCCGAGACCGAAAGGATGGCGTGCCAGTGGTCGGGGACGGCGATGGACACGGCGTCGAGGTCCTTCCGCAGGAAGAGCTCGCGGAAATCGTGATAGGTCGCGCAGGACTTGTTGCCGTACTTCTTGTCGGCCAGGCCCTTGGCCATGGCCAGGGGCTCCGTGTCGAGGTCGCAGACGGCGACCCACTGGACCTCCGGTTTTTCGAGGAAGCTCGACATGTTGCCCGGGCCCATCATGCCGAAGCCGATGCCGGCCATGACGATCCGGTCGGAGGCCGCAACGGCCCCGTCCTTGCCCAGAGCCGAAGCTTTGACGATGGTCGGGAACCCGGCCACGGCCGCGCCCCCCGCCACGGCAACTGTCTTGAGGAAGTGACGCCGTTTCATCATCTTCATGAGTCCTCCAGATGTCAGGAATGCCATTTCCAGCCGCCGCCGGCGTAGACAAGCTGACCGGTCAGCCAGCGCGCCTCTTCGGAAACGAGAAAAGCGATGACGCCGGCGATATCCTCGGGCCGGCCGACCCGTCCGAGCGGAGTCCTTTTCGCGATCGCCGCTTCGTCCTCGGGACCGAGCCAGCCCGTCTGGACCGGACCCGGCGCAACGATGTTGACCGTGATGCCGTATGGGGCCAGTTCGTGCGCGGCCGATCGGCTGTAGGATTCCATAGCGTGTTTCGAGGCCGCATAGCTCACGGCCCCGGCGTGGGCGTCAGCCGCGTCAGTGCTGACGTTGATGATCCGTCCCCAGGCCGCGCTGCGCCGGATATGGCGTTTGGCGAATTCGGCCATCATCAGCGCGGTCCCGCGCGCGTTGACCGCGTAGTGCTCGTTCATGATGGAGGCATCCGTCAGTCGCATGCCGAATCCTTCGTCCGTCACGATGGCGGGGTTGAAGGTGTCGTATTCGCAATGGGCGTGGTTGTTGACCAGGATGTCGGCCGGCCCGAGCCGGCTTTCACAGGCGTCGAAAAGGACGGGGGCCGCGGTCCGATCGGCGAGGTCCGCTTCGAGGCAGGCGGCTCGTCCGCCCGCGGAGATGATCTCCGCGGCCACGACGTCGGGCGGCTGCTGTTTCTTGGCCTCGTAGAGCACCGGCCCACCGGCGCCGGACCTCAGGGCCTCTTCGCGCTCGGCCGGGCTGAAGGGCGAGGGGCGGCGATGGGACGTGAGGAATATCGTTGCACCTGCAGCGGCCAAGGCCCGGGCCGCTGCCGCACCGATGCCGTGGTTGGCCCCCGTAACGAGGGCCACCCGGCCGGCCAGACTCAAGTCCCTCATACCGGTCCCTCCAGGCGCCCGCTGCCCGAGCGCCTCGTCCTAGATGAGCGGCGTCACGCCCGGCACGGCGACGGGGTCGACCGGGTGCGGGCCGAACTCGAGCTTGGCCGGGACGAGGTCGAGCTTGGAGGCGTTCATGGCCCAATCCCAGGACAGGGCCCGGCCGGTGTAAGCGCTCATGCGGCCCATGATGGCGCAGAGCGTGCTCTCGGCGATGCGCCGGCCTTCGTTGAGCGGCTTCCCGTCGCGGATGCTGGCGATGAGGTCGGTGTGCTCGACGACGTAGGGATTGGGCTCTTCGGCCTCGAACTTCCAGGCGTTCGGTCCGGAGATCTCGCCGTAGCCGAAGGCATGGCCCTTCGTTCCGGCGATCTTCTCCTCGACGCGGTCGGCGCAGCCCGGGATCTGGCGGCACATGCTCATGACCCGGGCGCCGTTCGCGTATTCGAACTCGACGGCGAAGTGATCGAAGATATTGCCGTACTCCGGGGCTGTCCGGACCTGCCGTCCGCCCATGCCAATGACCTTGACCGGCATCGCGTTGAAGGCCCAGTTGATGACGTCGATGTTGTGGACGTGCTGCTCGACGATGTGGTCGCCCGAGGTCCAGGAGAAGTAGAGCCAGTTGCGGCACTGCCACTCCATGTCGCTCATCTCGGGCGTCTGCTTGATGACCCAGAGCTCGCCCTGGTTCCAGTAGCACTGCCCGCCGACGATCTCCCCGATGGCCCCGTCGTGGATGCGCTTCATCGTCTCGAGGTAGCGCTGCTGGTGGCGGCGCTGGGTTCCGGCGACGATGGCCAGGCCCTTCTTTGCGGCGAGGTCCGAGCTGGCGATGACCGAGCGCACGCCGGCCGGATCGACGGCCACGGGCTTCTCCATGAAGACGTTCTTGCCCGCCTCGATCGCGGCCTTGAGGTGGAGGGGCCGGAACCCGGGCGGGGCGGCGGTGACGATGTAGTTGATGTTCTTGATGGCCAGGAGCTTCTTGTAGCCTTCGAGACCGGTGAAGCACGTCTCCGGCGTGACCTTGACGGCGTCCGGGACCTTCTCGCGGAGCGTCTTGAGGGACCTCTCGATGCGGTCCTGGAACGGATCGTAGAGGGCGATGATCTCCACTCCCGGCGAGGAGCTCACGGCGTCGATGGCCGCGCCCGTTCCGCGCCCGCCCGCCCCGATGACGCCGATGCGGATCGCGTCCGAGCCGGAGGCGTAGCGGCCGCCCGAGCCGGACACGGCCGCGACGAGCGTGGCCATGGAGGCGGTCTTGATGAAATCCCTGCGGGTCAATCCGCTGTCGTGCTTGTCGTTCAACTTTCTCCTCCTTAGAAATCGTCGGCGGCGCGGTAGGCTTCGAGAAGGGCTTTCTCGCCCTCGAGCCCGGGTTTGCTCTTGCCGTGCTCGAGGCAGAGGACGCCCTGATAGCCCTTGCCGTGGATGTGCTTGAAGATGTTCCGGTAGTTCATCTCGCCCGTGCCCGGCTCCTTCCGGCCCGGCGAATCGCCGACATGGAAGGCGGCCAGCTCGTCCCAGCAGGCGTCGATGTTGGGGATGATGTTGCCCTCGGTGATCTGCTGGTGATACATATCGTCGAGGATCTTCACCGACGGGCTCCCGGCGGCCTTGCAGATCTGGTAGGCCTGCGACATCTTGGTCAAAAAGAGCCCGGGGTGGTCCTTGGGATTGAGGGGCTCGAGCCCGATGACGAGGCCTGCGGGCTCGCAGATCGCGGCCACCCTCTTGAGGTTCTCGACGACGTTGGCCGTCTGATAGTCCCAATCGAGCCTCTGGTCGTAGCGGCCCGGGACGGCCAGCGTCCACCGGCAGCCCGTGCGCTTCCCCGTCTCGACGGCGGTCTTGAAGCGTCCGGTGAGCATTTCGAGGATGGCCGCGTCCTTTTTCACGAAGGACTCCATGGCGAAATCGGCGTAGACGACGAACGGGCCGATGGTCATTCCGAGGCGGTTCGATTCCTTGGCCAGCGCCTCCTGCTCGGCGGCGGGGCGGCCCATCAGGCCGTTGTCAAACCAGGCCGTGAAACCCTGATCGGCCATGAATTTGAGCTGGTCGGCCGCCTTCTTCCCGGCGTGAGCCTCGAACAGGCCGATGCCGGGCGCGTACTTGAGCTTGAAGCCGGCACCCTTGGCGGCTGCGGGCCCGCGTCGAGCGGCGCCTCCCGGCGTCGCCAGCGGCAGGGCCGCCGCTCCCAGGGCGGCCGTCTTGAGAAAGTCCCTTCGGGACGGGCCGGATAGGCGATGCGCCACGTGAATCCTCCTCGCCGGTTTTTCTGGGCTCAAAACAGGCTCCGAGGGCCGTGCCGGTCAGGCTGCGACGTGTCCGGGATGGCAGGGGACGGGGACTCGGAGTGTGCTTATCTCGCCCACGATACGTTGATTCTATTAAAATGGAAGGGGCAGTTCAACCGGAGATTGGGCGGATCACGAAATAAGAATCCCGGCCTCGCCACGGGAGAGAGGTTGACGATCAAGGTCAGGGACGTGAAGAACCCTGCCATCACGGGCGAATGCGAGGTCCTCTTGAAGTGACGGCCGGCCGGTCTCTCAGGGCTTCGAGGAGACCGGCCGCTGTCGAGACAGGCCGCAGGCAAGCCCCCCCCGAACAGACGTAGGCGGCGGCCAGGCCGCCGCCTGCGTCCATGTCCTTCGTGAAGGGCGCCAGACGCTCGATCGATCTGGCCCGTTCGGGCTCGTCGGTCGGCTTGAAGAGGCTCACGGCGTCCCAGGGGCAGATCCCCCTCAGGGCCGCCAGAAGAGACTGCGTCTCCGCGGCTTCCGAGCTCCCGGCCACCACGACCTCCCTGGACGGCCCGAGCGCGGTTTCAAGGGCGCAGAGGAACGCTGTGTACATCCGGGGGCCGGCTGCGATCTCGGCGGCGAAAGCCGTCGCCAGGCGCGAAGCGCGGTCTTCGAGGTCCGCCCGTCCCGTCAAGCGGGCCAGCCGGATGAGATTCATAAACATCACTGAATTGCCGGACGGCACGGCCCCGTCATAGATCTCCTTGCGCCGGGGCGCCCCATCGTCCCCGTCGGCCATGAAAAAGAAGCCGCCCTCGCCCTCGTCCCAAAAAAGATCGATCGCGCGCTCCGTGAGCTCGAGGGCCCGCTCGAGATAACGGGGGTCATAGCCGGCCCCGTAAAGGGCCATGAGGCCCTTGACTAGAAACGCATAATCATCGAGAAAGGCCTGAATTCGGGCTTCACCGCCGGCATAGGCGTGCCGGAGCCGGCCGTCGGGGCCGAGCATCCGGCCCAGGACGAAGTCCGCCGCGCCCTCGGCGCTCCGCAGATAACGGTCTTCCCCCGTGATGCGGAAAACGGCCGCCAGGGCCGCGATCATCAATCCGTTCCAATCGGCGAGGATCTTGGTGTCCATGAACGGCCGCGGACGTTCGCCGCGCGCGCGCAAGAGCTTCTGCCGGATCGCTTCGATCCGGGATTCCGTCGTTTGGCGCGTGTCCGCCGGGCCGAGCGGCCGCCCATCGGCGATCCGCCCCTCGTGCAGGACGTTGCGGCCGTCCTGCCGCCCACCCGGCCCGCTGGCGCTGCCTTCCTCGCCGACGCCAAAGGCAAGGGCCGCGAACTCGGCGTCCTCGAGGCCGAGGACCCGGTCGAGATCGTCCCGGGTCCACAAATAGAACCGGCCCTCCTCGCCTTCGCTGTCGGCGTCCTCGGCGGTGTAAAAGCCCCCTTCGGGGGAAGCGAGCTCGCGGAGGACATAGTCGGCGGTCTCCGCCGCGGTCCTTCGGAATCCCCTGCGCCCGGTCGCCGCGAAGGCTTCGGCGTAGACCTCGGCCAGCTGGGCCTGATCGTAGAGCATCTTCTCGAAATGGGGAACGAGCCAGCCCGAGTCGGTGGCGTACCGGTGAAAGCCGAAGCCGAGGTGGTCGTAGATCCCGCCCCGCCGCATGGCTTTGAGGGTCTTCCCGGCCATGCCCAGGGCCTCGCCGTTGCCGGTCCTCTGCCAGTACCTCAGGAGAAACCCGATGTGGTGGGCGACGGGGAACTTGGGCCCGCTGCCGAAGCCGCCCTGGGCCCCGTCGAAGTCCTCGCTCAGCTCACGAAAGGCCTCGTCCAGCGTCGCTGCGGTCAGCTTGTCGCCGCGCCGGCCCTTCGACTTGATCCGGCCCCGCTCGAGCGCGGCGGCGATTCCTTCGGCCCGCTGAACGACATCCGGCCGCCTCGCTCGCCACGTTTCCAGGACGAGCGGCAGGATGTCGAGGAGGCCCGGCCGTCCCCAGCGGCTCGATTTGGAAAAATAGGTCCCCGCGAAGAACGCCTGCTTGTCCGGCGTCATCATGACCGTCAGCGGCCAGCCGCCGGATCCCGTCAGGGATTGACAGACTGCCATGAAGCGCTGATCGAGGTCCGGCCGCTCCTCCCGGTCGACCTTGACGGCGACGAAACCGGCATTGAGAAGCCGGGCCAGCTCTTCGTCGGCGAAGGACTCCTTTTGCATGACATGGCACCAGTGGCATGTCGAGTAGCCGATGGACAGGAAGACGGGCTTGTCCTCGCGCCGGGCCAGCTCGAAAGCCTCGTTGCCCCACGGATACCAATCCACGGGGTCATGGGCGTGCTGAAGCAGATAGGGGCTTTTTTCCCGGGCTAACCGGTTGATCTGGGCCATGTCCTGACCGCTCCCGATGGGCTTGACCTCCCCATGTTATCACAGAGCGGCCTGTCCTTCCTCCCCCGCGTCGAGACAACCTTTTCTCCCTCCGGCGAGTATATAGGGGAGACAGGCGCATTCCGGTCTTCTTCTCGAGGTGCATATTGAAAATCAGGCCCTCTGTTTTCATCGCGGCCATCCTGGCCATGGCCGCTGCGGCCGTCGCCGCCGCGCCGCCCGCTACCAAGATCTACCGGACGCAGCGCATCAATCCCCAGGCCCCCAAGATCGACGGCCTCCTTGATGATCCGGCCTGGGAAAAGGTCCCCTGGGAGGGCACCTTCGTCCAGCGGGAGCCCTACGAAGGCGAGGCGCCAACCCAGACCACCGCCTTCAAGATCCTCTACGGCGACGACAACCTTTACGTCGCCGTCAAGGCCTTCGACACCGAACCGGCGAAGGTCGAGCGGCGCATGTCCCGCCGGGACGACATCGACGGTGATTGGGTCGAGGTCAGCCTCGACACTTTCCACGATCACCGCACCGCGTTCTGTTTTGCCGTCAACGCGGCGGGGGTCAAGCGCGATGCCGTGGCCATCAACGACAGCAATTGGGACGACAGCACGGACCTCGATTGGGATCCCATCTGGGAGGTCGAGACGGCCGCCGGCGACGACGGCTGGTCCGCTGAGATGCGCATCCCCTTCACCCAGCTCCGTTTCGCCAACCGGCCCGACCAATCCTGGGGGCTGGAGGTGACGCGCAAGCTCTTCCGGAAGAATGAGCGGTCGCTCTGGCAGCACATCCCCAAGGACGCGGCCGGCTGGGTCTCGTGCTTCGGCGAGCTCCACGGCCTGGCCGGGCTCAAGGCGCCGCGCCAGGTCGAGCTCTTCCCCTACACCGTCGGTAAGCTCCGCGCCTTTCCCGCAGAGGCCGGCAATCCCTTCGCCACCGGGCGCTCCAGCGGCCTCTACGGCGGCCTCGACGGCAAGCTCGGCGTCACCGGCGACCTGACCCTGAACTTCACTCTCAATCCGGATTTCGGCCAGGTCGAGGCGGACCCGTCCGTCGTCAACCTGACCGCCTTTGAGACCTATTACGAGGAAAAGCGGCCGTTCTTTATCGAGGGACGCAACATCCTCAGCTTCAAGCTCATGGGCGGCGAGAACGACATGGCGGGCGACAACCTCTTCTACACCCGGCGCATCGGCCGGACGCCCCAATATTATCCCGATGCCGGCGGTTTCGTCCGGACGCCCGAGGCAACGACGATCCTGGGGGCCTTTAAGCTGACCGGCAAGACCCGGAGTGGGGTCTCGGTCGGCGTCATCGAGAGCCTGACGGCCGAGGAGAACGCCAGCGTCTTCGCCGACGGCGTCACCGACCGCGTCGCCGTCGAGCCGCTGACGAACTACTTCGGCGTGCGCCTGCAGAAGGACTACAATCAGGGCGCCACGACGATCGGCGGGATGGCCACGGCGGTCAACCGCCGTCTCGACGACGCCCACATGGAATTCCTGCACGACCGGGCCTACACAGGAGGATTCGACCTTTACCACAGCTGGAAGAAACGGACCTACTATTTTTCGCTCAAGCTCGTCGCGAGCACGGTCCACGGCTCGCCGGAAGCCCTCCTGCGGACCCAGATGTCGCCTCTCCGTTACTATCAGCGGCCGGACGCCGATCATGTCGAGGTCGATCCGGCCCGGACTTCGCTCTCCGGCCATGGCGGCACCGTCGAATTCGGAAAGATGGGCGGCGGCCATTGGATGTACATGGCTGGGACCACCTGGCGCTCGCCCGGCCTGGAGCTCAACGACATGGGCTTCCTCGGGGCCTCGGACGAGATCATGCAGTGGACCTGGGCGGGCTACCGCGTCTGGAAGCCCTTTGCCGTCTTCCGCACCCTGAACGCCAATTTCAATCAGTGGCTGGGCTGGAATTTCGGGGGCGACCACATGTACAGCGGCGGCAACGTTAATGCCAATTTCCAGCTCAAGAACTACTGGGGGGGAGGCTTCGGCATCAACCGCAACTTCGAGGGGCTCTCGGCCGCGATGCTGAGGGGCGGCCCCTCCATTCGCGTGCCCGGGGCCTGGAATTTCTGGTCTCATCTCGAGACCGACATGCGGCAGAGGGTGCGCTTCAGCCTCATGGCTTCGGGCAGCCGGCGGGACAACGGCGATAGCCGGATGCTCGAGCTGGAGGCGGGTGTCATCTTCAACCCGAGCACGGCCTTCAACATCTCTTTCCTGCCCACATACGCCGCGTCCTGGACCGAGCTCCAGTACATCGCGACGCCCGTGGCCGGCGGGGAGAACCGCTATGTCTTCGGCCGGATCGAGCAGAAGACCGTGGCCCTGACCGTCCGCCTCAACTACAGCCTGACGCCGGACCTGAGCATCCAGCTTTACGGCCAGCCGTTCGTCTCAGCCGGGAAGTACTCGCGGTTCAAGGCCATCACCGACCCTAAGGCCCATGTCTGGGCAGACCGCTACCACGTATTCGGCGAGACCGAGATCGCCTATGACGAGGCGGGCGGCGAGTGGCGCGTCGACGAAAACGCCGACGGGACCGCGGACTTCAGCTTCGGGACGCCCGACTTCAACTTCCTCCAGTTCCGCTCGAACCTCGTCGTCCGCTGGGAGTACCGTCCGGGCTCGGCCCTGTTCCTGGTCTGGTCCCAGGGTCGGACGGGCTATGACTCGCTCGGGGATTTCCGCTTCGGCCGGGATTTCGACAACCTCTTCGACGTCCGCCCCGACAATGTCTTCCTGATCAAGTTCTCCTACGGCTTCCAACTGTAGGCGGCGCCGACTGCTGAGACCCGGAGGCTTGCGGCCTTTTTTTGGTTCTTTTCCTTTTTCCGGGGATCCTCTCGAGGCGGCGAGGGATATGGCCTCAGAAGAGCCTATTTTTCCCGGCCGATGTGCCGGTCGATGAACTCGAACGTCCGCTCGTAGGCTTCCATCCGGTTCGCGTGGAGCAGGAACTCGTGCGGCTCGTCGGGGGCGATCATGAGCTCCAGGGGAACGTCGCCCTTGGCCCTCAGCCTCTGGACGATGTCCGTCGTCTGCTGGAAAGCGACGTTGCGGTCGTCGTCGCCGTGGATGAACAGGACAGGGGACGTCCAGGTGTTTAAGGAGGCAACGGGCGACGACGCGAGGGCGACCTTGCGCCGGGCCTCGTCGAGGCGCCCCCAGCGCATCTGCGACCAGTCGTGCACCCCCGCCATGTCCACCCCGACCTTGAATATGTCGGAGTTGCGGGCCAGCGACAGAGCCGTGAGCAATCCGCCGTAGGACAATCCCCAGGCGCCGATGCGCTCCGGATCGACCTCGGGGCGCTTCCGGAGGTAGTCGACGCCGGCCAGGACGTCCTGGTACTCGGCGGCGCCTTCCAGGCCGCAGTCCGGCGCTTCCCGGAAGGACCGGCCGTAGCCGATGCCGCTGCGGTAATTGACGGAGATGACGACGTAGCCGCGGCCGGCGAAATATTGGTTGATGCCGTAAGCCTCCGAATAGAACTCCATGTAATGCCAACCGAGGAGCATTTGCCGGATGGGGCCCCCGTGGGTGAAGACGACGGCCGGCCTGCGGTCCCCGGCCTTGGCCCCCCGGGGCAGAAAGAGCTGGCAGGGCACCTCGAGCCCGTCGGCGGCTTTCACCGTCACGAGCTGGGGCGTCACGAGCTCGCGGACCGGGAATTCGGCCGGCAGCTCGCGGGGCGCCACGATGGTGACTTTGCCGCCGCCGGCCGGGACCGTGGCGACCGAGGTGGGGAGGACGGCCGTGGCGTGGAGGAAGGCCGCGGCGTGACCCGAAGACAAGGCGACGGGCAGCGTCCCGATCGAGTCTTTCGGGCTGATCGGGACGGCTTTCCCGCCGGCCGTGGCCACCTGCCAGATGCGCCTGCCGTGGAGGTTGCCCTGGTTGCTCGAAAAGAACAGCGTCTTTCCGTCGGGCCCGAGGCCGATGTGCTCGACGAAGCCGTCGCCGGGCGTGATGTCCTCCGGCGCTCCTCCCGCGAGCGGCATCGCAAAGACGTGATTCCATTCTTCGCGCTCGGCGGTGAAGAGGATCCGATCGTTCGCGGCCAGCTCGAGATTCCGGAACGTGTGGAACCGGGGCGCGTCCCGGGGCGCCCGCCACAGCTCGCGGGCCTCCCCCGTCGCGGCGTCCGCCACCCAGACGGCCAGATCGACGGGCCCGCGGGAGCGGTATTCGCTCGCGGCTTCGGCTTCGAACATCAGGCCCGGGCGCCGGACGAAGGCGATCTTCGTTCCGTCGGCCGACCAGCGCGGGTCGCTGTCGCGGTCGACCTCCGGGGCGATCCAGGTGATCTTGCGCCGGGCCAGGTCGAAGACGCCGATGAAGCTGTGGTCCTCCCGGCTGCTGGCGAAGGCGACGCGGGTCCCGTCGGGGGAAAAGCGGGGAGAGCCGTTGCGGCCGGCCGCCCGGAAGAGGAGCTCGGGCGTGGGCGCTTGGGCCGGGTCCGAACGGGGGCTGAGCGAGGCCCGGTAGATCAGGCCCTCCTTCACGAGAAGCAGCGACAGGCCGTCCGGCGCGACGACCGGCGCGCTCCCGGCGGCCACCCTCCAAGGCCGGCCTCCCGACGTCCGGACCGCCCAGACGGCCTGCTCCCGGCCGTCCGGGTCGCTGTCGGAATTAGTCACCCAGCCGGCGGCGTTGGGCCGGCCGCCCTTGACGAAGACGGCGGTCGCGCCGTCTTCCGTCATCTGGACCTCGTCGATCTCGAAGACCTCGTCCCGGCCGAAGCCGGTCAGGTTGACCGGCCGGAAATCAGGTCCGGCGGCGGTCCAGACGTTCCGCGCGCCACGGTCGTTCATGATCCAGGCGATGCGGTCGGCCCGCTTGGCGGCGACGAGCTCCATGGGATAAGCCGACGAGAGAACGTCGGCCAGAGTGAACGGCTTGTCCGCGGCGAGGCCGCCCGCCGGTCCGGCGGCCGCGGCGGCGCTCGCGAGCGCGGTGAAGATCGCAACGATGACGGAACGAGACTTCATGGTTCCTCCTGGCCCCCCGTCATTTGGCCGGGACGAGGACGACCTTCTCCAGGTTCATGGCGTGGTTGTTGGTGACCGACGTGATCCGGACCCGGAGCGTGTGCTCGCCGGCGCTCAAGGCGACCATGCCCACGGGGAAGGTCGCCGGGACGTAGACGCTCGGCGAAGACCCCGTCCGGGCGGCCAACTTGAGGCCGTCGAGCTCGACCTCATAGCCCGCCGGCCCGCCCCACATGCTGGCGTAGGAGGCCCGGATCTCGTAGGCCCCGGGCTTATCCGTGGTGAAGGACCACTCGGGGTAATCGTTGACGTTCTGCCAGTTGGCGAGCATGGTTGTCCGGTAGAAATGATCGAGATAGGCCCGCTGGCCCATGACCGACTGGACATCGGCGAGATAGACCGGGAGCTCGATCCGGCCGTCCGCGGCGGGGCCAAGCGTCCAGGGCTCGACGACGGGCTGTCCGTCGAGCTCGAGGGCGATGACCGTTGCGTCGAGGTCGATGGCGCGGGCCGGGAGCATCACGACGACGTCCTTCCCGGCGCGCCGCGTGGCCAGGTTCTTGTCCCTCTCGGCCAGGAGGTAGGCTTTCCTGACGCCGGTTTTGAGTCCCGGCAGCACGATCTTCCCGTCCGCGGGCCAGCCCATGACGTGGACGTAGAGGGTCGAGCCCTTGACCGTGCACCGGCCGAAGAACGGCAGGCGCTCGAAGACGCTGGCTGTCGTGCCGTAGATGGCCTCGCCGTTGATCCGAAGCCACTCGCCGATGCGGCGAAGGCGGGCGGCGAAGTCGGCCTGGATGCGGCCGTCGGGCTGCGGCCCGACGTTGAGGAGAAGGTTGCCGCCCTTGCTGACGATCTCGATGAGCTGGCGGATGAGCTGGCTGGCGCTGTGGAACTCCGTTTCGTAGCGGTTGTAGCCCCAGCCGTTCCAGTTCATGGTGTAGCAGGCTTCCCAGAGGCGGGGCGATCCGTCCGGATTGCGGATGCCCGTCGCCGGGACGTAGTTCTCCGGGGTCCCGAAATCGCCGTAGCCGGGCTCGCGGCGGTAAAGCCGGTCATTGATGAGGAGCGCCGGTTTCATCTCGAGCAGCATCTTGCCGATGGCGAAGGCCCGTTGCTCCTCGTTCGAGTGCTCCCACTCTCCGTCGAACCAGAGCACGGCCGGATCGTATTTCGTCACCAGCTCCTTGATCTGGTTCACGGCGAAGTCCATGTAGCGGCCGAAGTCGGCGTCTTTCGCCGTCCTGTCCTTCTCCCAATCCCGGCGGGGGAGGTAGTCGGGGTGGTGCCAATCCATGATCGAGTAATAGAATCCGAGAGGGATGCCGGCCTCGTTCATCGAGGCCGCGAGCGGCCCCAGGATGTCCCGGCCGTACTTGGCGTGCATGATGTCGTAGTCGGAGTGAGCGCTGTCGAAGATGGCGAAGCCGTCGTGGTGCTTGGAGGTGATGATGACGTATTTCACGCCGGCGTCCTTGGCCAGCGCAGACCATTCGTCCGGATCGAACTCGACCGGATCGAAGTTGTCGGCGTAATACAGGTACTCGTCGAGCGGGATCCGGAGGATCTGGCGGGCCCACTCCTCGCGGCCGATCATCGAATAGACGCCCCAGTGGATGAACAGGCCGAACTTGGCCTCGCGGAACCACTGCAGGCGATCGGGCGGCTGGCCTTGGGCCGGCTCCGGGGACGGGTCGGCCGTGGCGCAAAGGCCCGAGAGGAGAAGACACAAGACGGCGGAGGCGAGCGTTCGGGTCTTCATGGCGGGACGTCTCCTTCTTGGCGGATGGCCCAAGGTTATCCCCGTCGCCGGAGAGTGTCAATGCCGGGACGCCGGGACTGCGCGGCTCACTTTCCGATGGCCAGGAGGATGATCCCGGCGAGGCCGGCGAGGATCCCCAGATAGCCGAGCGGCTTGATCTTCTCCCTGAAATAGAGGAGGGACAGCAGGACCGCGGCGATGACCGGGCCGGCGAGAGAGACCGGGAAGACGACGGGCTCGGGGAGCTTGGCCAGCGCCCGCAACGTGAAGAAGTTGCCGGCGACGCTTCCGACCGCGGCGAGCGCGCCGTAGGTGAGGAGGCCTCGGGCCGTCTTGGTCTTCTTGATGAGGAGAAAGAGCCAGAGAGCCGCAGCTCCCGCGAAGAAGGTCAAGAAGAGAAAGAACCAGAGGTTGATCGCCCCGAGCCGGGCGGCAGCGGCCTGCGAGATCTGGGGGATGGCGGTCAGGACGAAGGCGGCGCCGAGGAGAAGGAGCCACTTCGCCCAGGCGGCTTTGGCCTCGCCCTTCGGGGCCGCCGCGGACATCGAGATGAGGGTGATGCCGGCGACGATGAACAGGGTCCCCGCGGCGGTGGACCGGCCGAGCGGCTGGGACCAGACGATGATCGAAAAGGCGACGGGAATGAGGAAGGACATCGTATAGACGGAGATCGTCAGGGCGTACGGCCCCGCTTTGAGGGCGCTCAGGAAGAAGAAGTAGGCGACGGCCCCGCCGATCCCGCCGCCGACGGCGAGAAGCACGACGGACGTCGAGACAAGAAGAGGCCCGCCCGAAACGACGAGGACAGCCAGGCAGAGCGCCGCCGCGGCCGCGAAGAGCGCCGCGGTCAGGGCCGGGGAGGAATGGCCCCTCAGGCTGCCGAGCTTCATGATAAAGTTCATGGCCACGAACCCGGCCACGACGAGACCCAGATCGATCCATCCCACCGGCGTCTCCTCCCTTTTTCAGATCGACCGCAGGGCCCGGCGCGCGGCCTTCAGGAAGGCGCGCTCGACCCCGGCCTCGAACGGGAACAGCTCGTAGAACATCGGCGCGCAGTAGCAGGCGTAATCGGCGGTATCGCGGAAATCCCGGCCGGCCGGGACGTAGCCGATGTTGCCGTTGGCATAGCCGATGGGCACGAGCGGATCGTCGGTCCTGCGGAGCCTTAACCCGATCTCGCTGAAGAACTCCCCGGGCAGGGCGAGGAGATTCAGGCCGCCGACGGCGAGCGCATGGACGGGAACTCCGCTGACCTCGGGGGCGTTGCGCATCATCGGGGCGGCGGCCCGGGCCCGCTCCCGCCACTCCTCGGCGAAGCGCGCGGCGCCGGGGAACTGCGAGTATGTTTTCGAGAATGAGGCGGCCTCGCGATCGATCGTCCGCTTGTCATAGATTGTGAGGGGGATCGTGATCCGGCGCTCGACCGCTGCAAGGGCTGGCTCGGGCTGAGCGGCCGCGAAGCGGGCGGCCCGGGCCAGCCGCCGCCCGACAAAATCGGCGATGTCCTCGAGGTCGCCGGCCGTGCCTTCGCCCCAGCGGTTCATCTGGAGGACCGGATCGACATCGCCGCAGAAGCCCTGGAAGAAGACGGCCCGATCTCCGGACTTCTCGATCTCCCGGACCACAGCGCCGGGCCAGTCGGCCGAGATGTGGCTCTTGCGGCCGAAGACGACGGCATGGCAGGCGTAGCTCAGGAGATAGAGCGTGCGATCCCGCATCCGGAAGATGGCCGCCTTGAGGACCGGGTCGACGCCGCTGAAATTGTTTTTCCGGCGGTTGTAGCCCAGGGGCTCGATGGCCTCCAGCGCAAAGGAGAACTCGGCCGGGCGCGGGGAGGAGACGGCCTCGGCGGCCGCTTCGAGAATGAGCTCCCGCAGCCTCTTCAGGTAAACGGCGTCCGTGTCGCCGAGTCCGGGCATGGGCTGGGTGGCCGGGCCGCAATGCGTATGCGTCGCGGCGAGAAGGACGGCCTCACGGGGAAGTCCGTGCGCCGCTGCGATCGCGCCCCGGATTTCGTCCGCGTCCTCGACAGTGAAGCCGATGACGTCGCAGCTGATGAGGAGAAGGGACCGGCCGCCCGCTTCGAGATGGACCGCCCGGCACTTGAGATCGTCGAGAACGGAGGCGGCCTTCCTTTCGAGGTAGAACCCGTAGCCGGCCAGGTCGAGGCCGAGCGGCGGCGTGATGACCCTTTCGCCGTAGCCGGCGGTCAATCCGCTCATGAGACCCTCCCTGCCGTCTTGGCCATCACGGCATGCTCCTCAGTGCTTGAGATAGACCCCGGGATCGAGCCCCGTGCTCGCCGGGAGCCGCCACATGAAATCCGGGTCGATCCGCGGCTCGTCGTTCCGGTGCGCTTCCATCAGGGCGGCCTTCCTGCGGATGAGGCCGGCGAGGTTCGCTCCGTACATGTTGAATGTCTCTCCGGCCGGATCGATCGGCATGAACCGGGTTTCCGAGGTCTCGAAAAGGGCCGCTAGGTCCCTGGCGTTGGCGACTTCGTCGTCGACCATGGCCCTCACCGCGGCCCGGCGCCTGTCCTTCTCGGCCAGGTCCTTGGCTTCGATGTATCCGTGGACGCCGGCCACCCAGGCCGCCGTGTTGCGCAGTGTCCGGAAATAGCACCGCAGGGCCCGGAGCCGGTCGAGCTGGTCGAGGAGGACCGCCCGCGCTGCGCCCGTCGCCGTGCCCCCGGCGCCGCTCAGAACGGCGATGGCCTCGTCCAGGGGCTTCCATGCCGCCCGGTCGGCTTGGGCGACCGCGGCGTCCGCCTGCTCGCGCGTCATCAGCGTCCAGAGGATGTCCGTGCCCAGGTCGACGAGATTGGGATTGTTGAAGGTCACGGTCATATACTTTTCGTAATAGGCCCGCTCGGACTCGGGGATCATCTCGATGTCCGGGGCGAAGGGTCTGACGAGGAGTCTGTACCAGGGGAAACCCCAGTTGTTGTCGCCGTAGAGCATGATCGGGGGGAAGGCCCGCACGGCGGTGTCGCAGAGGCGCCAGGCCTTGATGAGGGCCGGAGCGCCGTCCTTTCCGGCGAGCCGGGCGGCCGCGGCGGCGACGACCGCGTCGATGTCCGCCGCCGGGTCGAAATTGAGCGCCCGCAGGACCTCCCGGTTGACGTCGTAAGGGGCGAGGGGCGCCGGATCCACCGTGACCTGGGCCTTGTCGAATCCGGCCGCCTGCAGGCCGCGGACCTCGTCGGCCGCGAGCCAGGGCGAGGGGATGCCCAGAAGGTAGTTGTTTTGAAGGCGCGTCGTCGTGAAGATCTCGCTGCCCCGGGACGGCAGGGCCTTGAGGCGCCGGCCGCGGGCCGAGTCGTCGAGTTCCTCCGGCGCGACCCAGAGGTCGAGGCCCTCGGTGAGGCCGTCGAGGATGAATTCCTCCTCGTTCGAGAAGGAGAAGAGATTGAAGAGCAGGCGGAAACCGGGCCGGGTCTCCGCGGCGGCGTCCCGCAATGTCCGGAAATAGCGCAGAACGTTCGCGGCGGCCGCCCGGGCGACGGCTTCGTGCGACTTCCACTCGCGAACGAGATAGGCCCCGCCGTTGCGCCCGGCGTAGAGGCTGGCCGTGTACTCGAAGCCCGAGCCGCTGTCGTTCGTCCAGAGATAGATGTAGCCGAGCTCGGGCACTTCCCGCATGAGGCGGCGCATGAGCTCGGCGTAGTGCCAGCGGACGGCGGGATGGGAGAGGGTCAGCGTGAAGCGCGGGCGATAGCTCCGGAAGGGATGGTCGACGCGGGCGCCGCGGAGGTAAGGGTGCTTCTCGAGGACGGCATCGGGGACCGAGCGCGGCGAGCTGATATTGAGACCCGGCGTCAGGCCGTACTTCACGGCCAGGCGGGCGTTCTCCCTGAGCAGGGCCAGATTGGCCTCGAGGTATTCGGGCGAGTAGGCCCCGGCGTTGAGCGGCGTCTCGACGAACTGATCGAGGTCGGGGCTGAAATAATAAAAGCGGTAGTAGATCTCGCCGGGCGGTCCCTGCTCGGCGGGCATGTCCTTGGCCAGGGCGTTGACCGGAACGTGGCTGAAGCCGAGGCGGGCCAGCTCGCGGACCGAGGCCTCGGCGTCGTACCCGGCCGCGACCCGCTTCGGATTGGCCAGGTAGTTGTCGCCGCCTTCGAGGCGGGAGAAACGGGGCAGGACGAGCCGTCCGCCTGCGAAACCGGACGTCTCGGATGCCAGCCAATCGTCCTTGAGCAGGGAATAGAGGGCGAAGAGGAGGTGGGCCGCCGACGCGGTGAGCTCGCCCGTCCCGTCCGCGGCCAGCTTCAGGTACATCCAGCTCTTGCCGCCGGCCTTCCGGAGCTCAGCCGGTCCCGGCCCGGCCGTGAGCTTTTCGCCGGCCACGGCGATTCTGAAAACGCCCTTCCCGGCCCCGCCCCCGGACGCCGTGGCCTTGATCTCCGCTTGCGGAGCGAGATCCCTCCGGAGTTCTTCAGCCACGGTCCGCTCGACGGGACGCCCGGCTTCGGGGACGGCGATGACCTGGATGTTCTTCAGGGCCTCGGCGACAGCCGGCGTCCGCTCGGCGGCAAAGCCTGAGCCCAGGATGGCCGGGATGGCCAGGACGGCAAAGATCTTTGACATTGAGGCCTCCGTGGCGAGAGCTCCGGCTGAAAGGGCGATGCCGGAAGATCATTTTAGGTTTTACCGGCAGGGCGCGCAATGAGAATATCCGGCCGCTCCGATCGTCGCTCTTAATGTGACCCACCAATCCCTCTCCCGGATCGCCGAGGTCATCTTCGACCACGTCGCCGCCGACCAGGCCGTTTTTCGCGTCTTCGACGGGAAGGGCTCCCCCGTTTTCGAGGCCGCGAGAGGAGAAAGGGGAGGAGCCCCGAGCGCCGGGGAAGACGGGGAAACGGCCGGGGGGGCCCTGCTGGGCCGGGCCCTCGAGATTGGGCGGCCGGTCCTCGTCCGTGACCTCCGGAGGGAGCCCCTTTTTGCCGACCTCGAGATCGACGGGAACGGAGACCGACCGCGAAGCCTCCTCGCTTACCCCTGGATCCTGCGCGGCCGGCCGGCCGGCATCGTCTTCCTGTCCAGGAACGGCGGCAGCAAGCCCTTCGATCCGGACAACATGGAATTCCTGACTCTGGCCCTGGCGCCGGTCATCTACATCCTGAGGAAGAACGGCGGTGAAGCCCCGGCGCAGCCGGCCATGCCGCCTTCGGAAGCGCAGGCCCTCGGGACCTTCCTGGGTGAGGCGCCGTCGGTCCGGCGGGTCAGGGCCATGATCGAGAGGGTCCGCGACACGGACGCCCCCGTTTTCATCGCCGGGGAAAGCGGGACGGGCAAGGAGCTGGCCGCGAAAACCATCCACGAAACGGGTCGGCGCCGGAGCGGACCGTTCGTGGCCGTGAACTGCGCGGCCATCCCCGAAGCGCTCCTCGAAAGCGAGCTCTTCGGCCATGCCCGGGGCTCGTTCACCGGAGCCTTCCGGGACAAGGCCGGCCTCGTCGAGGAGGCCTCGGGCGGCACGTTCTTCCTTGACGAGATCGGCGACCTGCCGCTCGCGCTCCAGTCGAAGCTCCTTCGCGTCCTCGAGGAGAAGAAGATCCGCCGGATCGGCGAGACGCGGCCGCGGGCCGTGGACGTCCGCTTCGTCAGCGCCACGAACAAGGACCTTGACCACGAGGTCGAGCGGGGCCGCTTTCGCCAGGACCTCTATTACCGGCTGAAGATCATCGCCATCGACCTGCCGCCCCTCCGCGAGCGGCCGGAGGACGCGCTTCTCCTGCTCAACCATTTCCTGGACGAGTTCGCCCGTTCGATGGGCCGGCCGCGGCCCTTCGTCTCGCCGGTCGCGCTGGAGATGCTGCTCCATTATCCCTGGCCCGGGAACGTCCGCGAGCTGCAGAACGAGGTTCAGCGATGCCTGGTCATGGCCGGCGGAGGGCCGCTCGTTCTTGAAGACCACCTGTCCCCCAAGATCAACCCGGCCGGGGAGACGTATTCGCGCGCCTCCCACAGATTCGCCGAAGCCAAGGCCGATTTCGAGCGGCGCTTTCTCCGGGAAGCTCTCGTCCGCTGCCGCTACCACCGGACACGGACGGCGGCCGAGGTGGGCCTGACCCGGCAGGGACTGTTCAAGCTGCTGAAAAAACACGGCATCGAGGCCAAGGCCGCTCGGGCCGGTTGATGGGGAAGCGGCGTGTATGCTACATTCGATCCATGGCCGAGACCAAAGATGCCACCCACGTCTTTTCGATCAGCTGCCCCTGCTGTGAGGCGACCCTGTGGATCGACGGCGAGACCAGGTCGGTCCTGAGGTCGGAGAAGCCCAAGAAGAAGAAGGGCTCGCTTGACGACCTGCTGGTCAAGGAGCACAAGCGGCTGAGCGAGTTCGACCGCAAGTTCGATGCCACCTTTGAGCTTCAGAAAGAAAAACACTCCAAGGCCGACGAACTCTTCCAGAAGGCGCTCGAAAAAGCCGAAAAGGGCGAGGGGGACGAGGAGGGTTAGCTGCCCGCTTGAGTCTCGTCCTCGCGCACCCGCGGGGCCATCGACCAGCCCGTGAAGCCGAAGAGGACGAGCACCCCCACCGAGAGGTAGTTCATGAAGGCCCAGGGCAGGTAGGAGAAGGTCGATACACCCAGGGTCCCGGTGATGTAGACGCCGGCCATGCTCCAGGGGATGAGGGGCACGATGATGGCTCCGCTCTCCTCGATGATGCGGGACAGGTTCTTAGCGGCCAGGTCCTTCTTCTTGTAGACGGGCGCCAGGAGGTCCGCCGGGAGGATCATCGACAGGTACGAGCTGCCCGTGATCAGGGCCGAGAGGACGGCCGCGCCGACCGTCGTCAGGACTAGGCTCCAAACGTGCCGGGTGAAGCGCATGACCTTGTCCAGGATGGCGGCGAGACAGCCCGTGGCCTGCATGATGCCGCCGTAGGAAAAGGCGGTGAAGGCGATGAGCTGGGTCTCCATCATGCTCATCATGCCGCCCTTGGCCAGCAGCTTGTCCACGATCTCGACGCCCGTCAGCGCCGGGAGCCCGGTATTCATGGCCGTGGCCACCACGGTCAGAGGGATCCGCTGGACGGTGACGGCCAGGAGAGCGGCCACAAGCGACGACAGGACCATGGCCGGAATGGTCGGCTTCTTGGCGATGGCGAAATAGAAGATGACGGCCATGGGCAGGAGCAGGAGCAGGTTGAAGCGGAAATGAGCTTTGAGCGTGGTCAGGATGAGGTCGAGCGTATCCGACCGGGCGGCCGTCGTGTCGTATCTCAGGCCGACGACAAAGTAGATCGCCAGCCCGGCCAGCCAGGCCGGCACGGCCGAAGGGACCATGTGCTTGATGTGATCGAAAAGGTTCGATCCCGAGATGACCGTGGCCAGGTTGGGGATGTCGGAGAGCGGCGACATCTTGTCCCCGAAGTAGGCGCCGGCGACCACCGCTCCGGCGGCCGGCCCGAGCGGGATGCCGAGGCCCATGGCGATGCCGATGAAGGCGACGCCGATCGTCCCGATCGTCCCCCACGAGGTCCCGCAGGCGATGGCCACGACCGACGAGACGAGGCAGGCCGTGGCCAGGAAGAACTTGGGGGAGATGAGCTTCAGGCCGTAGTAGATGACCATGGGAATGGTGCCGCTGGCCATCCAAGCCCCGACGAGGAGCCCGACCGAGAGCATGATCAGAATGGCCGGCAGCGCTTTGCGGATGCTTTCGACGATGCCCCTCTCCATGTCGCTCCACTTGAAGCCGAGGGCGAGGCCGAGCCCGGCGGTGATCATCGCCGCCGCGACCAGCAGGATCTGGGCCTTGATCTTGTAGACCCCGTAACCGACCCCGAGGAGGAGAGCCATGGCGATGAGCGGGATCAGGGCGACGCCGAATGAAGGCCGGCGGCCGGAGGCGGGGGCCGGGGCCGCGGTCACGGCCGGTTTCGCCGGCGTGCGGGAGGTGTCATCGGCCATCAGTTCTCTCCTTGGATATCCGCTCAGGCGCTGAATGTGCCGCGGGCCAGGACCCGGCCGGCGGCCATCATGCGCCGGCCCCGGGCGAGGACGTCGACGAGACCCAGGTCGCCGTCGAGGATGAGGATGTCGGCGTCCCGCCCCGGCTCGATCCGGCCCTTCCGGCCGAGCTTGTAGAAATCGGCGGCGTTGGTCGAGAAGATCCTCAGGGCCGTTTCGATCGGCAGCCGGCCGCCGCGAACGATCTCCCGGAACTTCCGCAGGAGCCATTCCTCGGTGGCGATGGTCAGCCGGACGAGCCGGCCTTCCGCGTCGAAAACGGGCATGCTGCCGTTGCTGTCCGAACTGGCCGTCAGCCGCGTGAGCGGCAATCCCCGGCGCTCGAAGGCGGCAAGAGCGTCCTCGAACGTGACGTCGAGGTCGTCGGGGGCGGGTTCGGCCCCGACGGTGATGTCGATCGAGCCGCCCGCGGCCACCCATTCGAGCGCCTGCTCGAAGAGCCTGGGATTCCTGGCCGCGTGAGTGGGGATGACCTGGGTCACGGGGATCTCCGTCTCGCGGATGAGGCGGAAGAGGAGCTCGAGACCGCGCGGGCCGTCGCCGAGATGGAGGTGGAGGACGCCCGCCTTGCCGCCGAGCAGGCCGCCGACGCGGCATTCGGCCGCGAGGCGGGCGATCTCGTCGAAGGCCGGCTGGGACGAGCGGTGATCGCTCACGGCGATCTCCCCGGCGCCGAGGACCTTGTCGATCAGGACGAGGTCGGAGCGGACGCTGCCTGTCAGCGTCTGGACGGGGATCTCGTAGGAGCCGGAAAAGATGAAGGTCGAGAGGCCCTCGACATCGAGACCCCGGGCCTTGGCCAGAAGCGAGGGCATCTGCCGGGTGATGCCGTCCGTTCCCAAGCAGCCGATGACGGTCGTGACGCCGCAGGCGATGATGTCCTCGATCCGGATCTCCGGGGCGCGCGTCGCCGGGCCGCCCTCGCCGCCTCCGCCCAGGATGTGGACGTGGGGGTCGATGAACCCCGGCACGATGCTCCGGCCGGACGCGTCCATCGTTTCGACGCCGCCGCCGTCGATCCTGAGGCGGCCGGGCTCGGCCAGGGCTTCGATCAAGCCGCCCGCGAGGAGGACGTCCTTCCGGCCGAGCGGCTCCGGCGCGAAGACCTCGCCGCCGCGTATCAGGGTCATCATGGGCTCCTCCTTGAGGGGGTGACGGGCCCTAAATTAGCACGCCTGCCCCGGCCTTCGCAAGCCGGACCGCCGGAAGGCGGGGCTTTGAAATCGGGGGACAGTTTGAGTAGAATAACCCCACGACCATGGCCACCTATGAAGAGGAATTCCGGTCCATCCAAAGGACTGTCGACAAGACGACCCGCCTCTTCCTCTTTCCCAAAAAGGTCGACCTCCGCGGCGGCGAGAACTTCGTCCGGGAGGGGCCGAACGTCATCGTCGGGAACCACTGCGGGTCCTATCAGGACGTGTCCATCATGCTCCGGTATGTGCCCCGGATGATCTATTTCACGGCCAACCGGATGATCTTCACGAGGGACGGGGCGTCGGAGCTCGTCCTCCGCCACCTCCACCGCCACATGGGGAAGTTCGGCGGCTTCGTCCATGTGCTGCTCAATCCCCTCTATACGTTCCTGGTCTATTTTGTCTCCGGCCACATCGCCAAGATCGGAACGATCCCCGTCGATATCTACGGCAGCAAGCGCGAGTCCATCCTGAAATGCCAGGACTACCTGAGGAAAGGGCGGGCCATCATCGCCCTCCAGGGACGCGGCCGGGTCCATCCCAAGGACCCGAATCCCTACGTCAAGGAATTCCGGCGGGGCGTCTCCATCATGGCCTACAACCTCTACAAGGAGAGCGGCCTCTCTGTCCCGGTGACGCCGCTCTCCCTCTTCGGCACTCATCTCATGTGGGGCGTGCCGGCGACGATCAAGGTGAACGTCGGCCGGCCCCTGTTCGTCAAGGATTATTGGACCGGCGAGGAGGTCTCGACCGTCGAGGCCTTCCGGTCGGCCCTGCAGCGGACGGTCACTGGCCTGTTCCGGGACAGCCTGGGCTGGTAGGGATTCCGGCGAGCACCGGAAGAAGGTCAAGGACAAGGAGGGAACCATGGCACTCGATGGCATGCTGATTGCCAGGGGCGGCGGGAATGATCTGCTCCTGCTCCCGAAAATGGCCAACCGTCACGGGCTCGTGGCCGGCGCGACGGGCACGGGCAAGACGGTCACCCTCCAGGTCATGGCCGAGCGCTTCAGCCGCATCGGCGTCCCCGTCTTCATGGCCGACGTCAAGGGCGACCTGGCCGGGGTCAGCCAGCCGGGCCTGGCCAATCCCAAGATCCAGGAGCGCGTTGCCAAGCTCAAGCTCGGCGATTACGCCTTCGAGGGCAGCCCCGTGACCTTCTGGGACATCTTCGGCGAACAGGGCCATCCCGTGCGGACGACCGTGTCCGACATGGGCCCGCTCCTCCTCTCGCGCCTGCTCAACCTCAACGACGTCCAGAGCGGCGTCCTATCCATCGTCTTCCGCATCGCTGACGACCAAGGGCTCCACCTCCTCGACTTCAAGGACCTCCGGACCCTGGCCCAGTATGCCGGAGAACATGGTGACGAGTTCGAGACGGAATACGGCCGGATCTCCCCGGCCAGCATCGGGACGATCCAGCGAAACCTCCTGACGCTCGATGAGCAGGGCGCGGACAGCTTCTTCGGCGAGCCGGACCTCGACCTCGACGATCTCATGCAGACCGACAACGCCGGACGGGGCATGATCAACATCCTCGCCGCCGACAAGCTGATGCTGACGCCCCGGGCCTATTCGACGTTCTTGCTGTGGCTGATGGCCGAGCTTTTCGAGCGCCTGCCAGAGGTCGGCGACGTGGAAAAGCCGCGCCTCGTCTTCTTCTTCGACGAGGCCCACCTCCTGTTCACGGACGCGCCGCCGGTCCTCATGGAGAAGATCGAGCAGGTCGTCCGGCTCATCCGGTCCAAGGGCGTCGGGGTTTACTTCGTCACCCAGAACCCGCTCGACGTCCCGGATGTCATCCTCGGGCAGCTCGGCAACCGCGTCCAGCATGCCCTCCGGGCCTTCACGCCGCGTGACCAGAGAGCCGTCCGGGCGGCGGCCGAGACGTTCCGCCAGAACCCCAAGGTCGATGTCGAGACGGAGATCACCCAGCTCGGCACCGGCGAAGCCCTGGTGTCTTTTCTCGATGAGAAGGGCCATCCCGGGATCGTGGAGCGGGCTCTCGTCCTGCCCCCTCACAGCCGCATTGGCGTGATCACCCCGGCTGAACGCCAGGCGATCGTTCAGGGCTCGGTCATCTTCGGGCATTACGAGAAGGCCGTCGACCGGGAATCGGCCTACGAGTTGCTCAAGGCGCGGGCCGAGAGGGCGGCGGCCGAAGCCCAGGCCCAAGCCCAAGCCGAGGCGCAGGCCCGGCAGCAGGCTCCTTACGGCTATCCGGCTCCCGCGGGCCGTGGCCGGGCCCCGTATCCCCAGCCTCAGGCGCCCAAGCGCACGGGGGGCCGGACCAAAGACACCCTGATCGAGGCCATGGCCAAGAGCGCCGCCCGATCGGTCGGCAGCAACCTGGGGCGCCAGATCCTGCGCGGCGTCCTCGGTTCGATCCTCGGCGGCAAGAAGTAAGAAGGGGTCAAACCTATACTTTTTTATTTTTTTTTGCCGGTCCTCCCGATTCTTCCCGGAGTCGACCTATGGCCATCCTATCCGCCCCTAAAAATTAAAAAAGTATAGGTTTGACCCCATCTTTTTTTGTTATAATCACCCCCGTTTGATAGCCATCCGGCCTCCGCACATCCCTTCTCAAGGACGGTGACGCATGTTCAAAGGACATCCCAAGGGCCTTTTCGTGGCGTTCTTCGCCAACATGGGCGAGCGATTCGGGTTCTACACGATGATCTCCATCTTCGTCCTGTTCATGCAAGCGAAGTACGGCATGTCCGCGGCCGCCGCGGGCTCGCTCTACGCGACCTTCCTGGTCGGCGTCTACATCTTTCCGCTGCTCGGCGGCTTCCTGGCCGACCGCTTCCTCGGCTACGGCCGGACGATCAGCCTGGGCCTCATCGTCATGTTCGTCGGCTACGTCCTCCTGGCCCTGCCGACGGTGATGAACACCGGATTCGCCCTCGTCGTCGCCGCCCTGACGGTCGTCGCCCTGGGCACCGGCCTGTTCAAGGGCAATCTGCAGGCCGTCGTCGGCAGCCTCTATGACGACCCCAAGTACGCGCCCATGCGCGACCGGGCCTTCAACATCTTCTATATGGGCATCAACATCGGGGCCATGTTCGCCCCCTCGGCGTCCATGGCCGTGTGCAACTGGATCATGGGCCGGGCCGGGCTCGTCTACGACGCCCGCATCCCGGCCCTGGCCAACGACTTCCTCAAGAGCAAGCTGGCCGACGCCTCCTCCTTCCTGACCCTGGCCCAGGGCCAGGACGCCTCAGTCACCCTGGACACGCTGGGCGCCTTCGCCACGCGCTACATCAACACCCTCAGCAAGTCCTACCACCTCGGCTTCGGGGTCGCTTGCGTCAGCCTGATCATCTCCATGGCCGTCTTCTGGGGCTTCCGCAAGCACTACAAGACAGCCTCGCTGACCGAGCGTCAGAAGGCCAAGTCCGAGGCCTTCAAGTCCCAGGTCGTCGAGCTCACCCGTGAGCAGACGCGCGAGCGCCTCATCGCCCTCGGCCTGGTCTTCGTCGTCGTCATCTTCTTCTGGATGGCCTTCCACCAGAGCGCCGTGACCCTGACCTACTTCGCCCGCGACTACACCGTGCCCAGCGTCGGCAGGGCAACCAACCTGCTCTTCGACATGACCGGCCTCCTGCCGGCCTTCCTGTCCCTGCTCGGCCTTTTCTTCCTGGTCAAGAAGGGCTCGAAGGGGCTGACCCGGCTCCTCGGCGGGGCCGCCTTCGCCGGATTCGCCGCCCTGACCTATCTCCGCTACAGCGGCTACGCCGCGGTCAATCCCTTCCAGCCGCAGATGTTCCAGCACTTCAATCCCTTCTTCATCGTCGTCCTGACGCCCCTCATCGTCGCCTGGTTCGGCTGGCTCAACCGCAAGGGGAAAGAACCGTCGGCGCCGCGCAAGATCGGCATCGGCATGCTGACCACGGCCGCGGCCTATGCCATCCTGATTATCGGCTCTCTGAGCTTGTTGAGCCCCAAGGCCCTCGGCGGTCAGGTCGCCCCGGTGGACTCCCAAGTCACCGTCTGGTGGCTCATCTCGACCTATTTCCTGCTGACGGTCGCCGAGCTGTTCCTCAGCCCGATCGGCATCTCGTTCGTCTCCAAGGTCGCCCCGCCCAAATACAAAGGCCTGATGCAGGGCGGTTGGTTCGCCGCCACGGCCGCCGGCAACGCCCTCGTCGGCGTGACCTCGAACCTGTGGGACCGCCTGCCGATCTCGGTGGTGTGGGCCATCCTGGCCGGCGCGTGCATCCTGTCCGCCGCCTTCATCTTCTCCATCATGAAGCGGCTGGAGCGGGCGGCCAAAGCCTAGCTAGCTCGAGGTCGGATTCCGAAGGAAAGAGAAACCTCATGGACCAAGCGACCTTCCGAAGGCTTTCCGTCGCCGCGGCGCTCGCCGGCCTCTGTCTCGGCGCCCTCCCCCTAGCGGCTCAGACGCCCGCCGCCCCGGCGTCGCAGCCGGTCGGGGAGTTCGTGGCCGGGATCTACAGCCTCGTGAGCGCCTCCGGAGGTCAGATGCCCGACTGGGACAAGGTCCGGGCCTGTTTCCTCGCCGAGGCCGTCGTCGTCCTCCGGACCAGCCGGACGACCTTGAAGGCGTTCACCCTGGACGGCTTCATCCAGGACTTCGTCGATTTCTACGAAAAGCCGTTCAAGAGAGGAGAGGCTACCTTCGTCCCGAAAGAAGCCGGCTTCACCGAAAAAGTCGTCCGGATGAAGGTCTGGGAGTACGGCGACATGGCCCACGTCCTCGTCCTCTACGAGGCCCAGATCACGGGATTTATGGCCCCCCAGCAGGGCGTCGACAGCTGGATCCTCGTCCGCCGCGACGGCCGCTGGCGGATCGCCGGGGCGACCAACGAGATCGTGACGGCGGCGCTCCCCGTTCCTGCCGAGCTCCGGGACTGAGTCCGGGGGCGACGCGGCGCCGGGGCCCGGCCTCCAAGGCTAGAGGATGGCCTTCTTCTTCTCGAGGTAGTAGAGGTAGTTCTCGTAGGTGACGTCCGGCGGGACGCGGTGGTCAACGCATGGCAGGAAACCGCCCCGCTCGACCAGGGGATGGAGCTTCTCGAGCTCGCGGTCGATGGCGTCCCGCCCGGCGATCAGGGCGGTCTTGTCGACCCCGCCGAGCAAGAGGACCCCGTTCCCGTACTCTTCCCTCAGCCGCAGGGGATCGGTATGCCGGGCCTCGATGGGGAACATGCCGTTGATGCCGCCCCGGAGCCAGCCGGGCACGAGCTCATAGATGCGCCCGTCGCAGTCGAGGACGTTGACGCCGATGCCCTTGGCCTTGAGCGCGTCCGTGATGCGCTCGTAGCGGGGCACCATGAGCTCCTCGAAGAGCTTCGGCGACATGAGCGGGCCGTGGTTGTAGCACATGTCCTCCCACCACCAGGCCACGTCGACCGCCCCTCCGCCCGGGATGTGCCGCTCGATGAGCTCGAGGTCCATACGGGTCAGGTGCTCCATCATCTCGTCGACCCAGTCCTTGTCGGTCATGAGCGCGATGGACAGGTTCTCGAGGCCCATCCAGTCCCGGAGCCAGCCGTAGAGCGAGCCGCAGTGGAAGAGGATGGGCATGCCGGCCGAATGGGCCGCGGCGATGGCTGCCCTCACGTCGCCGACCCGTCCCGGCGCGTTCGGATCGAGCCGCTCGTCGCGCAGCCTCTCCCAATCCGCCCGGGACTCGACCGCGAACTTGAGGAACTTGGGCATGGAGGAGTCATAGTCGAGCATCTCGGTCAAAGCCCCTTCCCGCGTCTGGACGATGCGGTGCTCGCCCCGCACCTCGATCGTCCTCTCCTTGAAGGCCGGGAAGAGCCCTTTCTGGATCGGTGCCTCGGGGATGACGGACAGCCCTTCGAGCCCGAGGTGCCTCTCGACGTCCTCGTTCGTCCGGCACTCGCGCGGCAGGCCCTGATCGTGCCAGACGGCGATCGTCTTGTCCCAGTAGCCGAACTCCATGTCCGGGACCCGGTCTGGCTTCTCCCAGCGGAACACCTTGTTGAATCGCTCTCGGGTCGTCATCGGATGTCGACGTACTCGGCGGAGGACCTCGGCTCGGGGAGGGGTTGATTGTCGCGCCTGAGGCCCCGAATGTGCATTTCGATGGCCCTCTTCATCTTCTTTTCGACCGCCTCGCGCGTCTTCCCCGTTGCTACGCACCCGGGCAGATCGGGCGAAAAGGCCGAATAGTTCCCCCGCGCTTTTTCGATGACCATGAGATATCTGATCATCGGCTAATCTCTCTCCTTAAGGCCTGCTTGTTCGAGAATGCTGTTCAGGGTCCCAGGGCCAAGATCGTCGTTCCTGTGCCCGGCAACGGTTACTCGCCCCTTCTTGAAAGGATGCTTGTATTGGCGATGACCGCCTTTCTGGGCGACCTGATACCAGCCGTCCTCCCTGAGCCTAATCATGATATCACGGATCTTCATCCTAAGACAGAGACGCCCGGGGAGGACCGGCGATTCTCACCCCGGCGCATTGAAAAGAGCCGAGGCGTGTATTAGAATGGAGGCCCCAGGGGAAGGGGCGGCTGGTGGCAGTATGCCCGGCCGCGCCCGACCAGGAAAGAACCAGGCTTCCGGAGTGGAAATGAGCGGAGCGAATCCGGTCCCGAGCCCGCCCGAGGTTGTCGTCCTGCCGAAAAGGCTCAAGGCGCCTGATATCGTCGCCGTGCTCGCCGAGCTCCGCAAGCGGGCCGGGAACGGCCCCGTGACCCTCGATTTCCGGGAGGTCGAGGAGTTCGACAGCGCGGCGCTGGCTTTCTTGGGCCATCTCCAGGAGTGCCAGCCGGGCGTCTCCGCCGCCAACATCCCCGAAGCGCTAGCCCTGGCCGAGGCGGGCTTCGCCAGGCGGCCTGACGGATGCTGGCCCGAAAAGCCGGCGGCCGCACCCTCCGGGAGCCGGTTCAGCCGGTTTCTCCAGTCCCTGGCCGACCGGTTCCTGGCTCGCGTGCGGGCTCTCGGCCTGTTCATGTCCATGCTCGGCGACGAGGTCTTTCACATCGCCCAGTTCCTCAAGACCCGCAAGGGCGTCTATCCGGGAGAAACCTGGAACCAGATGTTCTTCATGGGCTACAAGTCCTACCCCATCGTCTGCGTTCTCCTGTTCCTTGTCGGCGTGACCATTTCGATCACCTCGGTCGAACAGCTGCGGCTCTTCGGGGCCGACATCTACGTTGCCGACCTCATCGGCTACGCCATGCTCCTGGAGCTCGTCCCGCTCATGACCGGCGTCATCCTGGCCGGCAAGGTCGGGGCCGCGGTCACCGCCGAGCTGGCCAGCATGACGGTCCTCGAGGAGGTCGATGCCCTCCGGACGATGGGCATCGTCCCGGCCCGGTTCCTCATGGTCCCCCGCCTCATCGCCATCACCCTGGTCGTCCCGCTCCTCGTGGTCATGGCCGACGTCGCCGGCATCTTCGGCGGCATCGTCGTCGCCCGGATCTCGTTCGGGATGCGGCCGGCGACATTCCTCGACCAGATGCTCAACACCGTCGACTGGTCCGATTTCGTCTGGGGCCTCGTCAAGACAGTCGTCTTCGGCTGGGCCGTCGTCGTCGGCGCCGGCTTCAAGGGCCTGACCGTCGGGAGGAGCGCCGAGGAGGTCGGCCGGGCCACGACCGAGTCGGTGGTCCTGTCCATCACACTGGTCATCGTCCTCGACTGCCTGTTCGCATTCGTCATCTATTGATCATGGATATCATCACCGCCCGCGACCTGTCCGTCGGCTACGGCACCGAAGAGGTCCTCCGCCGGGTTTCGTTCACCGTGCCCGAGGGCCTGATCACGGCCGTCGTCGGCATCAGCGGCTCGGGCAAATCGACGCTCCTCAAGACCCTGGCCGGCCTGTTGCCCCCGCTCGGCGGCGGCTTCGAATTCGCCGGACGCCCCATCGACTACGGCTCCGAGGCCTCCCTCGGCTATCTCTACGAGAGGATCGGCGTCCTTTACCAGGACGGGGCGCTCCTCAACGCGCTGAGCCTCTATGAGAACGTGGCGCTGCCCGTGCGCATGCATTACCCGGAGCTGCCCGAGGGGGTCGTCCGGGACATGGTCCACGCCGGGCTGGCCCAGGTGGAGATGGCCGACAGCGCCGAAAAGCTCCCGGCCGAGCTCTCCGGGGGCATGCGCAAGAGGGGGGCCCTGGCCCGGGCCCTCGTCCTCAGCCCGGAGGTCGTCTTCTGTGACGAGCCCTCGTCGGGCCTCGACCCGATCACCTCCCACCTCCTGGACGACCTTCTCCTCCGGCTGAAGGAGGGCTTCAAGATGACCCTCGTCGTCGTCACCCATGAGCTCCGCTCGATCGAGCGGGTGGCCGACCGGGTCCTCCTTCTCGGCGACGGAGGACTTCGCTTTGCCGGGGATTACGCCGACCTGGCCGCTTCGGATGACGACTTCATCCGGACATTCTTCCTCAGGAAGGACCAACATGATGACGCATGAGCAAAAGACCCGGCTGGGGATCTTTTTATCCCTGGCGACGGTCATTTTCGTGGCGGTCGCCGGCTTCTTCATCGTCCCCAAGCTCCGCGACCCGGGCGACAACTTCATCATCAAGTTCCGCAACGCCTCCGTCCACGGCCTCGTCGCCGGCTCCCCTGTGAAGTACCGGGGCGTCGAGATCGGCCGGGTCGTCGGAATGTCGGTGAGCCCGACGGACCTGGACTGCGTCAATGTCGAGGTCAAGATCCGGCCGGAACTGACGGTCAAGACCGACATGCGGGCCATGCTGGTCTACATGGGCCTGACCGGCCAGAAGTACATCGAGCTCAGCGGCGGCAAGCCCGAATCCCCGAATCTGAAGGCCCACGCGGAGATCCTCACGGGCCGGGGCCTGGGGGAGCGCGCCGACGATATCATCGCCAACATCGAGGTGACGGCCCAGCGGATCACAGAGTTCCTCTCGCCGGAGAACGTGGCCCGGTTCAATTCATTCCTCGAGAACACCGAGAAGGCGTCGGCCTCGGTCTCCGGCGTCCTCGACGCCCGCCGCACGTCGCTCGAGAGCACCCTGATCAGCATCGAGAAGGCCACGGCCGAGTTCGCCAAGGCGACGGAGAAATTCGTTCCCGTGACGGAGAGCCTCGGCCGCCTCATCCAGACGGTCGATACGAACTCCCAGGCGACGCTGGGCAACATCTCGGCGCGGTTCTCGGCCGAGGAAATGGGCCAAGTCCTCAAGGACCTCCGGTCGTTCCTCGATACCGCTTCGGTCAGCCTGAAAAAGGTCGAGAATGTCATGCTCGAGCAGCAGTCGGAGCTCCAGCGGACGTTCGCGAGCCTCGGGGTGGCCATCGACAACCTAGCCCGGTTCTCCCGCGAGATCGCCGACGAGCCGTCGGCTATGATCCGGGCCCGAAAGGACAAGAAATGATGAGGAAGCTCGCCGTCCCCCTCGCGGCCGTTCTCTTTCTCGTCGGGTGCTTTGCCTCCTCCCCGAGCAAGAGGTACTTCCAGATCGTGGCCCTGGACCAGGACGCCCGGCTCCATCCCAAGATCGACAGGGCCCTCTACATCGAGCCGGTCCGCGTCGACCCCCTCTACGACGATTTCCGGGTCATCTACCGGGTCTCGCCCTTCGAACTCAAGTACTATTCTTCCGTGTTCTGGGCCAAGAAGCCCAACGACCTCTTCCGGGAGGCCTTGAGCGATTACCTCCTCCAGAAGGAGGGTTTTCCCCGGGTCACGCTCGACATCCTCCAGGGCGATCCGGATATCGTCCTGCGCGCGAACGTCCGGCTCATCGAGGAGATCGATAACCCCGAGGTCTGGTACGGCCGGCTGGCCATGGATCTGGAGTTCCTGGAATTCAAGACGGGGACGCCGCTCGTCCGTCATTCGTTCGACAGGCGGCTGGCCCTCGTCACCCGCAAGGTCGAGTTCCTGCCATCCGTGCTGTCGCGCATCCTCGTCGAGGAGCTCGACATCGCCGTCGGCAAGCTGGCCGAGGCTCTGTCCGCGAAATAGGGGCTTTCCCTCCGAGCCGGCGGCCTCAGGCCGTCTTCAGCCAGCGGCGCTCGATCTCCTCGAGGGTCTTGCCCTTGGTCTCGGGCAGGACGAACCATA